>Ga0302326_10001009_pt1 | contig 73786 bp, 72 predicted proteins | sample Palsa_T0_3_FD_202264 | JGI IMG/M metagenome (GOLD analysis project Ga0302326, IMG submission 202264) | Peat permafrost microbial communities from Stordalen Mire near Abisko, Sweden - Palsa_T0_3 | ecosystem: Environmental > Terrestrial > Soil > Palsa > Peat permafrost | place: Sweden: Abisko... | reverse complement strand
AGTGGAGGTGAAACTAGGTGCCACGGCGTTGTTCCGCACGCCACGCGGCGGTACCTAAGCGCTGAGGAGCGTGCGAGAGATCATGGTTGAATGCCAAGTGGATCACGCCGTCCGCCTTGGCCGCTCCCTCTCGCAGGCTGTCGAGATCCTCCATGTTGCCATGTTGCGCCTCAGCGCCCGCCGCTCGGAGCGCCGCGGCACCAGCATCCGACCCGTGTCAGCCCCAACACACTGTGTCCTGCCTGAATCGACTCCGGTACCAAGAGCCGAACCGATGAATCCTGTTGCTCCGGTCACAAAAATATGCGAAATGCTTTTTCCTTTACGGGACGCAAACAAAAAGCCAATCGGGACCAGTGCACCCGGTAGGGCTTTAGTCCTATCTGAACTCAGCCTTGTCCGAGGAGCTTGAGGAAATTCGGTTGCCCGTTGGACGCATGGAGACCCCCGTCGACCGACAGAATCACTCCATTGACAAAGACGGCGTCCTCACTTGCGAGAAATGCAATCACACCCGCGATATCATCTGGTGTGGCTTCCCGGCCGATCGGGAGGCGGTCAAGAAAGGCTGCCTTCGCGGCCTCATTTTTCTCAAGAAAAGCAGTGGCCTCACTGGAGGTGAAACTAGGTGCCACGGCGTTGATCCGCACGCCACGCGAGCCGTACTCGAGTGCCAAGGCGCGCGTGAAATTCGTCACGGCGCCCTTCGCCGCATTATAAGCACTCATCCCCCAATCTCCGCCTAGACCCGACGTGGAGGAGAGATTGACGATGGAACCCTTTGTCTTCAAGAGATGAGGTAACGCTTCGCGGGCACCGAAAAAGACGCCATCCAGGTCAGTTCCCATTGTCTTCCGCCAATCCTCAGTAGTGGTCTGTGCGAAAGGGCCAAAGATCGCGAACCCCGCGTTGTTGACCAACACATCCAGCTTCCCAAACTTGGTGACGGTGTCATCCACAAGACGCTTCACGTACGCCTCATCCGACACATCTCCAGGGTGAACAAGTGACTTTGCTGCATCAAAGCCTGCGATGGTTTCGTGCAACTTGTGTTCACGCCGTCCATTGACGACGACGAATGCGCCTTCCTGCAGAAAGCGGCGCGCTGTCCCTGCGCCAATACCGGAGCCCGCCCCTGTGACGATAACGACTTTTCCTTCGAATCGATTCATGATTTCCTCCTATGAAGCTTATGGATGCTCTGACCGCGCTTTTAACTTGATGAAGCCGCTCCCACAGAAGCCGCGGACAAAGTGAAATCGAGACCGGGAAATTCTCTCCTGACACTCTGGAGTTCGACTGGAGTGAAGCCAAGCTGAGTTGCCACGGCCGCTACAGTTGCGCTGTCGTCCGCATCATTGCTTGATACGAAGACCACCTGTCGCTGCCGATTCAGGGCCGGATTTGCTCTTAGCTGTTCCGCATGCAACTGATTGAACGCCTTGACTACTGATAGGTGAAATTGGTCCACTATTTTTGAGATCGGCGCGAGCTGCAAAACGTCACGTAATAACTGGCGTCGTCGGTAAAATCGTCCGCCGCCTCAAGTCGGCCCTGCCTTCCTTCAGTTTTAAAAGTTTCCGCAGTGCTCAAGTGGCCGGCTGGGTTAGGAGCGTTCACCGAAAATGCGGGCGTACGTCTGTTGAGTCGCTGCTGCTTGTTCCTGCGCTTTTCGTCTCTCCTCCGGCGTGGCCATTTCCGAGATCATCTTGCGCTCCAGCGATCCCATCTTCAAGCGAAAGTTCGGCGCTGCGGTTAACCAGTGTCTTTGCTGTTTTGAGCGCATAGGCAGCGCGTTCGACATAAACACCTGCAATTTCCGCACACACACTCATCAGCTCTGCAGCCGGCGCGACGCGGTTTACCAATCCGGCGCGAAGCGCCTCTGCCGCAGTCCACGGAAGACCACTGAAGATCATTTCTTTGGCGATTCCCGTTCCAACCAGACGCGGCAGCCGCTGAGTCCCGCCGCCTGCAGGGAGAGCGCCGAAACGAATCTCGGGGAGGCCGATAGTCGCGGACTCGGAGATCACCCTGATGTCACAGGCCAGAGCGATCTCGAACCCACCACCCATCGCAGCGCCGTTTATTGCGGCGATCACCGGCACCCGCGACCGCTCGATGGCGCCGAACAGATCGAGCCCCCGGCGTCACGAAATCTCCGTCTTTCTGAGGCTCTGCCCCGGTAGCGGTGCGCCGGCGAGTACGTTCGGCAAGATCACGCAAATCGGCGCCGCCACAGAAATGTCTGCCGGCTCCGGTGACGACGACGACGCGGAACTCGGGTTCGGCTTCGACCCGCTCCATCGCTTGAACCACATCCTTCATTAACTGCAAGCTGATGGTGTTTGCGCGGTCGGGGCGGTTCAGAGTGAGGTAGCCGACGCCTTCTTTGAGTTCCAGAATTATCGTCTCGTAGTTCATTGAAGAGACCTCCAGCGAAATGGTTGCTGAGATGGTAGTTGGCGCACGGTTTGTCAAATCGATATCAATCAGCCGAGTTTCACCAAATTCTGAGACAAAAGAGCGCCAGGGCGGCCGCCCAAAACGTGAAGGGGTACGCCGCCTTGATCGAGCCTTCCGAGTTCGATTGGAGCGAAGCCAAGCTTAGTCGCAACGGCCACAACAGCTGCGCTAGCGTCCGCATCGTTGCTTGATACGAAGACCGCCTGTCGCTGCCCCTTTGCGGCCGGATTGGTTCCCAGCTGTTTCGCAGGAAGTGATTGAAGGCCTTGACTACGCGCGCGCCGACAAATGCCTTCGACACAACTTCGGAAGACAGTAGCCCTCCTAACTCTTCCTGCTCCACCGGAGAAAGATCAAGGGTATTCGTGACGTCGACAACGATCGTGCCGTTCCACTGCTTGAATTGCTTCGCTACGTCCTTGTGAGCGGGAAAGGGTACAGCAAGGAAGATCATCTCAGCCTTACAAGCGTCTTGAATGGATTGGGGAACGACGCTTCGACCGAGCTCTTTCGTCAAAGACGCAAGCGCCTCCGGTCCACGAGTGTTTGCAATTGCGACTTCGATGCTTTCACGTGCGAAGGTGCGCGCGAGTGCGGTACCGATCTTGCCGGAACCTATAATAGCGTATTTGATAAAGAATCTCCAAATCTCTAACCACATGCTGAACTGTTGAGGGTTGATAGGAAGCAGTGCCGAGCGTACCAAGCCGCAAATCATCGAATGGAAAGCAAGCAGCCGGATTTGACTTAGAGCATGCCGTTGTTGTTCTTCCATTGCTCCTCAGGCGGAATCTTTTCGGGGAATCCCCAGTGCTCAACGATCTTCTCGTCTTTAACTCGATACAGGTTGATGTAGACGCAAGGCTCGCCCTCAACCGTTCCCATGACAGCTATGAAAACAAAATTTCTCTCTCCCAGCAGGAAGACTACCTCGTCGATGCTTCTGTGTTGCATGAGTATTCCCAGGTCATGGAGGAACGCCGCGACTCCATCGCGGACACTAGGCTCGTGGCGGACGCTATAATCTCCGGAAAAGTATTGCAGGATCCTACTGTGGTCTCCTGAGATGTGGACCGTCTCATAGTAATCCCGGAGAATCGACTTGTTCTTCTCTGTGTTCTCTGAGAGATTTGCCTGAGTTGGCCCGTCGGGGGTGTGCCCACTCTCATTGGGCAGCTGCTTTCGCCGAAAAGACCCAGTGCTCGACGATCAGACCGTCCTCAAATCTGAAGACGTCGAAGAATGTGTTCTGACCGAGGATGAGTCCATCTTCCTGAGTGAAGACGTAGTGGCCGTCCTGGAAGGCGCGCACCACCTTCAGATGACGGTCTTCCCTCGACAATCGATTGATGTACCCCCTCAACCCGACAACGTCGCCGGTAGAGCGCGGGTTGTGCTCTATGTATTTCTTCGGGTTGACGTGCCTGGTTGCAAGGTCTGCGTCCCCTGAATCGATGCCCTGAAGCACAGTCAATACTTTCTCAACGTCACTCTTTGCCAGTGCCAAATCTCCTCCCTGCAGCTAGTGACCATGCGGGAGCGGCGGCTCCTAGAAACCTATGCCTGCGTCGCAGGCTTCGCGCTGACTTCCTAGGCGAACCACCCCGCTTCCTCAAACGTCAACCGAGGATTCCGCTGGTAAGGCGTGCCGGGTTTTCTGTATCCAAGACAGCAGATGAAATTGGATTGGATTCGAGTACCCGCAAAAAACTTCCGATCGACACCCGGATTGTCGAACCCAGACATGGGCCCGCAGTCGAGACCCAGAGCGCGCGCCGCGATAATGAGGTAAGCACCTTGCAGGCTGCTGTTGCGCATTGCTGTCACTTCAGCGACCCCTGGTTGCTGAAAGAACTGGCGCATCATCTCTGCTTGCGCCGGAAACAACTTCGGCATGGTCTCCGGGAACGCAAGGTCGTAACCGATAATCACTGTGACGGGAGCTGCCGGGATTTTGGAGCGATTGGCATCCATCGCAAGCGCCGCCAACTCCGCTTTGCCATCGGCAGTTCTCACCCACACAAATCTCGCCGGACAGCAATTGGCCGACGTTGGCCCCCATTTCAGAAGATCGTAAAGCTCGCGCACCATCTGCTCATCGACGGGTTTCTCGCTCCATTCGTTGTACGTCCTCGCTTCGTCGAACAATTGATCGAGCGCTGAACGTTGAATCGTATTTGACACAATAAAACTCCTGACAAAACTATCTTTCTCGCCAGGGAACCCGTGATCTCCCCTTCACCAACTCCCAAGGCTTAATTCTGTTTTCATCGAGCGCATGACTGAGCAGTTTCTCGCTGACGCCTTTGTCTCCCTGAGAAAAGAAGGGTTCCTTGGTCTTCGACTGGACTACCCGTCGTTCTATGCCACCTTTCGAAGGGAAAGTCGCGGGGCCGAACCCGGCAAGGCTTCGCCCAGTCATTTCGCGGGCTTGCTAGCTGGAAGAAACTCGCGGGTGGAATGCACCTCGGGCAACTCGCATGTATTTATCTTCAAGGTTGGTTTGTTCGCTCGCCCACATTGTTGAGCCTAGTAAGTTCATACCAGAACGATCGGGATGGGTGTGCGCGGAAAAGAGAGAAAAGCTGTCGAGAAATTGCGGTTTTGTCAAAAGGAGGTTACCGCGAATCGACCCCATTGATCGGATCGATCGAGACTATCAGGCGCAATTTCAAGGCCTTTCTTCGAGAGTCAGCTTTGTTGCAAATCATGCTCGACTTTTTTTGGAGAAGATTGGAAGAGTTCTTCGCCTGGCTCTGTATTCGCTGGGACTCTGTGCGAAGTGGCGCCGAAATGTAGCCGTAAAATGGGATGGACTCTGAAATCCGCATGTCAAAGTGATTTCAAGAACGCTCTTGTCGGTGTCGCGAAGCATTCCAGCGGCAGCCTCCATTCTTAGGTGCTGCACGTGGCGATGGGGTGTTGCGCCGACAGATTTACTGAACACACTGACGAAATGGAACTTACTCACCGCTGCTTCCTCGGCGAGGACGTCAAGTGACAAGCGTTCATCCAGGTGTGCCTCTATGTACTCCAGAACCCGTACAATGCGACGATCAGAGATCTGTTCATGAGCTAACGATTGGTGCCAATGCGAACTCGCGGATGGGCCGAGCAGCAAGTGGGCGGCGATCCATTGCGCGGCAGATTGTGCGTAGAAGTCCGGAAGTCCGGCCTGAATGGCCGAAACCGCGACGGGGCTGAAGTTGTTCAGAACGGGATCGTCAAGAAAGGGCGCATCCGGGAGTTGATTTTGTCGAGCGCCGTATTTTTTCGGGATCGCGCTTGCGACAGAGTCAACCGTATCTTGAGATAGAGATAGGTGCATAGCCATGAGCGACTGTTGATTCTTGAGATTCCAACGCAAATGGCGTGTGCTTCCCGGTGGATAATGAAGCCCATCCCTTTGCCATAATGAGTTCCCCTCCACCTTCCCTGAGAAGACTGCTGTATAAACGCGGTTTTGTTTAAGAACAGCGCCATTCGCGGATCAGGAGTTGCGAGGGTCTCAAAGGCGTCTATCGAGGCGGCAAATTCGGTAATGTTCACGAGAAGTGACGTCCAGCCCAATCCCTTGCTCGTCAGTAACGTTTTTCCTGGGCAAGACCCGGCCGCCCGGATTGTAGCCTCTGCAAGGCCGTTCATCTAAATATCCTCTCCACCATCTGTCGCCAGGTTACGTTTCTGGACCAAACAGCGCTTTCCGACGTCCGCTGAGGTTAAACTGGAGCCCCGATTCAGAGAAGCGCAGGAACAACGCATTCGCAACCAGATTGCACCACGAATGTGACAACGCAATTCTCGTATCACTGCCAGAAACTGCATTTTCTACAAGGAACGCCAGGCGTGCCCGCTTACTTGCAGAAGTTCGTCCGCCTGTTGCGGCCCCGAACTTCCAGCCGCATACACCGGCAAATGCGCGCCGCGTTTCCCCTCCCAATAATCTAACAGCGGCTGTACCATTTGCCAGCCTGCCTCCACGAATGCCGAGCTTTGAAACAATATGCAGTTTCCGGACATCGCATCGTACAATAGGCGTTCATACCCTTTTGCCTGATCGCCATAAGGGCCCGCCGAGAATTGATACCCCATGTCCGCGACGGTGACGTGCGTTCCCATGCCTGGTGCCTTGGTGCCGATGGTCCAGTGAATGCCGGGGGTTGGCTTTAGGCTAAATACACAATCATTAACGACTTGATGGTGTTGCAAGGCCTTCGTCAGTAGCCGAGCGGGCGGCTGTCGGAATATCACCGCAATCTCGGTCAATCCTCTGGAGAGGCACTTACCAGTGCGCAGGAAAAACGGCACTCCCGACCAACGCCAATTATCAATTTCCACCTTCATGGCAACAAATGTTTCGGTGCGCGAGTGTATCGCGACGCCTGATTCCTTGCGGTAGGGCTTTACCCGTTTTCCCTCGATTGTTCCGGCGCCGTATTGCGCACGCACTGAATACTTCGGTGCCTCGGAAGGTTTTATCCGTCGCACGGATTCGAGCAATTCCACTTGTTTGTCGCGAAAATGTTTTGAGTCGAAGGAAACCGGCGCCTCCATGGCAATTAGTGAGAGCAGTTCCGCTAAATGGTTCGGCGCCATGTCGCGTAAAGCACCTGATTTCTCGTAAAATTGCGCACGGCCCTCGAGACCAACTGTTTCAGCTGCCGTAATTTGAACACTGTCAATTATGGATCGATTCCATAACGGCTCAACTATGGAGTTGCAAAAGCGGAATACCGCTAAGTCCTGAACCGCATCTTTGCCTGCGAAATGATCGATGCGGTAAATCTGATCCTCCCGAAGGTGCTTGCGCAATTCGACGTTCAAGTTGCGTGCCGACGAAAGATCGTTTCCGAACGGCTTCTCGACAACTAGCCGTCGAAAGGAATTTCCGAATTCCCTAAACAAGCCCGCGCGGGCGAGCTGCTGGCTAATAGATGATGTGAAATTTGGGGCCATAGCGAGGTAGAAGAGACAACTGCCGCCCTGTGTACCCTTCCCGATTTGTTTGATCCGTTCACGAATCCCGTCAAAAGAGGCCGTCTGCTCGAAATTCGCGGGCTGATAATAGGTTCTATCCACTAGCCAACGAAGCGTACGAGGATCCGGCTTTTTGCCCAAAAATGTTTTCAGCGACTTGGTGATATACTCGCGCAATATCGTGTCAGTCCAGGGTTTACGGCCGATTCCTAACAGACGGAAGCCCTCGCTCAAGGTGTTTGTGGTTGCAAGGTTAAAGATCGACGGGAGAAGCAGACGCTTCGCAAGATCTCCAGTCACACCAAATACAGCCATTACGCATGACGGGACCGCCCTCGGCAAAGATTCGCTTTTTTCAATCATCACCATTGTCTTCCTGCCGCAGTGGATGGGGAAAAGCGTGCGGGAATTACGACCGATCGTAAAATGAATAAAACTCTTAACATTTGAAGCGCCTTCCTTTGCGGTATACACATGAAGCCGCGCATGGGGCCGATTACCCGACAGATTTCTCCGAATCGCCAGAGCTCACGAGGGCTCCGATCGGTTCGCGCTGAAGAATCCCCGGCTGGGCCCTTCATCCGACGGCAGCGCCAACCGAACAGCTGCAACCCACTCCTTGAGATACCGTCTGATCGCCCCGATGGTCATTGTAATCCGTCATCGCGAATCAGTGTCGGTCCTTTTCCTTTCGGATTGATCACAAGGAAGGGTGCCTCGTACCTTGAATTTATATAGGAACGTATTGTTTACGCCACCGCACGGACGACTCGGAGGTACATCTTCGCCGAGTACGCGGCGCTCCTCTCTTCGCTTGAGCAACCGGTCAATATTTGTCAGTTGGGATTCGACGCTTCGTGAGACGGCGCGGTGGAATCACGCAACGCGCTGCTGGTGTCATTGCAGGCAGAGGTCGCAGAGAACTACTTTCAGTTGCGCGCTAACCAGATTCTGCGTGATTTCGCTCGAACTCGTCTCCGCTCAGCGCGATATCGGCGAGCTCACTCGCAATCGACGGCAGCATGGGCTTGCCAATGCGGGCGATGTGCAATCCGCACAAGCCCAACTCGCGACTCTTCAATCGGTCAAGACAGTCGATTAGAATAGCGCGGTAAAGAACAAAGACTCGCCAATCTGCTTCGGGAACGGGTATAGAATCCCCCTGCTATGCCGGAGTTCATGTGTCGACACCACAATCATGAGCGAAGAGTGAAACGTTTTATGCAGAGCTCGATGAGACCCAATCCGATGCCGCAGCGCATGATTGGAGAACACGGCATCATCGGCAATCTTAAGACTGCCGCGCTCGTCGCCTTGGATGGAACGGTCGATTTTATGTGCTGGCCTTCGCTGGACAGCCCAACCGTTTTCGCGGCGTTGCTCGATCCCGAAAAAGGTGGCGAGTTTTCGCTGAGTCCCCAACTCGATAACGTTCGTATAACCCAAATGTATTTGCCGGCGAGCAATGTCCTCATAACTCGGTGGCTCAGCGTCGAGGGTAGCGCGGAGGTCACTGACCTTATGCCCTATCCCAATGCCAAAGGAGAGATTGAGCGCCGCCTAATCCGGTGTGTCGTTGCGACTCGCGGCCGCGTGGACTTCACGCTGCGCTGTCGCCCGCGCTTCGACTACGCTCGCATCGTTCCGGAGACCGCGACCGCAGGGGACGGAGTCATATTTACCGGGATAGGCACGAGTACGGCCTTGCACTTGTCCGGCTGCGTTCCCGTCGTCGCCGGGGAAGGGGAAGCCACGGCGCGGTTCACGTTGAATCAGGGCGATAAAGTGTATTTCGTTTTGCGCGACGTAGGAGACCGCGAATATCATCGCGAGGAAATCGAGGCGTGCGTGCGTGCCACAATCGACGGTTGGCAAGCGTGGGCCAGGCGCTCCAGTTACGTGGGGCGTTGGCGGGAGCAGGTCACACGATCCGCGCTTGCGCTGAAGCTGCTCGTCTCTCACGAGCATGGTTCGATAGCTGCGGCGGCAACTTTCGGGCTGCCGGAAGCTTCCGGTGCTGGGCGCAACTGGGACTATCGGGCCACCTGGATTCGCGATGCCTCATTCACGGTGTACGCCTTCATACGTCTGGGATACATCAACGAAGTTGAGAGGTTTCGCGAATGGGGCGCAGGCCTCTGCTCAGCCGATCCTGGCAAGACTCTGAATGTCATGTACTCGCTCGATGGTACTCAAGCTGCCGATGAGACGGAACTCGATCATCTCTCGGGCTATGGCGGTGCACGGCCGGTGAGGATCGGCAACGCAGCGCATAATCAGACGCAACTCGACATCTACGGTGAATTACTGGATAGCGTGTATCTGGCCAATAAATACGGTACTGCCATCAGCCACAATCACTGGTCGCGTCTGAGTACCGCCATAGAATATGTCATCGGGCGCTGGGAAGCAGCCGATGCCGGCATTTGGGAAATCCGCGCCGAGCCAAGGCATTTTCTCCATTCGAGGATGATGTGCTGGGTAGCGCTCGACCGCGCGATTCGGCTCGCGCAGAAGCGTTCGTTACCGGCGCCCATCGGCCGGTGGTTACAGGAGCGTGACCGCATTAGCCAAGACATTTGGGCAAATTTTCGCCACCCACAAAATGGGCATTTTGTACAGAGTCGCGGCGGCACCGAACTCGACGCTTCGTTGCTCATGCTGCCGCTGGTGAGATTCATGTCGGCGACCGATCCTGTGTGGCTGACCACATTGGACGCGATTCGGGACGAGCTAACCGATAGCGGCTTAGTCACTCGTTACCGGAACAAAGATGGGCTCGAGGGAGGTGAGGGGTCTTTTACGGCATGTACTTTTTGGTACGTGGAATGCCTCGCTCGCGCTGGCCGCCTGGAGGAGGCGCAGCACGCTATGGAAAAAGCATTAGGATTCGCCAATCATCTCGGCCTCTTCTCCGAGGAACTGAGCATCGTCGGTGAACCGCTGGGCAATTTTCCGCAAGCGCTCACGCATTTGGCGATGATCAGCGCTGCTCATTTCCTAGACCGTCGATTATCGAGTTCCTGGCGCGGCGAATGGCAGCCGTAGACCCGAAGCCATGATCGCCTGCAGTAGTGTTGGTGTCGTAGCGGAATCCCCTCGCGCGCATCAGCGCGACGTGATTGCGCATCAGATCGCCAAAAACGCTGCCGCACTGAGGCAACTGTCGCAGCGCTTCCAGCGCCCTATCGGGGCCGGGGGCGAGGAGCGACCGCACGATCGTCGCGCTACCCTTTATCAAGTATTTGGTGCGCAGCTCCACCACTGGATTGCTCGCGCTCGATGAAGTGGGCTACGTGCCACTGGCTGAAGTCGGCGCGGAGTTCCTATTCCAGGTCATTGCCGAACGGGCCGAGAAGGCTGCAGCGATCGTTACTACCAACCTGCCGTTCTCGGAATGGACGCAGGTGATTCCCAATGCACGGCTCTGTAAGGCGTCGATCGATCGCATTACTGACGCGCCTGCATCATCTGCTTTTGACAATGCAGCATGGCCCACTTTGATATTTAGATTTGGCCCACCCTCCGTGTTGTTCATTCGGTCATGTTTGCTACTCGCCGAAGCTAATTTCTGATCAGGGGGAGTGCGAGGGGGATTTTCCCCCTCGCCGTTCCGTTAATCTGATCCGTTGGTCACTGCTACTCGACCTTTGCGTCGCTCCGCGGTTCTGCGAAAGCGGTAGGACTCAGTTCCTGTTTCAATGATTTGAGCGCGGTCCGTGATGCGATCGAGCAACGCTTTGCACAGCCGGGCATTGGGAATCACCTGGGTCCATTCCGAGAAGGGTAGATTGGTGGTCACGATCACCGCGGCTTTCTCGGAGCGCTCAGCGATCACCTGGAACAGGAACTCGGCGCCAACCTCGGCCAGTGGGACGTAACCGACTTCATCGAGCGCGATCAGATCGTAACGCGCCCAACGCGCCAGCGTGCGACCGAGCTGCAACTGATGCTTGACCCCGACCAGTTCGTTGATAAGCGCCGCCGCGGTCGTGAAGCGCACGCGGCGCTTCTGACGGCAGGCCGCTACCGCCAGCCCTGTGAGCAGATGGGTTTTGCCGGTGCCGCTATCACCGATAAAGATGATCGGCTCGGCTTTGGCGAGATAGTCGCCCTTGGCCAGTTCATGGATCTGCTGCGCCGAGATCTTAGGGCACTTGGCGAAGTCGAACTCCTCCAGCGTCTTCATCCGCGGCAGGCGAGCTTCGTGGATGCGCCGCTCGATTAGCCGTTGTTCGCGATCCTCGAGCTCAGCTTGCAGCAGCGCTTCGAGATAACCGAGATGCGTGCGCCGTTCGCGTACTGCCTGCTCGGCGAGTTGCGTGCATTGCGCGGCGATGCTCGGCAGACGCAGCATCTTGCACTGCTGGCGGATGGTGGCGGCTTCCAACGCCGTGCGCTCCGCGTCGTTCATGATGCCACCTTCTGGCCGAGCAGTGCATCGTAATCATTCAGCGAAGGCTGCGGACGCTCGTAGCGCGAAAGCTTACCCAACTCGATAATCGTGCTGCGCGCACGGACGAGATCGGTAGCCTCGGCCAGATGCCGGATTGCCGCCACGTCCGAACATCCAAGCGCGAGCGCTTCTTCGACCGCGGTGCGCAGCCGGCGATGACCGTGGTCCTTAATCAGGCTCAGCACCTGGATCATCTGGCGCGTGCCGCTTTGCTTGCCGTGCCGATCGATCAGTTCGGCGAGCAGCCGATCGTAACTCTCCGGCCATAGCCCGCGCTGACGCCACGCCGCCAACGGCTTCGATCCGATGAGCGCGCCGGGCTTGCCCTCCAGCACGTCGAGGTAGTGTTCGAGATCGAGTACCTGCTGATTGCGCTCGTAACAGCGCTCGTGGCGGGCGAGGCATCGCCCTTCGTTCCAGATCTCGACGCAACTCGGATAGAGCCGGACCTCGACCGTTTTGCCGACATCAACCGGAGCGGAGTAAAGGTTGGTTCGCACTCTAGCGCATCCCAACCCATCTACCCGCGGGAAAGATACATCGGCGAGATCAAAGCCATGCTCGGCGAACGGCAGCAGATGCGTACGTTCTTCGATCATCAGCGCGCCTACCGGCTTGCTGTGGCCAGCGATCTGACGCTGCTCGTCGGCATGACAAGCGCTCAGCAGCTGTCCATTGAGGTCTTCGAGATCGCGCGCTTTCGGTAGCGGCACCCAGTGGTTGCGCCGGAAGTACCCGGCCTCACTCTCGATGCCGCCCTTTTCGTGCGCCTCGTAAGGCGAGCAAAACTCACTCGTAAATCGCCAGTGCGAGCGGAACGCGATGAAACGCGCAGTTTCCTCGCGCCGATAGCCACGCAGGATCTTCTTCACCGCGGCCTTCAGATTGTCGTACCTGAGGATGCGAAAGACGCCCGCAAAATATTGAAACGCGTGCTCGTGGGCTTCGAGGAAGGCTTGCTGCGTGGCGCGATGATAGGCTCGATGGAAGGCCGCCCCGCTGGCCATGCTGCGCATCGAAAATACTTGCAGCGGTACTTGTTCGCCGCTCAGCTCCGCCCACGCCTCGTACCAATCGACCTGGCCTTCTTGTCCGAGTTGATAACTCTGCGGCACACAGGTCGTACGCGTCGTCCATCCCAGCTCCGCTTTGCGCTCGCGTACGTATTGCCGCACCGTCACTTCCGCGACTCTTTGCTCGGGCCGTTCGGCCATGATCCGCTGCCAGACGCGATGCGCGGTGTGGCGTTGCTTACGCGGCGCGCTGCGATCGGCTTCAAGGATGGCGTCGATGAACTCCATCAATGGTCCCATCACCGGTCGTGCCCGTGCGACAGGCTCGCGTTCGGGCGGTTCCGCGCTCATCAGCGCCTGCCGCACCATCCGCCGATGCACGCCGAGCTTGGTCGCGACTCCCTTGATGCTCCCGATTCCGAACTCGTACTCCCTGCGAATTCGCTCGAACAGCTCCACCTTCGCTCTCCTCTCCATCCCCGCCTCCTGCCTCTTATGCAGGATGCTCGGTCAATGGTGGGTGGGCCAATTTACAGCATCGAAGTGGGCCGTTTCAGAGTATCGAAATCAAGCCTGTCCGCCGTCCGCAGAATGTCGAGATCGATGGTCAGTTCGCCGACCTTGCGCTTAAAGCGGTTGAGCTCCGCTTCGCGCAGCGCTTCGTCCTCCTTCGGCCGCGCGCGCAGCGCGTTCTCGGCCCCCAGCAGGAAACGATCACGCCAGTCCTCGACCTCGGCGACTTTCAACCCGTAGCACCGCGCCGCTTCGGCTGCCGTGGTCTCGCCTTTGAGCAAGCTCAGTACCAGTGCCGCACGACGCTTGGCCGTCCAGCGTTGAACCTCTTCTGCCCTTTGCTCGTCTGCCATTTACCACCTCGCGGTCTCTTCGACCCTTGTACTATTGGTGGCTCGATTTCTAAAGGGAGCAAGATACTCGTACCATCATGCCGATGGCGGCGCTGACCCGCGCGAAGGTATAGGTCATACTCGCGATCAGCGCGCGATCGCGCAGGCCCACCAGCGTTGTCGTTTAAATGGAATCGAGCAGCGCGCGGGCTTCGTCACTGGCGAGGTAGGGCGTCTTGCCTTTTCTTACGACATGCCTGGGGCCACGCACGCGTGGGCCGGATTCACATCGATGATGTGGCCGGTCACGAGCCAGTCGAACAGCATGCGCAGCGCAGCCAAATTCTGTTTAACCGTCGGCGGGGCCAATTGTCCCTGCAGATCCTTGATGAAGGCGGCCATATGAAAGGGCCTGACCCCCGTGAGCTCACGGATGCCGTGATCCTCGCACCACTGCGTGAATCGCTCGGTCGCGATGAGATAGGCGCTACGGGTGTTGTCGTTATTGATCTGCGCGGTGAAAAATTCGAGCACGCGCTCGGCCGCTTTAGCAGTCGGCGCGAACAGTCGGTCGGGAACCAGCGCGGCGGCGGGCGTTAGGATGATTTCCTTATCGACCATCGAAGTTAAACCAGTGCATCCATTTTATTTCTGCTCAATATAGAAGTACTGTAAATTCAATAAGTTACCCTCTTCTATCATGAACCATAAAGGTTCGTTGGGCAGCAGAAGACGGTAAACGTTAGCCTCCACAAAGGCCCGCGCAATGGCGTCGGGAAGGTGGTGCACCGCGTCGCCCTCATCGCGATGCGCCTCAATCGTGGATCGCAGTGCTCGCGTACGTTTCCATATTTGTTCGATTTTTTTTGCTCATCGTCTGATTCGTTCCGACCAATAGGTAACTTTGATTCCGATGGAATACTGCCCGGCGTTGGCGGCGTCCATATTATGCGCCGCAAGCGCAAAGCGCAGCGGCGCGATCGCTGGCAACTTCAAACCCTTATAAAATCTCGTAAGAGGGAGAAAAAGGCCTCCGGGCGATCGCGATAAACGCTGTGACCCGCGCCGCCAAAACGCTCCAACCTGACCAGATCCGGTGTGATTGGTGATTGCCGCCGCAATATCCTCCATATCGGCGAGCGGCGTGATCGGATCTCTTCGCCTGCAATGATCAGAGCGGGGCATTTGATTTGATCCAATCGCTTCAATAGATCGAGCTGCAGCAACTCGGGCTCGAAGAACACCAATCGCATCGCGGGATTGCGCACGACTCGAGCATAGAAGCCCTGGGGCGGTGTCTCGCGCGTATAAGGCAGCACATAGCGCTCTCATAATCGGCCCGCGAGCTGAGCACTTCGGATAAGCCCTACATCAAAAATTCTTCCAACACTTTAATATTGATGCAGGGCAGGGCGATGAGCATTGCAATAGGCTGACGACCACGCGTTAATACTTTCGGCGCGCTCCCGGGCGCGCCTTGCTGAGCGCTTCATTAGGAACCGCTCGCGCCGGGTAACTTTGCCTTTCCCGTTCCACGCCATCGACGCGAACGTCCGCTGATTACCCATCCCCGTACCTCCACACCCGCCTATACTACTTACGGTTTATACCAAACCGAAATACTTGTGCAGAGATTCCCTAACGCGCTGGCGGCCGATCTGAATGCGCAAGGAATCGAGCGTAGAGTCGAATCCGACTCACGAGTACGAGATCCATCGGAGATTAATCTATTGGTTGGATTAACGCCGATTTGGAGATAATTATCTGCCATCTCGCCGGCGCGTTTAGTGTGAAGCTCTAGGAGATAAGTCGCTCACGTGGACGAATTGACCTTGGCCGTCCTCGAGTCCCGGATCGCGGAGCCCGTGCTGCAGCTCATAGTCGGGGATGACACCAGCTCTATTGAAGCGCATTGATCCCAACAACCCCGACAGGCTTCAGACAATAAGGTGTTTGTGCCCGACCCTTTGTCCGCATTGAATGTATGATAAAGGATACCAAGCGCCGCGTGGAATCCTTCGGCCATGGATACGTCGGCGCTTTGTCCGTTCTGAGATTGTCATCTCAACGTCGGTTCCCAAGGGCAGCTTGTTTAATTTAATCGTCAGGAGCTACCACAGGCTTAAAACGGCTCTCCCCAATTTTTCATAATCGCGAATATCATTGTAAATTTGGGCGGTGATGCGCAGCCAAATGCGGCCTTGGCTGGCGATCGATGCGCCGACGATAATCTTGAATCTTTCTTTCAAATCCACTTCGAGCAGCGCGCGTCCCTGATCCGTTGGAGGATAGGGCAACCCGTCAGGTGCGGAAACGACGCTCATGCATGCTCGCATTCTCCGAGGCATTGTGGCGCTGGATTTCCACATTCGAGTTAAAAGTGCGATGCCGTCGCCGAGCAGCTCGTGGTTGTGGCGCCGCACCTGAGCTTCGCCGAGGCGGTCCATGAAATCAAAGCCAGCAGGTATCGCCAGCCAGCTTGAGGGATCGCGTGTGCCGGTCCATCCGAAGTTGTAGGGGAAGGGATATAAAATATCCGACGACAAAACGTTAGGCATCAGCCCCGTACGTGCGCCTGCCGCAGCCCACAGGAAGCCACATCCGCGCGGGACGAAATACCACTTGTGAAGATTCGCGACATACCAATCAGCGCCGAGATCAGGAATGTCAAGCTCGATCTGGCCCGGCGCATGGGCACCGTCGACGAGAACGGGGATGCCGCGCGCGCGGCAAGTTTCGATCATTTCCTTCAGTGGCGTGAGAAGCGCGGGAGATGACGTGATATGGTCAAGAATCGCCAATCTTGTTTGAGGAGTTAGGGCTTGCTGGACTGCCTCGATGAACTGCTGCGGGTCCGGATCCGGGAAGCGCAACATTGCTACATTGACCCTCGCCCCCTGGGCTTCGGCTATATGGCGCGCGGCCAGACTGATAGCGTTGTAAGTCAACTGTGTAATTAGAATCTCTTCGCCTGGCTTGAGCGATAAAGCACGCAAAACGGCAACGGCTCCGTCCGTGGCGTTATCGACAATGGCCACACTGTTCTCATCACATAAGAATCGCTCGGCAACGATATTGGCAATTTGCTGCCATCGTTCCCTGATCTTGAATTGCAGGAAGTCAACAGGGTTTTTCTCGATTTCAACAAGAATTCGTCGTTTTTCGTTGAGAACATCATGTGGCGTTACACCGAAGGCTCCGTGATTCAGGTAGATCAGATTCGGGTCAAGCGGAAACAGCCATTTGCTATCTGCAGTTAGCATCATTTAACCCGTAGCGATTAAGGAAAGACCGAGGGCAATCGTCAATGGAAGGTGAAGCCTAGTCCACATGATTAGACTTGAGTCGGAACCGAAGCTTATTGCGCAAGTATCCCTGTTGGCGGCAGTAGCGTGACGCAGTATCGAAAGGGCTATCGTCACAGTTTGGACCGCAACGTACCAATGATGCCGTCGGCAGGCCCTTGGAATCTATATAATCGGCTCTCAGAATAGTTTCATCGGTGATGTTTCGAAAGCGATGAGCTTCAGCCTAACCGAAATGCAGATAGCCTATTTATGGATCGTTTTGGCGAGCCGGATACCCATGAACTGCCATCGCGCCTCGGCGGGAAAGAAGTTCCGATAAGTGGGCCGAATATGGGAGGCTGAAGTGGCGCACGATCCACCGCGCAATACAAACTGGTTAGCCATGAATTTACCGTTATATTCCCCGACTGCCCCTGATGCCGGGATAAAGCCGGGATAGGGGGAGTAATGACTTTGGGTCCATTCCCAGACGTCGCCAAACATCTGGGAGAATAAGGCAGTTGATTCAGTCTCGCGGATAGAAACGGGATGGAAGGCCTGGTCCTCCACAAAATTGCCGGTGACCGGCAGCGGCGTCGCAGCAATTTCCCACTCCTCTTCGGTGGGCAGGCGCGCATTGGCCCAGCGCGCATAGGCGTCCGCTTCGTAGTAACTGACGTGACATACGGGTTCCGCGTGCTGCACCGCCTGCATTCCGGACAGTGTCATCATCCACCAGTCACCATCACGCTGTTCCCAGTAAAGTGGTGCGTGCCAGCCTTCACGTTGCACCGCATCCCATCCCATGGACAGCCAAAGTTCCGGCCGTTCATATCCCCCATTGGCGATGAAGGTCAGATACTCCGCGTTGGTTATAAGGCGTGAACTCAGCTCGAACGCCTCTACAAAGCTTCGATGCCGCGGAGACTCATTATCGAAGGCAAACCTTTTTCCTTCGTGGCCAATCCAATAAACACCTTCAGGAAACCCCACCCACTGCAGAGGAGCCATAGCCAGAGGATGGCGTGAGACGCTACCCACAGTATAAACTGGCCGCAGCGGATTACAGGCGAAATTGTATTTGACATCGGTTAAAAGCAATTCCTGATGCTGCTGTTCATGGTGCAGGCCGAGTTCGATGAGCGGAGCCCAGCGCTCGCACTCTTCAGTATGAAACCCTTCGAGAAGGGAGACCATATGCTGGTCCACCGAGGCTCGATAACGATAAATCTCTTCAACCGTTGGACGCGACAGAAGTCCCCTTTTGGGACGGGAATGCCGTTCACCAGCTGTTAAGTAATAGGAATTGAAGAGATATCCATAGGAGGGGTCATAAGATTCATAGCCAGATGAAGCCAACGATAGAATAAAGGTTTCGAGAAACCAACTAGTGTGGGCCAGATGCCACTTAGGCGGACTCACATCCGGCATCGCCTGAATGACATAATCTTCCGTCACCAAAGGCTGGCACAGCCGCTCTGTAAAATGACGAACTTGCTGGTAACGCTTAGAAAGATTCTCCGGGGTTACAGTTTCGCTGAAAACGGGAAGCATCTTCGCATTGTCGGTGTTGGAAGCTATGGCCACATTACTTTCCTTCAATTTGCCGCAAGTGCGAGACTATTGAGAACAAAGCCCATGAAGCTAACTCTTCAACCTCCAAGTTCTCGCAGAACCACCAGCAACTCGTCAAACGAGTCGATTGCTAAGTCCGGGTCGCAGTGTAAGAGCGTTTCCCGAGTACCAAAACCGTAGGTTACGGCACAAGTTCTAGCTCCAGCCGCCTTACCGGCAAGCATATCGGCGGGAGTATCCCCGACCATCAGAGCATGCGATGGTACGCAGTGTAATGCGGCAAGGGCCGCTAGAACGGTATCGGGAGCCGGCTTGGCGCACAAATCGACTGTTGGACCTTGAATATGTTTAAAGAAACCGTTGAGGCCGAGACGTCGCAAGACGATCTCCGCTTGTTCCGGCTCTTTGGTGGTGACGACGCCAAGCGTTAATGTGGACAAGGCTTGCAGGGTTGGAATCACACCCGGGTACGGCAAAGTCATGCGCGCGTCGCGACTACGATAGGATTCGCGATAGATGGAGAGGAAAGTACTGCACACCGAAGGGGAGACTCCCCCGCCAAGTTCATCCAGCATACTGGCGAGAGGCTTACCGATGTGCTCAGAGATCGCAGCGGCACTTGGTGCACTCGCGTCCACAACACTGTGCCAGGCATCCTGAAACGCAGCGGCGATATCTCGCCGGGAATCGACCAGAGTGCCGTCTAGATCGCATAAAATCGTAGTAATCGCCATGGACTCGCTTTGGCGTTGCCTCTGCTGTTATTTCCTTACGGTTCTTTATTTGTCCTTAGGATTTGGTTGGGATTAGATGCGCGCGGCTCGCGGTTAAGCCTCTGACGCTTCAACCGCAAAATTTCTGTACGATCAATGCACAACCATTTTCTTGCCCAAAATGTCTGTGACCAACGGTTTCGGAGATGAAATCTGCCTCCGAATCGACTAGCTACGCTCCGGCTTTTGAAATTGCGGTGGCTTGCCCGAATCACAACAGTTGCTGCCGTTCCTCGCGGTAAAGTGCCGATAACGGTTCCGGCTAGGCGCAATTTAGTCATATGATGAGTGATACTACACGCTTCAGAACAGGTGTCCATGAGCAGTGCAATATTCTATCTCACCTACAATGGAATCTATAATTTTACGAATGGCATCGGTACACAAACCCAGCTCCTAATCACCGGCCTCGAGGCTCTGAAGGATAAGCTGGCCAAAACATATGGTTCCATCGACCTGCATGTTGTCTGTCCCGAGCCCAACAAGCGGACATGGGGTTATGAGCACGGCTTTTATCAGCGCCAGCAAGAACGAGTCAGACAACTGGGCGGGCAGGTGCATTTGATTCCGTATAAGCAGCAACCCCGCCAGGACCTCTGGGAAATCTCTTCTTGGAAGGTCCTCTGTCAAAACGTCGCACCGCTTTTGAGCAAGCAGGCCCTAGCCTACGATCGGTCGTTGATCATTTGCGTAGACCAACCTTGGCTGCAAACTCCTGACAACCTCAAAATGAAACGGGGCTTGGCGTTTCCAAACCAAGCCGACGTCCTTCTCGTGCTCTATAGCACGGCCTTCATCCGCTACGACGGGACTCCTGACGCGGCAGAGGTTGCCTGGGAACAAGCGGGTCTCGAAGCGTCGCAGCCGGATTCACGAGTGGCGCTTGCAGACGTATGTCCGTCGTTTACTGCCCATCTCAAGACGCATTTTCGGCTGCCGGCGCCGCAATTCGCTCCTTATACCTCCAGTATCCTGGTGAATGACTCTACCTTTGCACCAGAAGATGAGACGGTTTCGCGCAAAACTCTGCAAGCGTACGGCGTGCCGACGGATGCGGATCTGCTTTTAGCCTTTGGCAGGGCTGCGGTGATCAAGGGCTTTGAGAAGCTGATTCCCGCTCTTGCTCCCCTGCGTGATCGGATACATTTCGTATTGATCTCGGTACCGTATATTGGCGACGAATCGCAACAACGGTTGTATGATCAGTTGCTGCGCCGGAATGGTCTGCGCGCCACCCACATCAAAGCCTTTACGCGCGATTTGCCCCGCTCCTTATGTCAATGGCCTCGAACAAAACTAGTAGCGGTCCCCTCCCGATACGAGACCTTTTCCAATATCCCGGTGGAAGTTGCATTGTGGGCGAGGGAAAAGGGCCCAGTCGTCGTGGCTTCCGCCGCGGGCGGATTCGTTGATCAGATCGAAACAGGCATTACCGGATTTCTCACTGATACCTCGTCTAGCCAGCAGCTCACTCAGACTTTGCGGCTGGTGCTGGATCTCTCCCCTGAAGCACATGCGGCTATTCGGCAAAGGGCGTATCAACGGGTGGTGAAGCTATACGACTTCGAGCAGAATTTTTCGGCAACTCTCCGCTGGTTCTGGCAGCGCTTGGATGGAAAAGCGGGGCATTATGCGAGCTGAGGCCGGTGGTGACGGCACTATTCAACTAGCCGCCGGGAGAAGATGCCGGGAGCTCGCGATACGTCTGCTGTGGCCACCACTTGTCAAGGGAAGCCAGCCGGCTGGCCGTTTGGCTCGAGGATGGCATTCAGACGCAGGCACAAGGCGACGACGTCGTCAGCATAGCCAGGAAACCAGGCATGCATCCACATCGGCCGATCAAAAAAGGCCTGTGGCGGTCTATTTGCATGTCGAATAGCAATGCGCATTACTAGACCGCTGGCGTTGATGAAACTCACCTCATCGAGCAAGCGGCCAGGCGCGGCAAACCCGCTCGCGATCGAGCATACGGGCGCGATATGTTCCAGCGAGGCGGCCACACCTCTCAGGCAAAAAGCCTGAGTATGGGCGCGAACCTCCGCAGGCAATGCCATTAAAACGGTGCGCATTGTGACGCCGGAAAAAACCGTATCATCGACTACGGCTAATGAGGATATCGCATCAAGCGGCGGCAACTGGCGCGTTAACGGGACCCCTGTAGTTGCCATGACATTATAACCTCCCTTACCGTCCTCTTCACGGCTGATATCTATGCGCGAGATTTTTGGAAACCAGCCTGTGACGGCATGCAATTGCTGTGCGACACGTTCACCGGCTCGGCCGATACCGATGGCAAGAGCGAACGGCGCATGTGCGCCCCCGCCCACTAATTTGGCTATTTGCGATTCGACTGTGAGCAGCACTACTCGTTCACGATCGCGGGTGACAAGGGCGAACAACTCTCGCATTAATTGTCCGGCCGGTGACATTTCTCCTTGCTGTCTCGCGACATAGTTGCTGAGATCGTCGTGAATATACAAAACCCTCGGCGTCGGCGCCGCGTATGGCTCAGTTCCCTTCACGGTTTCTCATTCCTTCATTGCGGATGCGGCCTCGACATCGACTGATTAAAATGCGATCGACGGATATCACGTTGGTATACTATCATACCATAGTAATGGCTCACCGTTCGTTACGGGCAGCGGTAAAATGAAGACCATGCACGTGACCCATTGAAAAGGACGCCATGGGTGTACGGCAAATGCGGTAGAGGATGGCAAATGGCTTGAAAGGACATGGGCAAGAAGATCGTCGTACTAATACCTAGCTATAATAATCGCCAATGGTATGCGCGGAATCTCGCTTCTGTCTTTGCGCAGGACTATAACGAGAAATTTCGTGCAATCTACATCGACGACGGGTCCTCGGACGGCACCGGCGAATTGGTCCAAGAGTATATAGCAGAGCGCAATTCGGGCTCAGGCGCTTCGATCACTCTCATTCATAACTCTGTCCGTACCGGCGCGCTGCAAAATCTTTATAATGCGATCCGCGGCTGTGCTGATGATGAGGTCGTGATTCTCTTAGATGGCGACGACTGGCTCGCACATAATGGAGTTCTGAGAGCTATCAACGAGGTATATACTGAGATGGACTGCTGGATGACATATGGCCAGTATCGCTCATGGCCGGATAATGCGATCGGGCTTTCAAAGGAAATGCCCTCAGAGGTCATCAAAGCGAACGGTTTTCGAGAGCATGGATGGTGTTCCTCTCATCTCCGTAGTTTCTACGCGTGGCTGTTTAAATTAATAAACAAAAACGATCTACTCGCCCCGGATGGTGCCTTCTACCAAATGAGTTGGGACCAGGCGATAATGTTTCCCTTGCTTGAAATGTCAGGGCATCGAGCGACGTTCATCAACGACGTGCTTTATATATATAATAACGCAAATCCAATAAACGACTACAAGATCGATCGCGAGTTACAGCGCCAGCTTGAAATGGATATCCGCGGCCGGGCAAGATACCGTCGCCTTGATCAGCCAATCGACAGGTAAAGACGTCAGGGCAATGATTTTCTACGTGTGGGTTACTCACGGCTTTTTGGCGAAGGGGCCTTGGTAGTGATAGTCCGGGCGACAGGCCTTCATCAATGCCCGCAAGTCCTGCCGAAGCTCCTCCAGTGTCGGACGCCCAACAAACCACCATCCATCATAGATAGAGTGTATCGTGAGGTCGGGCGCAAGCGAAAACGTATATGGGAGCGCCACTAAGCCGTGCTTGAAATCGGGCGGGGTAACCTCCACGATCCCAAGCTGATGGATCGCCTTACGTTCATGATCAGCTAGAAACGTATATGTCGCACCCAGCCCAGTACGGAACGCTGCACTCACCTCCGGCGAATCGGTGCTAACGACGGCCAGCTTGCAGTAATTGACCTGCAAGTCCTCCTGAAGTTCTATAAAGCGCAGCAACTGCCGCGCACATTTAGGTCACCAATAACCACGGTAGAAGCTCACAATAAGCGGAAAGCCATTTGCCAGATCTGAGAGCCTGGTCAAATGTTCCTGATGATCAGGGATGGTTAAGTCGGGAAAGCGTTTGCCCACAACGAGGTCAGGATGCATGGCTAATTCCTTTCTCCTATCATAGCCGCTGCAGAACATGAAAAGCTAACCCAGTCTGAATAACGCTACAAGAAAGCGTTGCTGTGCGTCAAACCAGGTCCGACGAAGAATGAGATTCGCACGATATGCGAGATCACGGATCTCATCCGCGCTATACTTGTATGAGCTTTCGGTATGAATCGTCTCCTCTTTGGCAAAGGATATAGTTCGCCCGATTTTTGCAATGGGCACTTTCTGGGCAATCAGGCTGCGGAGGTGCATCTCAATACAGCCTCGTTCGGCATCGTACAGGGCAATGTGTTGGAAGCTACTCGGACTGAACCGTCCCTCAAGCTCAGAGTTAATACGGTGCAGAATATTCAAGTTGAATGCAGCCGTGACGCCCTCGGTATCGTCGTAGGCCGGGAGGACAACCGCAGGAGATTTTTTTAAGTCGATGCCGAGCAGAAAGAGGTCCTCAGGTCCCAGGATGGCCGCGATGCGCTGAAGGAACTCGAGACTTTCCGCGGGCGTGAAGTTCCCTAGAGTAGATCCCAAAAAAGCCACAGCTTTCGTCTCCAGCTCAAGGGCCTGAATGACCTCCGGCCGCTGTGCGAAATCGGCATGCATCGCATGGATTTTGATGTGCCTGTACTCCTCCAGCAGCCGGTTCGAGGTGTCCAGGATGAGTCCTCGCGAGATGTCTACAGGACAATAACTGAACGTGCGTCCAGCGCGTTCATAGGCGGCGAGAAGATAACGCGTCTTAGCCGCACTGCCGGAGCCAAGCTCCACCAATGCCAACTCTCCAATCTCAGAATGTATCTCGCCGGCATACGTGCTCAGAATGTCTAGCTCGGCCCGGTAGAGATAATATTCGGGCAAGGCGCAAATCTGCTCGTATAGCTGAGAGCCGCGATCGTCATAGAAGTACTTTGGCGACAGCCACTTTTGCGGCGCGGTAAGGCCAATAGTTACATCTTGCGCGAAGCTGCGCCGATGAACCTCGCCGTCCATCTCCTGAACCTGAAATCGTTCGTTTTCAAGGACCTTGGGCTCCGTGATCATCCTTCTTTCCATCGCATCCTCTCAGCATGACGTCGTTGCCGAAGTAGAGCTTTTGCAACTTCGTATGCGCAGGCACGTCGTCTGGGTAGGTCATCTCGAGGACGCGCCAGGTTTCGCGACCTTCGACATGCGCCTCGAGCTCTCGCGTGGCGAAGCCCCTCCGAGCAAAGAGGAAGGGCGTTGTTAGATAGTTCCAGAGCGCGTAGCCGAGAAAATAGGTCAGGTGCAGGCGATCCCAGGGCGTTTCGCGTACATTCCCCGCAAAAGCCGCGCGCGGATCGGAGCGCTCTTCGACGATCGTACCGTCACGGCGTTCGATCCAAACCAGATTCGGGGTGAAGATCCACCGTTCATCGGATTCATCGCCTAGCATCTGAAGGACGGTCCGAGGTGTCGCAGCGTCCACCGAAGCCGAAGGCCGGCGATGGCCGGGATAGCCCTTGAGATCCAACAGCCCGCCGGAGAAGTTGAACGTCACATCGATCGCGCCAACGGTGCGCCAGCGGCCGAGGCCGCCATGTGCTGCGATAACGGAGCTAAGTAGATCGGACATGTCGGCCACGCTTTCTTACTTTCCTTCTCGTCAAGCGACGCGCCAATAGCGTGGCGGCCGCGTCTTGGAAGAAAGTACGATCAGCCTGCGAGGGCTGGGGACTTGTAAACGGAATGCGCTGAGGCGCCCTACCCCGACAGGAACATCGAGACATGACGGACGAAGAGCTCGGGATACTGGTATTGCGAGCCGTGATTGGAGTCGGGGTAGATGACTAGCTGCGCATTCGGAATATTCTGCTGCATGATGAAGGAATTCACCGTGGGCGTGATCACATCGTTACTACCGTTCACTACGAGTGTTGGCTGCTTGATCGTCTTCAGATAATCGTAAGATCCCTCTTGCTGGACGCCCCGCTTGTCCATCGCTTCAATCTGGGCAGGCGAAACCTTGTCGTTCACCTCGGGATCGCGCCCCTCCTGGCGAAGATGCTTGCGTTTCAGGAACTCCTTTCCTGCCGCCTGGGCCGCCCCGGACGGACTGAAGAGGACCGCGAGCCACATATGCTCGGGCGGATCATAGACGGCGCCGAAGATCCGCTTTGCGACCTGGGTCAGCGACTCCATGGCGTGACCGCCGCGCGGACCCGTGCCCACCAGGATAAGCTTGCGGACGAGATCGGGCGCCTGCAGCGCAATTTCCTGCGCGACCATGCCGCCGATCGAGAAGCCGAGCACATCCGCCTTGTTCAAACCAAGTGCTCGGCTGAAGGCGACCGCGGTGGCACCCATCTGCTCGAACGTGGTCGGGACTTCGCCGGAGCTGCTCGAAACCCCGGCGTTGTTGAACAAGATCACCTCACGGTCGCGAGCCAAGCCATCCGTCACCGCCGGATCCCAGTAATCCATGGTGCCGATGTAGTGCATGTTGAAAACGAGCGGCACACCGCCGGCTTTACCGAATCGGCGATATGCGAAGCGGATTCCGTTAGTCTCTACGAACTGTGTCGGCGCGGTCTGGTGGGCATAAATCGTCATGGTCGCTCCCTCATTATTCAGTCGGCACTGCATCGGGTACGAGCGCTAGGGCTGCTCGTGCGCAATCTTCGTCATTCTGCACTGTGGGCGCCCCGCTCAGCCCGATTGCCCCGACAACTTCACCGTTCAATTCGGCCTCTACTGCGGGTAAGTCTCTAGCTTTGAAAATTTCCCTAAAGCTCCGCGTGGGAAGACCGGCGTGAGGTTCGACGATGACGCCGCCAAATTCGTACTCCAGTTGATGACGGCTGAGCGCTGTCTGAATTCGATCTCGCTTTCGTTGCCATTCATAAATATTGAAATTGCTCTCAGGGATCTCATAGTCCATATAGTCTTCGAGGATTTTCCCGAGAAAGACCAAAGGATCGATTGTTTCAGTACCGTTGACCAATTTTAGCCAAGCAGAACATTTAAGAATTTTATTGCCCTCAGGCGGCTGTCCTGGCGCACCGTTCTCAGAGAACAGGGAATTCATAGCGCCGTGGGTGAGGTAATCGCCGAGTGTCTCGCTGACGACAGTGATCACATTGTTCGGGATTTTCATCGCTCTTAGGTTTGGCGATCAGCTTACCCTTTTTTGGTTTCCTCAAAATTGTGGGCAAAAAGTGGCCACTAAGAGAGGTTAACGTTGATTTACTCTCTAAAACTCTTCGAGATTTCCCTTTATTATCAGCTAGTTAGATGGTGCCCCCTGCGGGATTCGAACCCACGGCCCCAGGATTAGGAATCCTGTGCTCTATCCATCTGAGCTAAGGGGGCTAAATGACGATCTCAAGGGTTTTGTTGTCTCGGAAGCTCGGGTGGCGGGTATTTAACAGCCATTAAAAACCATTTGCCACCCAGCCGTGTCGATCTCGTGGTCGCCTCCCGCATCAGACACGGGCCGCGTGACGGTGGTATTCCTCGGTTGGAATATATCCACTGTGGCCAAGAATTTCCATGACTTTCGGTGTATGAACGCCCTGCGAAAGAAGCAATGAAGCTGTAAAGTGCCACGACTCGTTGAGCCTGATTCTCTGCGAAAGTTCAGCCTCCTTCAAGAGTTTTGGGATTCAGTTTGGAGCCATCTTGGCTCGATCGGCCGGGCGGTCGTCGCGTGAGCTAGGAAGCCGCACGTCGTCCGTTCGGTTGCGTGGCTGCCGTGCGGGTACGCTGGAGCACCGTGCGATCTGCAGGCGCATTTTTGTTCGCACCGCCAGCCCATCGGTGTACAACGCCAAGCGTTTTGCGTTCACCGCCCAATCCCCACACCGGAGCATCACCGTCAGCCGCCGGTAGCCGAAGCGAGTCCGAGTGGCGGCCCTCTCGCGCAGTCGCTGTCGAGGCGTAAGGCTGGCAGATCAGGTCGGGGTGGAAAGCAAAGTTGGAGCTGATGCGAGATACTTTATCAACTTGCCGCTGCGGTTCAGGGAGTCCCAGTAGTAAAGTCCGCAAAATACTTGGCATTCCAACGGCCTGATATCTTCAGGGCCGCAGCATGATGTCGACCGCTCGCTTGCATCTGGCTATGGTACTTATCGGCGATGCAGACACGACGTCACGTGCTCCGACCATCTCGCCGGGTATGGCTCTGACGGGTCGAACAGGAACGGAAACAGGAGTTTAATGTTCGCAAGAAATCACTGGTATGTAGCGGCCTGGTCGCATGAAATTGAACGGCATCCATTGGGCCGGATCCTATTGAACGAACCCGTTGTTTTCTTTCGAAAGAAAGACGGCGAGGTTGTCGCCCTCGAAGATCGCTGCTCGCATCGCGGCTATCCTCTCCACAAAGGACGTCTCATCGAAGACACCCTCGAATGCGGTTATCACGGATTAACGTTCAATTGTTCCGGGCAATGCGTCAAGGTGCCGGGTCAGTCCCAAATTCCATCCGGCGCGAATATCCGAATCTACCCGATTATCGAGCAATGGGGCTTCGTGTGGATTTGGATGGGCGATCGATCTTTGGCCAACCCGGCATCGATCACCGATTGGCATTTGCTCGGCAACCCGGGCTGGGAGACGCGAGGCGAGCGCCTCCACGTAGGCTGCGATTATAAATTGATAATCGACAATCTGCTTGATCTGTCGCATCTGGCATTCGTGCATCCAAAAACACTAGGTTCAGCGGCGAAGCTTGACGAGGTACAAATCAAAAATGAGATCGCAGAAGATTCCGTTACCATTTCGCGATGGTTGATCGATGTTGCACCACCCCCAACTTACGCTCGTGGCGGTTTTAAGGGGAATGTGGATCGGTGGCAAATAACCAATTTTCAGCCTCCGGCATTCATAAGCCTTTACGCCGGTGCGGCGGATACGGGTATTGGAGCGTCCGAAGGAAATATCGGAGACGGAATCGGACTGCACACTTTCAATGTAATGACGCCTGAAACCGCAAAAACGACCCATTATTTTTGGGCGGTTACACAACGGCGCGTATCAAAACAAGAGCACTTGACCGACTCCATTTTCCAAGACATTCAAAAAACCGTGCAGGAAGATGTGGCGGTGTTCGAGGCCCAGCAGCGATCGCTGGATCTGCAGCCTGACGCCCCTATGGTGACAATCAAATCTGACGCCGGGCCGGTCGCGGCGCGCCGAATTATCGAGCGTCTTGTGTATGCCGAGAAATCCGACAGGCTTCGACGACAGGCCTAAGGAAGCATCCTTCGTTCTAACGCAGCCCGCAAGGTAGTTGTGCGCCGCTCGGGGCTTTCGAACCTTAATGAACGGTATCGCCAAGGGGACGAAAGTTCGATTTTAAGTGCAGAATTTCGCTGACCCGATGACCGCACTGAGGATTCTGCGCCAACCGATCACGATCTGACGATAAGTCTTCGTGGCAGACGCATCGCCGATTTCTCTCGGCGATGCGTCTTAACATCCAGCCGCTTTGATCCTCGCTTAGAGCAGGGGTTCCTGGTATGGCAAAAATCAATCCGAAAGAATACGGCCGTGAATGCGCGGTAACGTTGACTATTTGATAGCGGTTTCCGCTTGTTTCCGCGACCAACCGGTCAGCCCGGCATCTTGGGAAAATTCGGCAGATTCTCCTTAAATGAGGCCCAAACAGGTGCGCTCGAAGTAAAGAGGTTCATGCCCGGGCTGAACCGGCTCGGATCGTCGAGGCTGGACGCCTTTATCCCCATCACCTCTGGCATTGCCGCTAGCAGCGAAAATAATGGCGTGCCGCAGGTAGGGCAGAAACCGCGGCTGATCTTTTTGCCGCTGTCGGCCGTGACCTCGTAGTACCTTGCCTCGCCTTTGAGGACCTTGACGGTCCCTTTGGGCACGCCCAACACCGAAGCCATCGCCGTACCACTTGAGAGTTGGCAGTCGCGGCAGTAGCAATTCCCGCTGAATACCGGCTCACCCGAAATTTCGTAGCGCACTGCACCGCAAGCGCATCCGCCAGTTAGTCCTGCTGCCATGATTGAGTCCTCCTTAAGGATAACCGAACAATAACCCGCCTAGCTTCAGATCGCTACCAACCTAGGTAGCCGTCTCGATCAAATGAGACTCTCGGCACCCGCCCAAGCTGGACAATTTTCTCTTCGGAAGTGATCCGACATTGAGTTGAATTTTGCCTTCGATACCGCCGCCCGGCATGATCGCCCCAAAGCCCGACTACCCACTAACGACCAAATAGTTTTACAGTGGCGATGCTAAGGAGGACCGTCCGATTAAAAAGCCGCCGGACGGCTCGATGAAAGGCCTATGGCAAAGGTGCGAGCAGTAGTTCAGGTGGGCCACAGAAGATTCGAGATGCGGGAATTCGATTTGCCGCGAATCGGTTCAGATGACGCGTTGATGCGCGTCGAGGCCTGCGGCATCTGTGGCAGCGACGTCGATCAATACGATGGCAAGCTCGACGGACTCTTGAGCTTACCGATGATCCCCGGGCACGAGCCGGTCGGAATCATCGAAGAGATCGGCGCCGAGGCGTCGAGGCGTTGGGGGCTGCAATGCGGAGACCGGGTTGCGGTCGAACCGACTCGCGGCTGCGGTCATTGCCGTGAGTGTAAGCGCGGCGATTCGCGCAACTGCCGCACCGGACGCAAGGGCGCGAAGATTTCCGTCTGCGGTTTTATCCCAACCACAATTGCACCCGCTTTGTGGGGCGGGATGGCAGAATTCATGTATCTCGATCCAGAGGTGACGCTCCACAAGGTCGATCCGAGGGTGCCGGCGGAGTTGGCCGCACTCTATCAGCCAATTGCGGCAGGCGTGAGTTGGGCCCATCGGATACCGGGCACCAAAGTCGGCGACACCGTGGTGATCTTCGGCGCCGGACAGCGCGGTATCGCCTGCGCTGCTGCGGCACACGAGGCGGGTGCGGAACAGGTGGCGGTAATCGCCCGGCGACAAAGCGCCTGGCGCCTAAAACTCGCCGAAGAGTTTGGCGCCGACGCCACTATCTTTGCCGATGAAGACGTAATCTCGAGGGTGCGCGAATTGACCCGCGGCGAGGGCGCCGACGTCGTTATCGATGTGACGGCCGAGACGATGGCGCCGATTCCTCAAGCGATTGAAATCGCGCGGCCGGGCGGAACGATTATCCTCGCCGGCGTTAAAGGACCTGACGCAACGATCGCGGATCTCAAGAACGATCACATATTTATGAAGGAATTGACGATTAGAGGAGTGAAGAACGCGGATTTCGACTCGTTCGCGATCGCTGTGAAACTTCTCGAGTCACGCAAATACCCCTTCGAGAAGATGCATACCCATAGTTTCGCGCTGAACGATCTGGAGCTCGCGATCAATACTTTGGCAGGGCGCGTGCCAGGTGAGCACGCGGTGTCGGTCTCACTTGATCCCTCGCTATGAGTTTCGACCATCAGGGATCGCGCCCCGGCAATTTGTTGCACCGGAGAATCTATCTTTACAGGAGGACGATTTGAACATGGGTGGAATACTCGACGGTAAAATCGCGATCATTACGGGCGCGGGATCGGGCATTGGCCGCGCCACCGCGAACATCTTTGCGCGCGAAGGCGCGAGGTTATTGATCGCCGACATCGTCGCGGATGCCGGAATTGAAACTCTTAGGGGGTTGAAGGACGCCGGCGCCGAAGCGAATTTCATGAAAGTGGACGTGTCAAAGTCGGATGAGGTCGAAGCGATGGTGGCGAAGGCCGTCGAAACCTACGGCAGAATCGACTGCGCTTTCAACAACGCTGGAATTGAGGGCGAGGGCGCGCTCACGCATAAGTGCAGCGAGGAAAATTGGCATCGCGTTCTGGCGATCAATCTCACCGGCGTATGGCTGTGCATGAAGGCGGAGATCGCGCAGATGCTTAAACAGGGTGACGGTGGCGCAATCGTGAATACATCTTCGATGGCAGGCCTGGTCGGCAGCGTCGGCGGACCCGCCTACGTCGCGGCCAAACACGGTGTGGCAGGACTGACGAAGACGGCGGCGCTCGAATACGGCAGGCATCGGATTCGTGTAAACGCGGTGTGTCCGGGTCCAATCCGGACGCCCATGATGCAGCGCATCATGCGCGGCAGCGCGGAGGCCGAGCAGCGATTCATCCGGTCGGAGCCGCTCAAGCGTTTCGGCGAACCCGAAGAAATTGGCGAGAGCGTGGCATGGTTGTGCTCCGAGCGAGCGTCTTATGTAACCGGCGTGCCGATCCCGGTGGACGGAGGGGCATTCGCGCAATAGCATTCGTCATCGCTGCTGGAGGAAACGGGAAGTGGCTATGAATCGGGATCGAAAAGCGCTGATCGGCCGCGTTCTGCCGCCATTCACCTATGTGCTCGACGAAGAGAATGTGCGCGACTACCTTTCTGTCACCGGGGAGAATATCGCCGTTTACCGAGATGCGGAAACCGCGCGTGCGGCGGGTTACGATCGCCGGATTATTCCCCCGTCCTTCGCGCCATGGATCGCGCTGAGCGCGATGCTGCGGTCGATCGACTGGGAGCGTGACTTCTACTTCGACTATCGCAATGGAACTTCAATGTTCGGCGAGCAGGAGATGATCTATACGCGAGCCCTTTACGTCAACGAATCGTTGATCTTTACGGGAACTGTTCGCAGCGTTATCGAAAAGCAGGGATCGCGGACCTTCGATCTGGTTACGGTAGGATATGACGCGGTTGATAATAATGACGCGGTCGCTTTACGCGGCGCCTGCGCTCTTATCCTCTTCAAATAAGGGATTCCCTTGATGGATCTACGACCGAAAGCGTTCTTCGAAGACCTGGCGCCGGGAACCGAAATCCCTTCGGCGTCCTATGGGCCGATGGATCGGAGCGGTTACATCACGACCGCATTGATTCTGCGCGATGGGAACCCGTTGCACCTTGATCGAGTCTATGCGCATGACCGCGGCTTGCCCGACGTGGTGCAGCAGGGTCCCTTGAATCAGTCATATCTATATCGATTTATTACCGACTGGCTGCATAGACCGTGGGATTTGCGCCGCACAAAAGTCCGGTTCGTGGCGAACGTCTTCCCCGACGACATCCTGAGCTGTCACGGCGCTGTTATCCGCACGTATCGCGAAAAGGACGAGGCCCTGGTTGATTGCGCGATCTGGCAGGAGAACCAAAGAGGCGAGAAAACGCTGATGGGTGAGGCAACCTTCACGCTGCCCGAACGAAGCTAAAATACGTTCCTACATTCGCGCCTCTCGTCACGCTGCTGGGCGGGTCCGAACTCGAGAAACAGGTGGCCGTGAGAAGAAACCTCCAGTGCCGCCGGAACGCCGGCTGACATCATAGCCGTACCTACCTCGCGAGCGTCAAATCACTGAAAGACGGCGGCGCGCGACCTCAAACAGCGCAACCGCTGCGGCTACCGACACGTTCAGCGACCCAATCCGCCCGCGCATCGGGATGCCGGCGATGAAGTCTGACGATTTCTTAACGATCTCGCGCACTCCGCGCCCCTCTGAACCCAGCACGAACGCGAGCCGGCGCGAAGTATCGAGGTCGTAAATTGAAAGGTCGCCCGACGGCGCCAGCGCAACCACCCAGTAGCCCGCCGCCTTCAACCCTTCCAGTGCCTGCGCGACGTTGCCGCATCGGGCAATTCGCAGATGCACCCATGCGCCGGCGGACGACTTGACCACGATCGGCGTAATCCCCACCGTGCGGTCGCGCGCAATCACGATCGCGCGCACCCCGGCGCATTCTGCCGACCGCATGATCGCGCCGAGATTGCGCGGGTCGGTCACGCCGTCGATCACCAGCAGCGGATCGTGAGCCTCCGCCACTACGTCCTCGAAGGCCGCGTACTGGTACTCCCGCATGATCGCGACGAGACCCTGATGCCGCGCTTCGGATCCCGCCATCCGCGCCAGCGCCTCATCCTCGCTGCGGATGACGTTCCCACCTTGCGTGCGCACGGCGTCGATCTCAGCGGCAAAGCGCGCCTCCGCGCCTGCCTTGACGTAGAGTATGCGGATCGCGCCCGGCGCCGCGCCGATCAGTTCGCGCACCGGCTCGACGCCGAAGATCAGGTCACGGCCGGCGGGCGCGTCCTGCGGCCGCGCGCGCTGCTCCTCACGAGCACGCCGATCGCCGCCGCGCCGATCGCCGCCGGCGTGATGATCCTCGCGGGTGCGCAGGCCGCCAACCTTCCTATCTTCACGTTCATGGACGCCGCCGACCTGCCGGTCCACGCGCCCGTGCGCCGCCCCGCCGCTTGCGGATTCGCGAGGGCGATAACTCGCAGCCGGTGAGGCTCCGCTGCCGGGCTTGCCGGCGAACGGTGTTCGCGGATAATGCGGGCGCGGCGGACCACCTCCGGCAGAAGGCTTGCTCGCGCTGGATGGCGGACGGGGATCTCCGGCTCGAGGCGGACCCTTGCGCGGCGGATGTCGAGGGGTTTTCTCCATGGTCTGCGATCATATCCCGCGCCGGCAGGCTGGCGCATCATCTGCTTCGAGTCCCTTTGTGCTCCCGGGGCGAAATCGGTCAGCGCAAAGTTCCTTTTGCCCCGCCCACAATCTAGACTGAACACGCGGCGCTCGAGCGCCGTAACGCAAGTGCGAATGCCTCGATTATTCATCATTGACCGCTACATCGTGCGCGAGGTCGTTGCACCTTTCGCGCTCGGGGTCGGCCTCCTCACGTTTGCGCTGGTCACTGGACGATTGCTGAAACTCACCGAAATGGTGGTTAACCGCGGCGTCTCGCTCGGCGACGTCGCCGGCCTGATCGGTTACATCATGCCGGCCTTCCTGGAACTGACTTTCCCGATGGCCGTGCTGCTCGGCGTTTTGATGGGCTTCGGTCGAATGTCCGGAGACCGCGAGGTCATCGCGGCGCGCGCTTGCGGCATGAGTCTCTATCGGCTCGCGATGCCGGTGATCGGCTTCGCGATCGTGATATGGGCGATCTCGAGCTGGCTCTCGTTCTCGGTCCGGCCGTGGGCCAACCGCCATATGCGCGACCAGCTTTACGAGCTTACTCAGACCCGATCGTCGGCAGGTCTAAAGGAGAAGGTCTTTAACAGCAACTTCCCCGGCCTCGTGATTTACGTCGATCACATCACGCCAAAAGACGAGGTTCTGCACGGCGTAATGATCTCAGACGCGCGCAATCCCTCACAGCAGAACACCATTTTCGGCAAGTCCGGGATCATTGTGCCGGACCGCGCGCATCGCACGATTACCTTGAGGCTCTTCGACGGATCGGTCTTCGGCCTGGAAGCGGCTAACGATACGACCCACGTTACCAGCTTCCGCATCTATGACCTCAACGTGCACCCGGACGCCGAACTTGAACTGTCCAAGCGCGACCCGGAGGAGATGAGTTACAGCATGCTGCGCTCCGAAGCCTTGACGGCGCGATCGTCCGGAAAGCCGGACTATGCCGCCGAAACTGAGATCGCGAGCAAATTTACCTTGCCGTTCACCACCGTTCTGTTCGCCCTGATGGGTATCCCGCTGGGATTGAAGCCGGCGCGCGGCGGCCAGTCGGAACGGTTCGGTGTGGCGATCGCGCTGTTCTTCCTCTACTACTCACTGATGCGCGCGGGCGAGGCCCTGGCGATGCGCGGCCGCCTTAGTCCGTTCATCGCGATGAGTATCCCGGACCTTGTTTTCATCGTTCTGTCCGTCTCGCTGTTTATGCGGAGCGCAGCGGATCGCGGCGACGAAGGCCGCGGGCCAAGCGACCTGCTGTGGGAGATGGTGGAGCGGTATGGGCGCTGGAAGGAGGCGGCATGAGCAGCCGTCCGCGTCTATCGCCGACCATGGACCGTTTCCTGGCGGGCCATTTTTTCGGTCCGTTCCTGGTCTGCCTCGGTGCCTTCACGATTTCCTATCTCATCGGCGACGTCTTCGACCGTTTCAACGATCTCGTTCACTACGGCGGATTCGGCCTGCTCGGACTCGAATACTTCTCACTCAAAGTACCGCTGATCGTTTCGCAATTGCTGCCGGTGGCGTGCCTTTCTGGCGTGCTGCTCGGCTTCGCTTTGCTCAATCGCTCGGGCGAAGTCCTGGCCTGTCAGCAGTTGGGCATCAGCCGGCTCGAAATGGCGGTTCCGGTGCTCGCAGTTGCAATCGGCATTTCACTGTTCAACTTCGCCCTCAGCGAGACCGTCGTTCCCCTGGCCACACGGCAAGCGCGCTACCTGTATGAAGTCGAACTGAAAAAGCGCGAGATTCGCGGCGTCTTCTTCGCTCAACGCACCTGGGTACGGGTGCGCAACGGTTTCCTCTCGGCCGATCGCTACGACAATCGCGCGCAGGTTTTGCACGGCGTAACGATGTACCAACTCGGATCCGACTACGCTCTCGACGATATCGTTCACGCCCGTACCGCCAAGTGGAACGGACAGTCCTGGATTCCCAGCAAGCTCACGCAATACTCGCTCGACAAAAACGGCAAGGTCGCCACCGCCGATACGCACCTGGTGCTGGGGCAATCCGTCAAGCCCGCCGACCTCAATCTGGTCTTGCTTGATCCCGAGGAGTTCAGTCTGTGGAATCTCGACCACTATATCGAGGACTTGCGCGACAAGGGCCTCGACCCCGGCGGCTACATAGTCGATCGCGATCTCAAATACGCGATGCCCTTGTCGTGCCTGATCATGGTCGCGCTGGGGATGGCGTTGAGCCTCGATCCGATGCCGCGCAGCCTTAGTCTCGGCCGCAGTTTCGGTCTGGCGATCGGTATCGGCTTCGGTTATTGGCTGGCCTTTGGCCTGACTTCCTCGCTCGGACGATCCGGCATAATTCCTGCCGCAGCGGCCGCCTGGACGCCGAACGTGATCTTCGCGCTGCTGGCGCTGTCGATTTTCCTCTTCGGCGAAGAGCGTTAAGGCGCGCCATCGGCACCATGAAATCAACGCGCATTCGATGGGCTTGAGTGAACCGCCGCCGCACGACATGCTTGTAGCAACGGCCAGCCCACCGGCGCTGGCCCGCGTGAGACGATTCGGGCCCTGGTGTCGCGATGGCGGAGTCTCTGCTTAAGCCCCTTAACGACGAACGTGTCGGCGAGTTTTTGAAGCTCGCGCGAATCGCGCATCTCGCCACTGCCGACGCCTCCGGCATTCCTCACAACGTGCCGTTGTGCTTCTGGTACGATGGAACAGTGCAGTTCTACTTTATCATCGACGAAAAGCCCAAACGGATGACCGGCACCGGTCTCAAGCGGATGCGCAATCTTGCCGAGAATGGGCGGGTCGCACTGATCATCGACCACTATGAGGAAGACTGGTCGTGCCTCGCCTACGTGCTCGTGCATGGCGCCGGGCAAATCGTTGAGGACGCGAACGAATACATGCTCGCACTGCGCAATCTGCGCGACAAGTATCCTCAATACCGCACCATGACTTTGGGCTTTGACAAAAACCCGATGGTGCGAATTGAGGCCGCGCGCGTCCACGTATGGGGAGAACGCTTCAAGCCGTAGCCGGTTACGGCCGCGTCGTAGTCCACGCGCAGCCCCGGGCCCTTCGCCCGCCGAGGTGCCGCTGATGTCACGAATCCCGGAAATCGCCGCCGCCCTCACCGAGGCCGCGCTCGACGGCTGGCTGTTCTATGATTTTCGCCTGAGCGATCCGCTCGCCTACCGCATCCTGGGAATTCCCGAAAAAGGCATCACCTCGCGCCGTTGGTTCTTCTTCATTCCCGCGGCCGGCGAACCATGCGCGATCGTCTCGGCTGTCGAAGCCCATCGGCTCGACGCAATCGGCTCGGCTCGACGCATCGTCTATCGATCCGAGCGCGAGATGATCGCGGCACTCCGCGGGATCCTCGAAGGACGCCGGCGGATCGCGATGAACTATTCTCCCGAATGCGCGATCCCTTATGTCTCGCGAGTTGACGCCGGCACGGTCGAACTGGTCCGTTCGATCGGCGTCGAAGTGGTCACCGCCGCCGATCTCATCCAGCGCTTCGAAGCGGTGCTGACGCCCGCGCAACTCGCCGGTCATCGGCGCGCGGCTGCGGGCTTGCGCGACATCGTCAACGAGACTTTTGCTGAGATCTCCCGGCGCGTCCGCGGCCATCTCGCGTGTACTGAATACACCGTTCAAAAGTTCGTCCTCGGCCGGATTGCCGCGCATAATCTTCACACCGACGAGGCTCCGATCGTCGCTGTCAACGCCAACGCCGCCAACCCACATTTCAGCCCGGCCGAGGAAAAGGACACGCCCATCAGGCACGGCGACCTGGTCCTGCTCGATTTGTTCGCCAAGGAACGCGACGAGGATTCCATCTACGGCGACCTGACCTGGATGGGCTCCGTCGGCGATCGTGTGGCCGACGAACACGCGCGTATCTTCCGCGTCGTCGCTGAGGCGCGTGACGCCGCCGTGGCGCTGGTTCAGAGCCGCGTTGGCGAGGGCCGTCCGGTGAGCGGCGAAGAAGCCGATCGGGCCGCGCGCGAAGTGATCGAGGCCGCAGGCTTCGGCGGCGAATTCGTCCATCGCACCGGCCATTCGATCGGCCGCGAGGTCCACGGCACCGGATGCAATCTCGATTCGCTCGAAACCCGCGACCATCGCATGCTGATCGATCGCACCTGCTTCTCGGTGGAACCCGGTATCTATCTGGCGGGCAAATTCGGGGTGCGCAGCGAACTCGATATGACTATCGAAGGCGGTCGCGCCGAAATCAGCGGCGGCCTGCCCCAGCACGACATTATCCCAATTCTCGCCCGTTATGCCTGATCCTTACAGCAACCGAAATCATCACTATTCCCTCGCTTTGATACAGCGTGCAGACTGCCTGATCGCATGACCATCCGCGCCATCGCCTTTGATCTCGACGGCACCCTCTCGGACACCGAACCGCTGCACTTCGAGGCGTTCAAGGAAGCGATCCGCCCGGAGGGAATCGAAATCCCCAGCGCGGAGTACTATTCGCGATTGATCGGACTGAACGATCACGACTGCTTCGCCACACTGCTCCGCGAGCATGGCAAGGACGCCGGGGAGGCCGCCATCGCCACGCTGATCGCGCGCAAAGCCCTGGTGTACGGCGCGATGATCGCGGGTCACGACGTGCTCTATCCGGGAGCCGCGGAATTCGTCCGCCGATGCGCCGATCGCTTCCCGCTCATCCTCGTCACCGGCACCTTGCACGCCGAGGCCGAAACGATCTTGCGGCGCGCCAATCTGCGCGAATTGTTCGTCGATATCATCGCCGCGGAAGACACGGAGCATGGCAAGCCCGAGCCCGACGGTTTTCTCACCGCACTCGGGCGGCTGGGATTCATCCTGCGGCCGCGCCCGTCGATCGTGGCGGCCGAATGTCTGGCGATCGAGGACACCGCAGCCGGCGTCGAAGCCGCTCGACGCGCCGGCATGAAGGTCCTCGCGCTATGCCAGACGACGCAGGCAAGCGCCCTTCGCAGCGCCGACATTGTCCGCCCATCGATCGGCGAAACCGATCTGGACGACATCCTGCGCCACCTTGCCGGCAACACTTAACCATCGTGAATACGGTAACGGTGAACGAGCGTTCGCCGCGGCTGGAGGCGGTGCTCCTGTCTACAACTCAGGGCGCTGGTTCAGTGCGGCGACCAATTGTTGCGGCAGCCCGTCGAACGGACCGTTGGACATGCAAACGACGACATCTCCCGATTTCGCTTCGGCAAGGATCCGTTCGAGGATCGCGTCGGTTGACGCGAAAGAAGCAGCCGCGGGCCCGCGCGCCTCAATGGCCGCGGCGAGCATATCGGTATCGAGTCGATCCGCCTCAGGAATCGGATCGTTTTCCTTGAAATAGACCGCGCCGAGATAAACCCGCGCGGCCCGATCGAAGGCCCGCGCAAAGCCCTCCTGAAAAACGCCGCGGCGGGCGGTATTCGATCGCGGCTCGAATGCCGCAAGGATGCGCCGGCCCGCATAGCGCTCCGCGATCGCTTCGAGCGTGACCCCGATTGCCGTCGGATGATGCGCAAAGTCGTCAATCACCGTGACGCCACCCGCCTCGCCAACGACCTCCTGCCGCCGCTTCACTCCGCGAAAAGTCTTGAGGCCGTGCGCAAGCTCCTTCTCTCCGACGCCGAACTCGCGCAGCAACACCCACGCCCCCAACGCGTTCGCGACATTCATGCGCCCACCGACCGGCAATTCCAGATCGCTCGCGACCTGCCTGCCCGTGTGCTCGATCGAAAAGTGCGCACCAGCCGCATCGATGACGATATTGGTCGCGCGATACTCTCCCGCCTTGAGGCCGAAAGTCAGACGGCGCGCGCGCGTATTCGCGCTGACTTCGAGCGCGTTGGGAAAATCCGCGCAAACCACCAGCACTCGCGTCTCATCCATTTGCGCGACCAGCGAGCGAAACGACGACTTCACATGTTCGAGATCGCGATAAATGTCGGCGTGATCGAATTCCACCGCCGTGATAATCGCACCGTTAGCCCGGTAGTGAAGAAATTTGGGGCCTTTGTCGAAGAACGCGGTGTCGTACTCGTCGCCTTCGATTACAAAATCGGTCCCGTCGCCGAGCCTGTAGTTGGTGCCGAAGTCGCGCGTGACGCCGCCCACCAGCATCGAGGGGTCGCGCCCCGCCGCTTCCAGCACATGCGCCATCATCGCGGTCGAAGTGGTTTTGCCGTGGGTGCCCGCGATCATCAGTACGCGCCGATCGCGCAGGAACAGATGCCACAGCGCCTCCGGCATCGAGACGTACGGAATACCCGACGCGAGCAACGCCTGCGCTTCGGGATTTGCGCGCGGAACGACATTGCCGACAACAACGAGATCGGGCGCGGGACTAAGGTTGGCGCCGCTATAGGAATTGCGGATTTCGATCCGCAGCCCCTTCAATAGCGAGGCGGTCGGTTCGTAGAGTTGGTTGTCCGAACCGGTCACGCGATAGCCGCGCGCCGTGAGCATCCCGGCCAGCGCCGCCATCGCGGAACCTGCCACGCCGATAAGATGTATATGCCGGACCGTCGCCGGAATCCGCGCCAGCCGCGCCTGCGAATCAGTCGCAACTTCGGAGGCGCTTTCGTAAATACCTTGGGAAGGAACTTGAGATGACATCGCCGTCAACTTCTCCACCGCAACCGCCGCGCCGTCATCGCGCGAACTGACTTTCAACCGGTCCGCATCACAATTCGACCTTGCGCAAACGCAGCGAGTTCAAAATCACTGAAATCGAACTCGCGCTCATCGCGGCGCTGGCGATCATCGGACTCAGCATCAACCCGAACAACGGGTAGAGCGCTCCCGCCGCGATCGGCACTCCGATCACATTGTACACGAAGGCAAAAAAGAGATTCTCGCGTATGGAGCGCATGGTCGCGCGGCTCAACTTGCGCGCGCGCACGATTCCGATCAGGTCGCCTTTGATCAGCGTCACGCCCGCACTCTGCATCGCGACGTCAGTGCCCGTGCCCATCGCGATTCCTACTGTCGCCTGCGCGAGCGCCGGGGCGTCATTGATTCCGTCTCCCGCCATCGCGACGACGCGCCCCGCAGCCTGCAACCGCTTGACCACGTTGGCCTTGTCCTGCGGCATAACCTCGGCTTCGACCTCGTCGATTCCCAGCTGGCGCGCCACCGCCTCTGCGGTTGCGCGGCTATCACCGGTGAGCATCACCACCCGCACGCCATCCGCGCGTAACTCTGCCAGTGCGGCAGGAGTCGATTTCTTGATTGGATCGGCAACGCCGATCAATCCTGCTGGACGGCCGTCGATCGCCACGAATACTACTATCTGCGCCTCGCGCCGGAGGGCGTCCGCACGTGCGACAAGATCGGTCGCCGGCGCGCCTTCGAAAATGCGCTCGCTCCCGACGCGTACTATGCGTCCTCCAACCTTCGCACTAACACCGGTGCCAGTGGTCGAGGAGAAGTCAGCGACGCTCTCGAGTGCGATTCCCTTTTCGGTGGCGCCCGTCACGATCGCGGCGGCCAGGGGATGTTCGCTGGCGCGCTCCACGCTGGCCGCGAGCCGCAGCATCTCGGCCTCCTCGAAGCCGGAAGCGGCCAGCACGGTGGTCAGCCGGGGTTTGCCCTCGGTGAGCGTGCCGGTCTTGTCCACGACGATCGTATCGATCCGCTCCATCAGTTCGAGGACTTCGGCGTTGCGCACCAGCACGCCCACCGTCGCACCGCGGCCGGTCCCGACCATCACGGCCATCGGCGTGGCCAGCCCGAGCGCGCACGGACACGCGATTATCAAGACGGCAACCGCCGCAACGATCCCATGCGCCAGCGCCGGAGCCGGACCGGCGAAGTACCACGCCGCGAAGGTGATCACGGCAGCCCCCATCACCATCGGAACAAAATAGCTCGCGACGATATCGACCAGCCGCTGAATCGGCGCGCGGCTGCGCTGCGCGTCCGCCACCATTCTCACGATTTGCGCCAGGACGGTGTCCCCACCGACGCGTTCCGCGCGCATCACGAAGGACCCAGTGCCATTGACGGTAGCGCCAATCACTCGGTCCGCAGCACTCTTTTCGACCGGTAGCGGCTCGCCAGTGATCATCGATTCATCAATCGAACTGGTGCCTTCAACGATAACGCCATCGACTGGAATCTTCTCGCCGGGACGGACTCTCAGCTTGTCACCCGCTTGCACCCGGTCGAGCGGTACATCCTCCTCGACGCCGTTGGCGCGCACGATTCTGGCGGTGCGTGGCGCCAATCCTAGCAACGCCTTGATCGCACCAGCGGTGCGCGTGCGCGCGCGCAGTTCGAGCACCTGGCCCAGCAGAACCAGCGCCGTAATCACCGCAGCGGCCTCGAAATATACCGGTGGGGCTCCGCCCATCGCGCCCGCGAGCGGCGGCAGCAATCCGGGAAAGAGCGTTGCGAATACGCTGTAACCGTAAGCGATTCCGACACCCAGTGAGACCAGCGTGAACATGTTGAAGTTGCGGCTCACGAGCGATCGCGCGCCGCGCTCGAAAAACGGCTTCGCGCCCCACAGCACCACCGGCGTCGCGAGCGCGAGTTCGATCCAGATGATCGGCCACACGCCCAGCGCACGTTGCAGCGGCATCCCCGGAATCATCTCCGACATCGATAGCGCCAGCAGCGGGATCGAGAGCGCCGTGCTGACCCAGAAGCGCCGCGTCATGTCCACCGCTTCGGGATTCGGCGCGTCCTCATCCAGCGCGCCACCGGCAACGATTCGCGGCTCCAGCGCCATCCCGCACTTCGGACAGTTTCCCGGATGATCCTGGAGAATCTCCGGGTCCATCGGACAGACGTACTCGGTCTTCGGCGCGGCCAGCGGGACGCCTGCAGCCGGCTCCAGCGCCATGCCGCAAATTGGACAGGCGCCGGGCTCCGTGCGGCGTATCTCCGGATGCATCGGGCAGGTGTAAATTACGCCGGACGGCGCCGGGGCCACGTGAGCCTCGGTCGCATGATGTGCGGACGTCGCGACAGCCGGCGTCAGGTACTTTGCCGGGTCTGCGGCGAACTTGGTCATGCAACCGTTGCTGCAGAAATGGTAAGTGCGCCCGTCCTCCCGACGACTCCATTTGGCAGTCGCAGGGTCCACCGTCATTCCGCACACCGGATCTTTTTCGACGCCTGCTTCGCGCGTGAGATCCGCTTCGACCTGCGCATCGACTGAAGTTACCGGCACACTTTCCAAATGATCGCCGCGATGCGCCGCATCGGCATTCAGAGCATCTTTGAGGTCCGCCCTATCCATAACGTCACGCCAGAACCGGATCGATTGCGCCAATCAGTTCGCTAATTTCCGCGCTTTAAGGAACGAAAGTGCCTTCAGGCATTGACGCCCAGCGCTTCCATGATGAGATCGTGGATCTTCGGACGAAAGTCGCGGATCGCCTGGTTCTCACGCCGCGGATGGACCCGGTTGGTCAGCAACGAAATCGCGATGCCCCGCGCCGGCTCCATCCAGATCGACGTCCCGGTGAAGCCTAGATGACCGACTGCCGCAGGCGAAAATCGATGACCCGAGCTGGAGTATTCCGGCGACGGCGAATCCCATCCGAGTGCCCAGGTCGATCCGCGAACTGCGCTGTCGCGAGACCAGAACTGCTGCACGATCTTCTGAGGCACGAAGTCCGATTGTCCCGCATAACAAGCGAGCAGTTCCGCCACAATGCGATCGACTTCCTTGACCGGCGCGAACAGCCCCGCGTGACCGGAGACGCCGCCCATCGCATAGGCATTCTCGTCGTCAACTTCACCGACCAGTAGCCGCTTGCGCAAGGGACACACCGCGGTCGGCGCGAACATCTCGGGAACCGGCTCCAGCCGGCGCGTGCGCACCAGCGAAATATCGATGAAGTCCGTCGCGCGCAAACCCAGCGGTCGAAAGATCTTGTCGCGGCAAAAGCGGTTCAGCGCCACCCCGCAGACCTGCTCGATTGCTTCGCCCAGCACCATGAAATTGAGGTCGGAATAGATCGTTCTCGTCGCCGTGGGCGCCTCGGGCTTCTCCCGATGTATCTCCTCGTAAACGAATTCCTTGGCCCCGCGGCTCGCCATGAAGTTGACTTTGCCGCTGCGCTCAACCTCCGCGATTTGCTGGTAGAACGGACGCCACGCCGCCAGGCCCGAACTATGCGCGAGCAGATGGCGAAAGGTGACGTGACCCTTGCCGTAAACGCCAAAATTGTGAAAAAAGCGCGTCAGCCGATCGTCGAGCCGCATCTTCGCATCCCGCGTCAGCATCATCACGGCGACGGTCGTTGCCAGCGGCTTGGTCAAAGACGAGAGGTCGAAAACGGTTTCAAGCCGCATCGGCGAAGGATCGGGCACCAGCGCGCGGAAACCAAAAGCGCCCTCATATGCGATATCGCCGCCGACGCGCACCACCAGCGTCGCTCCCGGTATCGCGCCCTTTTCGACCGCCTCCGCAAAGGCGGCTTCAACCTCATGCCATCCCAAGCGGATTCCCCTTCTTTCGCATCATCGATTCACGCATTCATGAAATATATTCGTCTTAAGCCCTTCACGTGACTGCTTTACCGCAGATCCTACTCGCAAATTTGCGCATGCTGCGATGCCGGTCAACTGACCGCCGGCTCCATTATCAGTAACCGCCGTCCCTCGCTCTCTAGCCTTACTCGCACGCCGAACGGCAGCGTGATGTTCTCGGTGCCGTGACCCGCCTCGATTCCAACCAGTACCGGGACCTCGAGTCCCGTCGTCTGATCGGCCACAAACTCCGCTATGCGCACCCGCTCCGCTTCGTTGCCCTCGATCGGCCGGATCGCGCCGAACACGATACCCGCAACGCGTTTGAACACCCCTGCCTGCCGCAACTGCACCAGCATCCGATCGACCCGATACGCCTTTTCCCCGGTGTCTTCCAGAAACAGAATTCGCCCGTCGAACTTCGGCGCGAAGGGCGTTCCAATCATCGCGACCAGCACCGATAGGCATCCGCCAATCAATTCACCTTCGCCCGTTCCGGGACGCAGCACCTCGCGCGCTTCGAGTTCAAATTGACGGGTCTCGCCACTCAGCAGCCGTGTCAGATGATCGATCGATCGATGCGTCAGGGCGTGCGCAAAATCCATCGCTACCATCGGGCCATGAAAAGCGACCGTACCCGCGCGCTCCACCATCGCGTTGAGCATAAAGGTCGCGTCGGAAAAGCCCATGAAAATCTTCGGCGCCTTTTCGATTGCGGCGAAATCGATCAGCGGCAACAGACGTCCGCAGCCGTAACCGCCGCGCGCACCAAAAATCGCCTTCACGCTGGAGTCTGCAAAGAACGCGTTCAGCTCGCGCGCCCGATCCTGATCGCTGCCCGCGAGGATTCCGGCGCGGTCGAGCGCATGTTCCGAGACCTTGACCCGATAGCCCATCGCGACCAGCGCACCGACACCCCGTTCGAGGTACGTACGTTCGACCGCCGCCGAAGTCGCAACCACGCCGACCGTATCGCCGGGCCTTAACGCAGGCGGTTTATGAGGTTTAACGCTCACCGTAACGACGGCCTAACGATATCACGTTTTTCAATGACTGATGCTCGCGACGCTCGGGAAACGGCCAAGTCTCGCGAAAATCTGTAGCTCTGAGGATGCCGACAGCGCGCCCGCCTGGCTATAACGTGCGACCGACCGCCTCCGCGACCGGCTTCAGCGCCGCCATCAACGCCGCGAACCGCGCCGGCCTGAGCTGCTGCGGACCGTCCGAGAGCGCCTTGCTCGGATCCGGATGGACCTCGATCAGCAAGCCGTCCGCCCCCGCCGCGATCGACGCCAGCGCCATCGGCGTGACCAGCGACCATACGCCCGTGCCATGACTGGGATCGACCAGCACCGGCAGATGCGTCCATTCCTTGAGCAGCGGCACGGCGTTCAGATCGAGCGTGTTGCGCGTCGCCGTCTCAAAGGTACGGATACCGCGCTCGCATAGCACCACGTTGGGATTTCCGGCCGACAAAATGTACTCGGCGGCCATCAGGAACTCCTCGATCTTTGTGGACATTCCACGCTTGAGCAGGATCGGCTTCTTGATCTTGCCGAGGCGCCGCAGCAGCGAGAAGTTCTGCGCGTTGCGCGCTCCGACCTGCAGCATGTCGGCATGCTCCGCCACCTGCTCGATATCGTGCGCGTCCATGATCTCCGTCACCACCGGCAGGCCCACGCGCCGCCCGGCATTCTCCAGCAGGACCAGCCCTTCGTCTTCCATCCCCTGGAACGCGTATGGCGAGGTGCGCGGCTTATACGCACCGCCGCGCATCAGATGAGCACCCGCATGCTTGACCGCGTCCGCCGCGCCGTTCACCTGCGCCTCGCTCTCGACCGCGCACGGCCCCGCGATAACGGCTATTCGCGGTCCGCCGATTTCGACGCCGCCGACCACAATCCGCGATCCTTCCGGACGCACTTCGCGGCTGGCGAGTTTGAACGACCGCAGCACCGGCATCACGCGCTCGACGCCTGAAACCGACTCCAGATGTTGTAGCGAATGCCCTTCGCCGCGTTCCTCGCCCACGCATGCGACGACGGTGCGTTCGATTCCGCGGATTATGTGTGCGTGATAATCGAGATCTTCGACCATCCGGATGACACGCTGGATGTCATCCTCTGACGCATGCGACTTCATTACGACGATCACGCGAAGTACCCCCTCAAATTCCCAGTAAATTGTGCGGCCGGCGCTGGCGCTCTCCTATCGTGGATGCCTGCCACGATCTTGCCGGTGCAGAGACCGGGCGCATTGTGCGCGGCGCAGCTAGGCCTTAGTATAGCTGACATCAGCCGGTTTCGACGCCGAAAGGCTCTGCGCGATTACGCGAGCGGCATCTACCCGCGACGGAGATGACTGTGGCCCGCAAGCCGCCCAAAACTTTACGCCTCGTCCATACCTCGGACGTTCATCTCGAAAGCGATACCTTCGGCACCGGTCCGCGTGGCGACGAGTTTCGCGATCGGGTGCGACGCGCCTTCAGTGGCGTCATTGACCTCGCCAACAATCGCGAGAGCGATCTGCTGCTGATCGTCGGCGACCTGTTCGATTCGAGCCGCGTACCTGACGACGCGCTTGCCTTTGCGATGAGCGAGATTGGCAGGGCGCGGATGCCGGTGGTGATGATCCCCGGCAATCATGACGCTCACGACGAGCGATCGATTTACGCGCCGCTTTCAGCCGACGCGCTGCCACCTAATCTGCATCTGATCCTGGAGCCGGAGGGTCGCACCATCGAGTTTCCCGAGCTCGCCGCTCGCATCTGGGGCAAGGCTCTCGTTGAGCATTCGCCCGATTACCGCCCGCTCGGGGGGATGCCGCAGCCGGCCGACGACCGTTGGAATATCGCGCTGGCCCACGGACTCTTCACCGAGGATAGCGACACCGGCCGCTCTTCACCGATTACGCCCGAGGAGATCGAAGCGAGCGCCTACGACTATATTGCGCTGGGCCACGTCCACGTCTTTGGCGACGTATCACGCGGCAGTACCAAGGCGGCCTATTGCGGTACCCCGGCCCCGCTCTACTCGAGCGCCGAGGCTGGATGGGTCGCTTGTGTCAGCTGTATTCCCGGCGAACCGGTCTCAATCGATCGCGTCGTCATCGATCATTAACTGTCCGATTCGAGACGCGTCGCGCCCGGGGCGCAAGCTCAGGCCGGCCGCGCCGAGCTACCTTATCGAACGAGGACGTCGGCATGCCCGTGCGTCGTCCTGAAAAATTCCAACTTCTCGATCTAGCATCCGCGCGCCGCGCGCGAAATCCGCCCTCAAGAACCGCATACCCCCGCTTACGCCCGAGCGCTGAGGCGTAATTGAGGTCGCGCGCTTCGAGCGGTGGGGCTCAACTCCGGGAACGTTCCCCACAACCGATTACAGACCTGTTTGAAACTCAGTGCATCGAACGGCTTCACGATGTAGTCGATCGCCCCTTCCCGCAAAAAAGCCTTGCGAATCTCTGGATATGCGCTCGCACTCACTATCATGATCGGTATTCCCGGACTCTCGGTCCGCATGATTCGAAACAGCGCCATCGCCCCGATTCCGCCGCTGCGCGGCACTGCCACATCCATCGTCACTAGCGTCGGCGCGACCGTGCGAAAAAGATCGAGCGCCTGCATCGTATTCTCCGCCTCCGCGACCACTTCGCATCCGATGCATTCCAGATGATGCCGGAGCACGTCCCGTATGAACACCGAATCATCCACTATCAGCACCCTTACCGGCATGTGTCTGCACCGCCTTCGCGAAACTGTTCGCACCCCCGCTGTCTGATCAACGCAACTAATAGACCAGTTCCCATCACCGCCTTTGAGCAGCAATGGCCATCGCTTCGCCTTATTTGCCACATCTCTGAACGATATTGCTCCAACGGAATAGGCGCTCCATCTCAAACTGAGACCATCAACCGCGGTGTCCACCCGTTCTTGTCGTCGCGAACTTTGATAAGCTTTACTCACGCCGTATAATCCGATCTTCACGCGTTCATGCGGTGTCAGAGGGAACTCCTCGATGAAATCAATAACGCCCGCTATCGCAGCTTCGATTCTCACGATCTTCGCGCTCGCGCCGAGATTGCCTGTAGCAACCGCATCGGCGGCGACGAATACCTCAACTGCCCACATTTCCGATCCATTCGCACCGATGACCGTATCCTCGCAGCCCGGCGAAATGATCGCCCAGCAGGAAATGCCCAACGCCGATCAGAACCAGAACGATTCCGATAACGCGAGCAATCCTGACGATTCGTCCGACAGTTCCGCCGACGGCGACAACAGCGCCGACAATGCGGATAGTTCCGGCAGCGATGATCAGAATAACAGCGACGACGCTCAGCAGGACAACGGGGACGGCGCTCAGCAAGACAACGGTGACAACGCGCAAAACGGCGACGCGGACAACGGCTCCGACGCAGATCAGAATTCGGACTCCGGCGATAGCGGCGACAATAGCGGTCAGGACAACAGTGATTCCGGCACTCAGGCCGAACCCTTATCAAGCAGCTTTGGCCCGCCCGTCAGCCCGCTAAGCCCTTCGATGCACTGACCGCTCGGCGCAATCCGCACCCCCCGGTGCTCGCCCTTAAGCCGGTCAGGATTTCTTCTCCAACGCCCAAACGAAAAACGGCGGCCGCTGATGCGGCCGCCGCTCTTTTCCCTAACGCTTAACCGCCGAGGCGGTCTTCCTACATCATGCCGCCCGGAGGCATCCCGCCGCCCGGTGCTCCGCCTTTGCCTTCATCGGGCTTGTCCGCGACCATGCATTCCGTGGTCAGCAGCAGGCTCGCCACCGAAGCCGCGTTCTGCAGCGCGCTGCGCACGACCTTGGTCGGATCGATAATGCCGGCCTTCATCAAGTCCTCGAACTCTTCGCTTGCCGCGTTGAAACCGAAAGGACCTTTGTTGGTGCGAATCTTGTCAACCACGACCGATCCTTCCCAACCGGCATTGGTCGCGATCCAGCGTGCCGGATCCTCGACCGCCTTCTTGATAATCGCGATACCGACCTTCTCTTCCTCGCCGCCGCCGCGCAGGTTATCCAGCGCCGCCGACGCCCGGATGAGCGCCACGCCGCCGCCAGGGACCACGCCCTCTTCGACCGCCGCACGGGTCGCATGCAGCGCATCTTCGACGCGCGCCTTCTTTTCCTTCATCTCCATCTCGGTCGCAGCACCAACGCGAATCACCGCAACGCCGCCGACCAGTTTGGCCAGCCGCTCCTGCAGCTTCTCACGGTCGTAATCCGAGGTGGTCTCGTCGATCTGAGCGCGAATCTGCTTGATCCGGCCCTCGATATCGACCTTCTTGCCCGCGCCGTCGATAATCGTCGAGTTGTCCTTGTCCACCACGATCCGCTTCGCCCGGCCCAGATCCGTCAGCGTTACATTCTCGAGCTTGATTCCCAATTCTTCGGCGATAACCTTGCCGCCGGTCAGAATCGCGATGTCTTCGAGCATCGCCTTGCGCCGATCGCCAAAGCCCGGAGCCTTGACCGCGGTGCAGGCCAGCGTGCCGCGAATCTTGTTCACGACCAGGGTTGCCAGCGCCTCGCCTTCAACCTCTTCGGCAACCAGCAGGAACGGCTTGCCGGTCTTGGCAATCTGCTCAAGAATCGGCAGCAAATCCTTCATCGAAGAGATCTTCTTCTCGTGGATGAGGACGTACGCGTCTTCGAGCTTCGCTTCCATCCGCTCCGGATCGGTCACGAAGTACGGCGACAGGTAGCCGCGGTCGAACTGCATGCCCTCGACGACTTCCAGCGTGGTCTCAAGGCCCTTCGCCTCTTCAACCGTAATCACGCCTTCCTTGCCGACCTTCTCCATCGCTTCCGCGATGATGTCACCGATGGTCGAATCGTTGTTGGCCGAGATCGTCCCGACCTGGGCGATTTCCTTGCGGTCCTTGGTCGGCTTCGACAGGCTGCGAAGCTCGGCAGTGATCGCTTCGACCGCACGGTTGATACCGCGCTTGAGCGACATCGGGTCGTGGCCCGCGGCGACCATCTTGATGCCCTCGGTGTAGATCGAGCGTGCGAGCACGGTCGCAGTGGTGGTGCCGTCGCCGGCGACATCGGAGGTCTTGGAGGCGACCTCTTTCACCATCTGCGCGCCCATGTTCTCAAACTTGTCTTCGAGCTCGATTTCCTTGGCGACGGTCACGCCGTCCTTGGTCACCGTCGGCGCACCGAAGCTCTTTTCAAGCACGACGTTGCGGCCCTTGGGGCCTAGCGTCACGGTCACGGCGTCGGCCAGCACATTGACGCCGCGCAGGATTTTTTCACGCGCATCCTGCGAAAAACGCACTAATTTTGCAGCCATAGCTATCTCCTAATTCAATGAAAATGTGAGCGGCAACTCGCGGTCTCAGCCTTCGAGGATGCCCAGGATGTCGTCTTCGCGAAGGATCAGATGCTCTTCGCCTTCCAGCTTCACTTCGCTGCCGGAATACTTGCCGAAGAGGATCCGATCGCCCGCCTTTACTTCCGGCGCAATCAGGTCGCCCTTTTCCGACCGCTTGCCCTTGCCGACCGCGACAACTTTACCCTCTTGAGGCTTTTCCTTCGCGGTGTCGGGAATGATGATCCCGCCCTTGGTTTTGTCCTCTTCCTTGATACGCTTCACCAGAATCCTATCGCCCAACGGCCTGATTCCTTTCATGGGGTGACCAGCAGCCTCCTTATAACTTTTGTTGAAAGTCCCCTGACTAGGGGTCCCGGTCGCAAATTAATTACGACTTCGGATTTGTCAATTAGCACTCTCATAACGAGAGTGCTAATCCGCCAGTCTATCTGCTCGGATAATTATTGCAACCCTGAAGACACTCGGATTGCGAGGCTCGGGCAGGTAACCTGTTCCCTGGGGCACGTTACCGATGCCAAAACCGGAGGATCACCGCCGATGCCTTCGCGACCCTAAGTTGCGGTAAAGCAAACGGAAAAGGCAAAAGGATGAGCGCCGGAGTAAGCGTTTCGCCGGCCGGAGCAGAGGGTATCAGACGTCGAATTCGACAGCGTGACCTACGCGTTCGGAGATTACTTCTGCGAGGCGGCCGTTGAGATCGTGACCGTCGCGGTCGTCAACCCACCGCGCGCTAGCCTCTTTGAAGTTATAGTGCCATGCGCGGGCGCCTGCGGCGAGCCAAATCTGGTTGGTAGCGGCTTGCCGGCTCAGGATAAACTTGCCGCCGTCGGGAAATTCCATGGTGACGACGCCATCGCCGGTGACGTAATCAATCTCGTCGGGGTCGAGCGTTTCGAGCCACTTGGCGACGCCGCCAAGACATTCATCCGCCCGCCGCAAATATTCCTTTTGGTCCATTAGCGTTGGGGGCCTTTTTTGCGCAGTTCCTCGTCGCGGTAGCGCCGGAACAGGATGTTCCACTCCGACCCGCCCTCGACTACACCGCGCTTCAACGACGCGATCTTGCGGCGCACGATAGCGTCGATCGCATCGCCCTGCTCGCCCATTTCGGCGAGGATCTCGCGGCCGTGCCGCAGCGCTACGGCGAAATTCGGAATTTCGGCGAGTCCCTCGTCGCGCATCCGCGCAATCGATTCGCGCGCCAGGAACAGAATTCGTGCTTCGCTCAGTTTCATCGTGTGGGCATCTTCCGCCGGCCAGCAAAATCGAGGGAGATGGCCGGGCTCGATCGTAATTTGTTGACTAATGCGCGAGGCCTCTCTTTTCCCCGGTCCCCCCTCTAAAGCGTAAAGCCCTTCTTTTCGGCGAGCCGCTGGCGAATCTTCCCGCGTAACAGAGTAACGTCGAGCCGCGGGTCCTGTCGCGCATGTTCCTCCGCCATGCGATCGGCTTCGTTATCGATTTGCGCTTCGGTCTCGAAGTTCGACGACATCAGTTCAACCACGCACGCAACGAGGTCTTTTTCAGAAACCTTCGGCTTGATCGAGCCGCGCGCGATAAGGCCACTCACCAGATGGTTGGCGAGCGCGTCGATTTGAGCGTCTGTAATCGTCGCCATCGCTTTGCAGTATAGCGCAAGTTTCACATCTGATGACAAAGCGCGGAGAAAAATGGAGCGGATAAAGCGGTTGAAGAACCCAAAACCGTGATTTTAACTGAAACCTCGCGGAGGTTTCAGACTTCCCTTTTGGCAGAAGGCGGTAACGATCTGCGCGATTTGTCCGAAGCTTCAACTGCCGTCGACAGACTTAGCGGATCCCCGAGCATCGCGAGCGTCCGTCATCGAAAAAAACCGGCGCGGATTTTTGTCCACGCCGGTTCAGGTTTTGCGATCAATCTCCCCGCCTACGCCGGAGCGGCCGCGAAGCCGTCGCCCTCGCCGCGCAGAATCGCGTCGAAGCGCATGCCGCCGAGATATTGCCGACGCGCCTCCTCGTCCGTGATGCTGACTCGGCGAACGTCGCGCCGTTTGATCTGCCAAACACCGCCGACCATCGGATGGCGTCCCTGTCGATAGCTAAAGAAGTAATAGACGAACTGGCGCACGGTGCCCATGCGCGACTCTGCCGACATCCCGCGCCCACCCGCGACGGTAAATACCGTGTGGAGTAATCTGGGCAAGGAATAGAAGCCCATGAACGCTTCACGATAAGCCTGGTACCAGGTCTGCTTGTCGAGTTTGTCGTGATGCAACGTGACGTGCTGCGAATCGAGCTGGTTGAAATCCCAGTCGATAATATGTCCGTCTTTCGCGTAACGAACCTGATCTTCGGTGCCGGGCAGCGGCGTCATGATGAAGAACGACACGATATCGAAACCGATTTTGCGCAGCGTCTTGGCTGCAATGCGACCGCAATCGGGACCGTCGAAGGGAAAGCCGAGCATGTAGCCGGCATGCACCGAAATGCCCACCTTGTGCCAGTTATCGACGACCCGCCGATACTTGTCGAGTACGTGCTTGCGCACCTCTTCGATCTTGCTCCGATGCTGCCGATCGTCGGTGTTCTGATACTTGGTCGCGAAGTTCAGGTTGTCGGGATTGAGCGATTCGATACCGACGAAGGCCTGGTAACATCCAGCTTTGGCCGCGAGTTCGGTGAAACGGCGGCTGCGCCGATGCTTCGCAGTTTCGCTCTCACCGTCAGCCACGTTGGCATAGCAGGAGGCGTCAACGTCCACCTGCATCATGAATTCGAGCTTGGGGTATTCCTTTTTCACTTCGACCAGGCCGGTCAGAATCTCTTCCCAGCGCGGGCTGCGGAAGAAGTCGTCATCGACGAGGAAAAGTGCGGTAATCCCGTGATTGCGCACCGCATCACGCACCCAGCTAACGACTGCATTGGGCTCACGCGAGCGCATCGTACGGCCCATCACGTTTTTTACGCTGCAATAGGAACAGGTGAACGGGCATCCGCGCGAAGTATCGATCGTCGTCATGTGCGAATCGAAGAAACGCGTCAGATAACGATCGTCAAGTTCCGGGAGCTGCGAATCCGTGATGACCGGCACGATAATGTCATCCTGTCCGGTTTTGGCGCGGATGCCGTCGGTGACGGAGTAGTTCGGCTGCAGCTCCCCGCGCAGCAGATCCTCGACGATATGGACCCACAGATTCTCGGCCTCGCCGACGATCGTCGTGATGCCGCAACTATGCAGAAAGTCACGCGATTCGGGATAACCACTGACGTGGAATCCGCCCATCATCACGCGCACGCCGTGAGCCACGAACTGCAAGGCGATATCGCGACCGCGCGGATATTGGTTGGACTGCACTCCGGCCATTCCGACCAGCAATTCAACCCCGTCTTCCTGTGCTTTTTCCTTGATCGCCTTGATCGTCTCGGGACTGACCACGCCGTCGCAGATTTCGTCCCAGATCACGGTGTCCAGATGGACGTTGCGCTTGGCCCCAAAGTTGCGATTGTAATTCTCGTTGAGCGCCTTGAGCACCGTCAACGTATTGTTGGGTTGGACGCCGTAACGAAAGACTTGAACGTAGCCGTCTTCGTCATAACGCGAGGGCTTGATGAAATAGACCCTGATCGTCCGGCAGGGCTCAGGCTTGAGCACATTGGAGGAAAGCGCACCCGGATTTGCCCCGATCTGAAGTGGAGCAGTCGGACGATCCACGCCATAGCGCTCAGTTCCGAGCAGGAAATACAGCACTGCCGCTGCGAAAACCAGGAAGCCGAATATACTGAGCAGAACCACCATCGATTACTCCTCTACCGCCACCATTCTACAGCATCCGGCGATATGATTCTAACCGAACGGTCAGAGTTAACTAAGCCCGACCGATGATGTCAACTGTTATACGCGAAAAACGAACGGAAAGGTGCCCGGGGAAACCAATTTTGCCTTGAAGAGTCGGAGAATTCTCTGCAACTTCATCGATACATCTCGAGCATCTGGATCAGTCCAAGGTCGCGGTAGCGCTCGATCAGGTAACCCTTGATTTCCTGGACCGATACCATCTGCAGGATGTCGTGCGCAATCTGGCGCGCAGTTTGGAAGTTGCCTTCCCGGATAATCTTGCGCACCACCGGGATGAACAGCGGGCTGAGACTTAGTTGATCGAGCCCCATCCCGAGCAGCAGTAGAGTTGCCAGCGGATCGCTCGCCATCTCGCCACATATGCACACCTGTTTGCCTGCCCCGCGGCCGACGCTGACGACCTCCGCGATCGCGGCCAGAACAGCAGGATGCAGCGGTTCATAGAGATGGGCGACGCGCGGATTGTTACGGTCGGCGGCAAGCAGATACTGGATCAGGTCGTTGGTGCCGATTGAAAAGAAATCGACCTCCTCGACCAACCGCGGCGCCAGCCAGACCGCAGAGGGCACCTCGACCATGATGCCAACGTCGATATCCGGATCATGTTCGAGGCCTTCCTTGAAGAGTTCGGCCTGGGCCTCGGCGAGCAATTCGCGGGCGCGGCGCAACTCCTCGATACTCGAAATCATCGGGAACATGATGCGCACGTCGTAATGCGCGGCGGCACGCAGGATTGCGCGTAACTGGACCTTGAAGATGCTGGCGAGCTCGAGCGAGATGCGAATCGACCGCCATCCAAGAAATGGATTTTCCTCACGCGGCACGCGGAGGTAGGGCGGATACTTGTCGGCGCCGATATCGAGCGTGCGAATGGTCACCGGACGTTTGCCGGCGGCCTCGAGCATCCGGGTGTAGAGCGTCAACTGCTGTTCTTCGTCGGGGAAATCTTCATAGGTTAGGAACGAGAATTCCGAGCGCAGCAGCCCGATCCCCTCGGCCCCGTAGCGAATCGCGAGTGCGATATCGGCGGGCAGCGCGATATTGGCGAGCATCTCGACACGATGGCCGTCGCGAGTCACCGTAGGCTCGTCGAGACCAACCATCAGCTCCTTGCGGAAGGCGTCGTAACGCTTCATCAGGATCTGATATTCGCGTTCGACCTCGTTCGACGGATTGATGTAAACGATGCCCGAGTTGCCGTCGAGCACCAGCGCGTCGCCCTCGGTCACGGCTTCCATCAGATGCTCGACGCCGACGACGGTCGGAATCTCAAAGGCGCGGGCCAGAATCGCGGTGTGCGAGGTAACCCCGCCCGATTGCAGTGCGATACCGACGAGATTTTCATGCGAAACCAGCGTCATCTGCGAAAGCGTCAGCTCGTCGGCAATCAGGATAGTGGCCTTCGCAAAGGCACTTTTCTTGTCTTCCTGGCGCAAGTGGCGCAGTACGCGGTGACCGACGTCGCGGAAATCGGTCGCACGCTCGCGCAGGTAACCGTCGGCGACCGCGAGCATCTGGGCGCTGAGATCATCGATCACGCGAAAGAGCGAGCTTTCCGCTGCGAAGCCAGCGTCGATCGCCTCGCGGATACGGCCGACGAACTCCTCGTCTTCGAGAATCAGGCGATGACCGTCGAAGATCTTGAGTTCAGCCTCCGGCATCAGGGGTTCCATGCGGACCTTGAGCGCGGCCAGTTCGCCTCGCGATCTCACCACCGCTTCCTCGAGCCGTCTGATTTCGATCTTGGGGTCGCGTGCGCGCAGATTTCTATCGATCGAGCTGAGGAACGTTCCGACTACATGCGCGACGCCGCGGGCGAATCCCGGTGAAGCCGCAAGGCCGACCAGCCGGGGGCGGCGCATTTTGACGGGGGTGGCGAGGCGCGTGGCACCCCCGACCTTTTCGTAGCCCTTGAGCTGGCGATTCGCCTCGATCATGCGGCGGCGATACTCGTCGCGTTCCTTCTCTTTGGTGGCGAGGGTCTCGCGCAATTGAAAATGGGTAAGGATCTGCGCGACCTGGCTGGCGGCCGTGCGCAGCAGGCGAATCTCCTCCTTGCTGACCTTGCGCCGGCGCAAGGTCTGGACCACCAGGACGCCGATCGGCTTCTGCCGCCCCTCCTGCACCGGCACGCCGAGAAAGGTGTGATAGCGCTCCTCGCCGGTTTCGGGAAAATACTTGTAGCGCGGGTGGCTCATCGAATCTTCCACCACCACCGGGCTTTGCGACTCGATGGCGAGGCCCACGAGTCCTTCGCTGACGCGCATCGAGACCCGGCCCACCGAATCCCGATCGAGACCGATGGTGGCGCGCAGCACCAGCCGCTCATGCTGCGGATCAAAGAGATAAAGCGAACAAACCTCGACCTCCATACTGCGGGCGATAGCGCCGACCACCCGATCGAGCGTATCGCGCAGATTTTCGGTGGACTCGCTGCCGATCGTCGAAATGCTCTCGATCAGCGCGAAGCGGTCGCGATTAGTAGCCATAATTACGCGGAAGCGCAGTAAATTTTATCCTAGGGCTTCGCGGCCAAACAATCGAGGAAGGTAAAGAAAGTGCCCCGCTTCTCGAAAGTTCACACAGCGAGCGCATTTTCGCGACGAAGTGGGTGCGTTTTATAGCAAGCGTTCGCTCGAATCGAACCCGCAATCGTATGCAGCCGTATCAAGCCGCGGATCAGTATCCGCGCCGGCGGAAACGTCAGACGGGAATTTCGAAAGGTGCGACTCCGCCGTTGATAAGTCCACGGCCAGCCCGCGTCTGGCGCGCCTTGATGGCGTCGATTAACTCGCGCTCGTTGCGCACCGCTTCGGTCAGCAAGGTCGTCACGCAGCCGATCGAATTCGCGGAGTGGGAATCCGAGCCGGCGACCTCGGCCAGACCGAGGGTGCGCGCGACTTTCAACGCGAAGAGATTCTCCTCCTCCGAGCAGGCGCCGTTGAGCGCCTCGACCGCGTCGCACACCTCGAAGATTTCGAGCCTGGCCGCAGTTTCGGGACGATCGGGATCGATCGCCTCCTGGTCGGCGTTGAGGAACGAGAAGCGCGGGTCGAGCTTGTAGCGGAACGGATGGTTGGCGACCATAATGCCGCCGAGTTTATCGACCACTTTGCGCAGTTCGCGCAACTTGTAGATGCCGCCGACGTACTCGCTCAGGCCGAAAACGCCGATGTGTCCCATCTCGGTGGTGACTTCCATTCCGCGCAGGAAAATCACGCCGGAGTCGGCCGCGAGCGTCGCAATCTCGCGGAGATCCCAGGCGTTGTCGTGTTCGGTGATACAGACTGCGCCGATCCCAATCGCCTGCGCCCGCGCGATCATATCCCTGGGCGAGAGATTGGAATCGGCGCTGCCGCGATTCGTATGCAGATGGAGATCGATCGTGAAGTAGGGCCCCGAGGCCGAGTGCCCGCTTCCGTCTGCGGCCATGATTTCTCCTAGCTCGGGAGCTTGTCGCTCAGCGTGACTTTCTTGATGTGGTCGCCGACCTTGATCTGATCAACCACGTCCATGCCCTCGACCACGCCGCCGAAGGTAGTGTACTGGCCGTCGAGAAACGGCGCCGGAGCCAGGCAGATATAGAACTGGCTGCCGCTCGATTTGCGCTCGGGGTTGACCTGATCGCCCTTGCGTGCCATCGCGAGCGTGCCGCGCAGATGCTTCTCAGTGGGGCTGATTTCGGCGGGAATATCGTAGCCCGGTCCGCCCATCCCATTGCCCTGGGGGTCGCCGCCCTGAACGACGAAGCCCGGCTCCACGCGATGGAACGTGAGGTTGTTATAGAAGCCGTCGGTGGACAGCTTTTCGAAGTTGGCGACGGTCTTGGGCGCGACCGCGGGATAGAGTTCGAGCACGATAATGCCGCGATCGGTATCGAGAATTGCGTAATGGCCGGTGTTGCGCACGGGTAGTCCGTCCTCTTTTAGATTTTCTGCTTTAGCGCAGGCGACAGCGCCGATGAGTTGAAGCGCCACTACAAAGGCGCAGGTGATTTGCACGAATCGGTTCATCATTAAGCTTCCGGTTGGGGCTGAAACAATCCTTCATAGGTATTTGAGCCGTGGCGCGCGCGCAACCTCGAAGTGCGTCAACCGCCGGTCGGGACATACCGAGGATCCATTCGAGGATTTCGATGTCGCAGGCCCGCAACGAAGGATGCGACGCCGATCCAAACCGATCGGCGTCAACGTTTTAATGCCCGGAGGGGGATCCCGCAGCCTAGGCCTTCGACCAGCGCGCCCAGTCCTTGGCGAAATCCTGGACAGTGATGGCCTTGCGCAGGCTGAAATCGGTGTTCAGCAGGTCGTAGATATGGTCGTCGGTGCCGCGCATGCTGAAGTACACGACCACGCCATCATCACCGCCGCCTTCTATGTGTATCTCGTTTTCGGCCCCGCTCGAGAAAGAACCGGCCGGCTTGATCTTCTCGACGACGCCATTGGCGGTCTGATCGAAAACGTGGAGCGTGCCTTCGAGGACCATCGTGGTGGTCGCGGCCACATGGCGATGGAACAGGCAGCGTGCGCCAGGGTCGAACTTTACGATGATATCGGCGGTGTGGGCGGCTTCGTTAACGTCGAGAATCTTGTAGTAGCAGCCCTCGGTGAGGAAATCCTTCCAGTCGACCTTGCTGCTGTCGTAGCGGAAACCCGCGGTATCAGCGTGCTGCGTCGCGGCGGGCATAGTCTCACTCATTGTGTTCTCTGCCATTTGATTATCCTTTGAATGCGCTCGTCACGCGTTGGCTTGGAGACAATAGCACAACCGTTCGAGTCGAATGGACCAGCTGACCGGAGCGTCGGCCACAATCGCCATTGCCGATCCCGGAGTGTTCAGTGTTTCAGGAAGTCGCGCAGGAGTTTGGCGACGGCGGCGGGCTGCTCGAGCGGCGTCATGTGCGCAGCCTTATCGACCATCTCGACGCGCGAATTCGGAATCAGCTTCTTGAATTCCTCGGCGTAGATCGGCTTGGTCAGACCGTCCTGCTTGCCCCATATGATCAGCGTCGGCGCCGCAATCCGATGGGCGCGCTTGCGCAAACCCTTGTCGGGAATCGGCCAGATGAACTTGCCGGTGCATCCGAGCGCCCACGTAATGCGAATGATGGAATCGGGGTCTTCCATGTTCATCGCGACGTGCTTGCGAATCGGATTATGCGGATCGGCGAACATCAGCTTGTCGAGATCGGCCTGCGGCGTCACCATGTAGTTCTTGATGGGATTGTCGTCGCGCCACAGCCCCAGCGGATTGATCAGCGCAAGGCGGCTGACGCGATTCGGGTTGTTGGCGGCAATCTCCGCCGCGACCATGCCGCCGAACGAATGGCCGACGACGGCGGGCGCCTCTAGACCAAGCTTGTCGAACATCTCGTAGTAGTAGAGGACGAGGTCCCAGACGTCGTCGAGCGGCTTGATCGAATCGGGGTCGCCGTCGCTGGTGCCCGGATGCTCGGGCGCATAGACGGTAAAATCCTTGGCCAGCAGATCGAGCGATTCGTCCCACACGAGGCCGTAGCCGCTGTGCAGATACACCAGTGCCGGGCCCGTCCCGGCAACTTTGACCTTCGCAGTGACTTTGTTTTCCCAGAGTTTCAGGGTCTGTTCTGATGTCGCAGCCATGGCAGCTATATCTTCTTGTCCCGGTTAATTTTCGGACATCCGCCGCGCTATCGGGAACCGCGGTGCGCGTAACGCACGGTCCATCGATAGCGCGGCGGAATGATCGTTATCGTTAAGCGGCGCCCGTCCCCGACCGCACTCCATCACTTAGTCAATGCTCAACCATCAGTCCTGTAAGCAGTCCGAGGCGCCCAGCAGCCGCTATCGTGCGTACATCGCCTCCCGCCTTACCTCAATGGGAAGTCTGAAACCTTGACACTAGGCGAGCCCGCGAGCCGAGCTAACGAGTCTGCGAGGTGCGTTAAGGTACGGTTTCAGTTTCCTGAAAGGCTATAGATTCCGTGCTCTTGAACCGTCTTAACCTTCACAAAGGCTCGCATTACGCTGTTCGATTACTTTCCAGCGTGCATCTCCGCCAGCGGCGCGCGGCCGATATTCTCGGCGTTGGTCTTGCCGCGCAATGCGGTCGGCCACCATTTGTTGTCCCAGCCGTCCTCGTCCCAGGTGTTGCGGAAATGAGGCAGAACTTCGCGAGAGAACAGGTCGATATTCTTGAGCGTAAGCTCGTGCGGCATCGAGCCGATATGCAGCAGGACCATCAGGTTGCCAACGCGCAGATTCTTGACCGCTTCCTTCAACTGGTCGCGCACGGTGGCCGGACTGCCCGCGATGACGAACTGATTATCGACGAAATCCTTGTACTTCCAGTTCTTGACCGAATTCATCAGATCCATCTGCATCGGCAGCAGGTTCTTCACGCTGTTGGCGAGGCTGCGATAGTCCTGGTTGCCCGGAATCATCTGGTATTCGTTCAGGATATGCAGTGATTTGTCGTAAAAGTAACGGATATGCTTGTAGTAATCCGCTTCGGCCTGAGCGTCGGTCTCGGCGACCACGACGAGCTGCAGGAAGCCCGCGCGGTACGGATTCGCCTCAAGGCCCTGCTTATCGACAAACTCCCAGAAGCCGTCCATGACCCGCTTGCCGAGTTTGTTCCCGTAATAGCTCAGGAAGCAGTAGCAATGGTCATGTTTGGCGGCGAAGTCCCAGGTGCTGAGGCTGCCGGCGCCGGGAACCCAGACGGGAGGATGAGGCTGCTGAATCGGGCGCGGCCAGAGATTGACCATCGGGAGCTTGAAGTATTTGCCATTCCAGGCGAAGGTCTCGCGCGATTGCCAGGCCTTCATGATGAGGTCGTGGGCTTCGTAGTAGCGCTCGCGATGTTCGATGGGCGTGATGCCATAGCATAGGTTCGCATCCATCGGCGTGCCAAGCGGCATGCCGGCGACCAGCCGTCCGCCGCTGATAGTATCGAGCATCGCGTATTCCTCGGCGACGCGTATGGGCGGGTTGGTGGTCGGCAGCGTCGCGCCCATCTGCACCACGGCGCAATTCATGCCGTTGGTAGCGCGCGCCAGCACGGAGCCCATCAGGTTGGGGCTGGGCATGAAGCCGTAGGCATTCTGATGATGCTCGTTGACGCAAATACCGTCCATGCCCGATTTGGCGGCATAGATGAGCTCGTCAAGGGTCCAGTTGTAGTACTGGCCAACCTTGGAGGGATCGGCCAATTCCCAGAACGGCGGATCGACCCAAACCGACTGGTAATTCTTTTCGAAGTCCGCCGGCAATTCGCGGTACGGCATCAGGTGGAACATCGATATTTTCATACGGTCTCCTTGAGAAAACAGGTGCCAGCACCCGCCCATCCGTAATTTAACAGCCGCTACCGGGCGCAGACTTCCGGCGCTTAACGAAGGCTATCAACTGGTATTCCCAAATCGGTACTTAGCGATTTACCTTCGGGCACGCAACCACGCAGCCGAGCGAACTCAGCCTGCGATCGTGAATGACCATGAATAGGGCTTGCCGTCGGCCGTAATCGAGACATCGTATTTGCCGGGAGCGAGGGGCGCGCGCGGCACCACAACCACCGAGCCGAAAGCGGTGAGGATATCGCGGCCGCGGCGCTGAGCCTCGGGATCGGGATTGACGTAGCTGGCGCTGTCGATGCCGCATGCCTCTACCGGAGAACCATCGAGTTTGAGTGAAAAGTCATCGAGCTTGATGGAGTGAAAAAAAGCCACCTGGAGCGTGATCGGCAGTCCGCTTGGCGCGGTATAGCCAGGACATGCGCTGATCGGATCGGGCCATTCGTATTCCGACAGATTCATCGTGAGCGTCGAGTCAGGACCGGGAAATCGCACCGGCGAAGCCAAGGGAGTGCCCCGATCGGTCACATCCGCGCCGGCGACGACGTTCAAGGCGACGATACAAAGTGCGCCCTCGCACCAATTCCCTTCGCTTGCGGAGCGGAGCCGCGGATTGAGCATCGAAAGGCGATGGAACGGCCCGCTGATCCAGCCGTCGATTGCCCAATTCGGCGAAGGCGGCGGAATCGGCCCGGGCCATTGGGCCACATCGCTATGGTCGGCTGCGCTCGCACCTCCGGGCGTGTACCAGTGGTTCGACGGATCCTCTTCGTGCATCTTCGCGCCCAGACCGACGCTGTGGCGGATCGCATCCTTGTAGTTCTCGACCAGGTAGCGAGCGTGAGCTTCATCGGCGAGGCTCGTGGCGAGGTCGTTAGTTACCGGCGGAAGGAGGCTAATCGCGCGATAGCGGTTGAGGGCGTCGAGCCACGGCGGACCGGCGGGAAGCGGAACACCCGGAGGGAGGGGCATAGTCGGCGGGGCCACGACCGGCATCGCGGAGGCCGCGGCTTTAATCCCGCTGGTGTCGGCGGCTACCGGCGTTGATATGCCGGCAACAGGTGCCGTCTGGGCGGGAGCGACAGAGACGGTACGGCTCGAAGAATCGTCGATGCGACTCCAGACCAATCGATACTCGGTAATCCCAAACGCGATCGCGAACAGCAAGGCGAAGGTCACCACGGTGCGCATCGACAAAATCGGCGACTTCTTCGCGATCGACGGATTGAAGCGGTACTGCGCGCGCCCGAAGCGTAGCTCATCGCCGATCCTGAAGATGGACGCGCCGCGAACGCGCACGCCGTTGACGAAGGTGCCGTTGGTCGATTCGAGATCGACGACACGATATGCGCGGCGCCGGCACTCGATCTTCGCGTGGCGGCGCGAGACGCTCGCCTCGTTGAGGATTATGAGGTCGTTGCCGGCGGCGCTGCCGATCGAGATTTCCTTCGCATCGATAGAGAATTCGCGCGGCGTGACCGGGCCGATCGCAATCAGGCGAATCGCAGCAGCAGGCATCTCAGGCGGGAGTGGTGGTCAAGCGAGTCGGATTCCGGCTCTCAGCGTCAGGACGGCAGGGATCGCGGAGGCATCGAAGAACCTCACGAGTTCCCGCTCACCTCGTCGTAGAATGGTTTGTCGGCCTCGAATCCGGTTGCCGCGCGGGCGAGCACGCGTTCCTGAAGCGGGCGAAGCCGCTCGCGAAGGGGCAGTGTCTCCGCGATGCGGCGCAACTCGTTCTGCAGCGCCAACTTCACGGCTTCGGTCTTGTTCATATGTTTGCGTGCTGCCAATTCCTTAGCGAGTTGGTTGACGGTTTCACTGCGGATGTTGAGCGGCATTCCCTATCCTCTGTACGCACGTGAAGAGAATAACGTCCTATACAAGAATACGGCAACAAATTTTGCTTTTGAGCCTGATTTCTAGTTCAGCGGGTGGCAACTCGAACATCCTATACCGTTCAGGTGAGCTTCCAGAATTGTTCATGGAAATACTGGGCGCGCTGGATGATCGGGACAATGCGCAGGCTATCGTAAACGGGGGCGATTGGCTCGTCGTCGTCACGTCCCAGCTCATCGATCACCGCATGGCCGGAGTCCGCCAGGGCCTTCAGGTCGTAGCCGCCTTCGAGGGCCGCCACCAAGCGTCCGTCGCAGCATTCGGCGGCGAGGCGTTTCATCCGGCGCGCCATCGCGAGGAAGCCATCCTCGGTCACCCGCATGCCGCCGAGCGGGTCGCGATAGTGACAGTCGAAGCCGGACGAAATGAGGATGAATTCCGGGTTGAACTGGCGCGCGATCGGCATCAGCACGCGATCGAAGACGCGTAGATACTCGTCGTCACCAAAGCTTGCGGGCAACGGAATGTTGACGGTGTAACCCGCACCCGCATCTGCGCCCACTTCCTCGAACAGGCCGGTGCCGGGATAAAACGGGCATTGATGGAGCGACATGTAGAGCACCTGCGGCGAGGCGTAAAACAGCTCCTGCGTGCCGTTGCCATGATGCACGTCCCAATCGAGAATGAGCACGCGCTTGAGGCCATGGTTAGCGATGAGCGCCGCCGCCGCGATCGCGACATTGTTGAAAAAGCAGAATCCCATCGCGCGATTCGGCCGCGCATGATGGCCCGGCGGCCGCACCATCGCGAATGCGTTATGCGCCTCGCCGGCGATCACCGCTTCGACCGCAGTCAGGACGCCGCCGACGGCAAGCCGCGCGGTCTTCCAGGTAGCGCGCGAGGTATGGGTATCGGGGTCGAAGTTGGAGCGTTCGAGCGTGGAGGTATGCTCAACCGCCGCGATATAATCGGCTCCGTGGCACAGTTCGAGTTCGGTGTGTGAGGCCTCGCGCGGCGCATAGAGCTTGAGGTCGGGGCGAGTGAGGCGCTCGGCCATATCGATCATCACCGCAATGCGCTCGGGCCGCTCTGGATGCACGCGGCCGGCATAATGGTCGAGATAGCGGCGGTCGGCGATGAGCGCGGTCCGGTTCATGATTTGACACCTCGGCGCGGGTTCACGATCATTGAGTGCTGGATCGCCGCCGTGAGACCGAGGTGACGGCGCGAGCACCTGGAGTGTTCCCGCTGGGCGTTAATTTTGGGCATAGTCGAAATCATCGTGATACTGGTGGTCGCGCTTATCGTGATCCCACCGGAAAATCTGCCCGACGTGATGCGGGCGACAGGCAAAGTGCTGCGCGAACTACGCCTCGCGAGCAACATGGTGATGCGCGAGTTGGGCGGTGCGCTCGACCAGGCGCCTCCGCCGCGCGATGTTCCTCCGATTAATACGATGAGGCCCTCGACAACAGCAACTACGGCTAATATCGCACAAACCGCGGCCTCCACCGAATCGAATGCCGCGACGGCTCTTGTCGAATCCGCAGATCCAGCAAACGTCCCGGACGCCAAGGTCAAGCCTGCGGACGCACCCGCCGCGCCGATCACGCACAGTTAGCCGCGACCCTCCCGACGTGACTATCGACGACCCCACCGGCTCGCAGCCGCCAGCGCCGGAGCCGCCGCCAGCGGCCGCACCGCCCGACCCGCCGGCTCCGCCCTCGTCCGGTCCACCGGCACCGCCCGATCCGCCGCAGCCCCCGCCAATTGTGACGGGCGATCAACCGCCGTTGTTCGAGCCGCCCATCCAGGCCCCCGATGCCGACGATTCGCGGATGCCCTTGCTCGAACATTTGAAGGAACTGCGCGGTCGCCTCATCCGTTCAGTGATCGCCATCGGGCTGGGCTTCACAGTGGCTTATTTTGCAGCGGATTGGCTGGTCGCTACCTTGACGTGGCCGTTACACGTCGCCGCGCACGGCCGCAATGTGATGCTGATCGGCACCGGACTCGGCGAGGCTTTTTTCACCAAGATCAAGGTGGCGCTCATCGCCGGATTGTTTATCGCGAGCCCAGTGGTGTTTTACGAGATCTGGCAGTTCATTGCTCCGGGCCTGTATGAAACGGAACGAAAGATGGCGCTGCCGTTCGTGGTCTTCGCGACAATCTTCTTCCTCGCCGGCGGCTACTTCTGCCTGAGAGTCGTCTTTCCGATTGGCTACGCCTTCTTCCTCAGCCAGTACCAGAGTATCGGCGTGACGCCGACGATTCGCATCAGCGAGTACCTGGCGTTTTCGGCCAAGCTGCTGATTGCCTTCGCGATCACTTTCGAGATGCCGATCTTCGCCTTCTTCCTCACGCGCGTCGGCGTGGTGGACCATCGCATGATGATTCGCTACTTCCGTTACGCGGTGCTGGCGATATTCGTGGTGGCGGTAGCGTTGACGCCGCCTGACATGATCTCGCCGTTTCTGCTCGCGATTCCGCTGCTACTACTGTACGGATTGAGCGTCGGGGTTTCGTACTTCTTCCGCACGCAGCCGGCTGCAAATGCAACGTCCGCTGCGGGGTCGGCAACGTAAGCATAACCGCGGGCTCGCAAGGCACCGCATCCGGGGAAAGGCTTTCGACTTATGGCACGGCTCGAATACTCGCCGGTCGCGACTGGCGCACCAGGAATCGAACCGCGCTGGACGCACAGCGCCAAGGACATTATCGGGACTGCGTACTCGACCTCGAGCCGCATCTGGTTCACGGTCTCGCGCGGGGTTTTGAGCGAAATCTACTTCCCCACGCTGGACCGCCCGCAGGTTCGCGATCTGCAGTTCCTGGTCACCGACGGCGAGAGCTTCTTCCACGACGCGCATCGCAACCTCGACACCACTATCGAATACCTGGGAGAGCATGGCCTCGGCGTACGCCTGATCAACGCCGACCGGCAAGGGCGGTACCGGCTCGTCGCAGAGGTGATCGCGGACCCGCATCAGGCGTGCGTGCTGATCGATACGGAGCTTGAGGGCGACCCGGCGTTTTTACGCAAGCTGCACGTCTATGTGCTGATCGCGCCGCACCTCGAAGTCGGGGGATGGGGCAACAACGGCAACGTCGCGAAGATGGCCGGTCGCGAGTTCCTAACCGCCAACAAGGGCGGCACGTGGCTGGCATTAGCGGCGACCGCGCCCTTCGTGACGCGATCGTGCGGGTACGTCGGCACCACCGACGGATGGCAGGACCTCGCGCGCAACTTCAAACTCGACAATACCTTCGCGGCGGCGACCAACGGCAACATCGCGCTGACCGGCGAAATCGATCTGAGCGACGGCTATCACTTCACTGTCGCGCTTTCTTTCGGCCGCACGCTCCATCGCGCAGTGACGACCCTCTTCCAGGCGATCGCGTCGCCGTTCGTCGAACATCGCACGCGCTTTCTGGAACAATGGCAGCGTGCGGTCCGCCGGCTGCATCCGTTGGAGCAGGTCACCGGCGACGGCGGGATGCTCTATCGGCGCAGCCGCGAGTTGATCATGGCGCACGAGGACAAGAGCTATCCGGGCGCGCTCATCGCCTCGCTCAGTATCCCGTGGGGCGAGGTCAAGGGCGACGAGGATCTGGGCGGGTACCACCTGGTGTGGACGCGTGACATGGTCAACAGCGCGACCGGCCTGCTCGCCGCCGGGGACACCGTGACGCCGCTGCGCGCGCTCATCTACCTGGCCTGTTCGCAGCACGACGATGGCGGCTTCGCGCAGAATTTCTGGGTTGACGGCGACCCTTACTGGAGCGGCATCCAGCTCGACGAAGTGGCCTTCCCGATTATGCTCGCGTGGCGCCTGCACCTGGCCGGCGCGCTGGCCGACTTCGATCCTTATCCGATGGTCCGCCTGGCGGCGCGCTACCTTATTGCACACGGCCCGGCGACCCCGCAGGAACGCTGGGAGGAAAATAGCGGCTATTCGCCTTCGACCCTCGCCAGCAATATCGCGGGCCTGATTTGCGCCGCGAATTTCGCACAACTGCGCGGGGACGAAGCGAGCGCGATTTACCTCACCGAGTACGCCGATTTCCTTGAAACCTACCTCGAAGCCTGGACCGTCACCAACGCCGGTACGCTAGTGCCGGGTATCCGCCGCCACTACATCCGCATCACGCCGGAGGACCCGGCCAATCCGATACCGCACGAAGATCCCGATCACAGCACGATCGGCATTCGCAATGGCGCTCCAGGCGCGCAGTACGAGTTTCCGGCGCGCGAAATCGTCGATGCCGGTTTTCTGGAACTCGTCCGCTACGGCATTCGCAGTGGCGGTGACCCACTCATCGAGGATTCCCTGCGCGTTATCGATGCGACGCTGAAGACCGATTTTCCGGGCGGTCCGTGTTGGCGCCGCTACAACCATGACGGTTACGGGCAGCGCGACGACGGCGGCGCGTTCGTCGTCTGGGGCGTGGGGCGCCCATGGCCTTTGCTGACGGGTGAGCGCGGTCATTACGAACTTGCAGCGGGCCGCGATCCGGCGCCCTATCTGCGCGCGATGGAGAACTTCGCGACTCCTACCCGGATGCTGCCGGAACAGATCTGGGACGGCCCCGACAATCGTCAGGCGCATCTCCATTTCGGGAAGCCGACGGGCGCCGCGATGCCGCTGATGTGGGCGCATGCCGAGTACATCAAACTGTTGCGATCGACGGCCGATGGAGCCGTTTTCGACCTCATCCCGCAGGTCGCGGATCGGTATCGCAACCATCGCGGCCGCAAAGACCTGAACATCTGGAAGCAGAATCGCATGGTCCCTGCGATTACCGCCGGCTGCACATTGCGCATCCAGTCTGCGAAACCATTCCTGCTCCACTGGAGCAAAGATGAATGGAAAACGATGATCGATACCGAATCACACACCACAGCAATCGGCATTCATTTCGCAGATGTTGCGACTGCTCATGGAGATCGCGCGCCCTTGCGCTTTACCTTTTTCTGGCACGACGAGGGCCGCTGGGAAGGCCGCGACTATATCGTCGAATTGCGCGACCCCTGAGGTTGGACGAACTTTTACCGTAACGCGACGACGGCCTGCGCCTCTAGTTGAGATGGTCGGATTCGGACTGCGCGGCGGAGTCCGGGATGGGACGGATGGAGAATTCGAGGGCGAGCGAATCGATCAGGGCGTGAACGTCGGCGGCAGACTCGGGTGCGAAATACAGCCGCAGATGATGCAGTGCCGGGTTCTCGGTGCGCAGCGTCGCAAGATTGTCATAGGATTCGATAATCGCCTTGAAGCGCGCGATCAACTCCGGCGGAATCCAGAACAACATCGTCGCCATTTGCCTGGTCGCTAGATCAGCATCTCGATCAGGTTCGGCCCCTTCCCGGCGAGCGCGCGCCGCAGTTGGATGACCAAATCCTCGGAGGTTTCGACGCGCACCGCAGGCACGCCCATGCCCGCCGCCATCTGCGACCAGTTGAGCTCCGGATCGCCAAGACTGGTCAGCGATCGCGCTTTGCGACCGGGTTCGGTAACGCCGGCGCGCGCCAGCTCGACCTGCAGAATCCGGTAGCGCCGGTTGTTGCAGATGAGCGTGGTGACGTCGAGGCGCTCGCGCGCCTGCGTCCATAGCGCCTGCAGCGTGTACATGCCGCTGCCGTCAGCCTGGAACGCGATCACTTTCCGATCGGGACATGCGACGGCAGCGCCGGTAGCGCATGGCAACCCCTGTCCGATCGCACCACCCGTCAGCGCGAGATAGGTATGCGCGGGAGCGCCCGCCGAATAGCCGAAGAAGGGCAACCCGGTGGTGGCAGCCTCGTCCATCACAATCGCGCCCTCGGGCATGGTCGAGGCGATCGCGGCGCCGATCGTTGCGGGGTTGAGCTCACCGGTCGGCAGCGCCGGTCGTTTCACAGCGGGAGCCGCTGCTGGACCGCGCGGCGCACCGAGGGCGTCGGCGAGTGCTTCGAGTGCGGCGGCAGCGTCGTCGTAGGGAGCGGCGAGGGTCTCGCAAGGGCGGCCTTCCGGGATCATCAGGCTGGGCACGTTTGGATAGCCGAAGAACGAGACCGGCGCCGGCGCGCCAGCGAGCACGAACGCGTCGGACTTGCCGAGCGCCTCCATCGCCATCTCGGGGAAATATGGCAGCTTCTCGATCAGTGGCAGCGCACCACCGCGCTCGACGCGCGCCGGAAAGGTCTCGCACATCAGGCGGCACCCGCATTTTGCGGCGATCCGCGCAGCAGCCATCAAGCCGCGATCGCGCAACGCGTTGGCGCCCATGAAAAGCACGGCTTTCGCGCCATGCTTGCGAACCAGTTCCACGGACTTGGCGATTGCATCGTCGCCGACAGTCGGCAACGGCGAGATTTGCGGCGGCGCGGCTGGGGCACTGGCCGGACTCCATTGGCAATCGGATGGAACGATCAAAGCAGCGACGTGGCCGGGCGCACGACCGGCGGCGGCAATCGCGTCGGCGGTGTCACCTGCGATGGCCTCGGGCGAGGACGACTTGCGCACCCATGCCGAAACCGGCCGCGCGAGCGAAGCGATATCCGAAGTGAGCGGTGCGTCGGCGGAGAGGTGCCAGGTGGCCTGGTCGCCGATGATATTAACCACGGGCGATCGCGCGCGCCGCGCGTTGTGCAGATTCGCAATGCTATTGGCGAAGCCGGGACCCAAATGCGTGAGAGTCAATGCCGGCCGATCGGTCATGCGCGCGTAACCGTCGGCGGCGCCGCTGCAGACGCCCTCGAACAGTCCGAGCACCGCGCGCATCCCTTCGACGGCGTCGAGCACTGCGACCAGCGGCATCTCGGTGGTGCCGGGATTGGCGAAACATACATTGACGCCCGCGGCGAGCGCGGTCCGAATCAGGCTTTCAGCACCATTCATGAAAACAAATCCCGCCTATCAACCGTTTTTGACGAATTTTTCGAAGGCACTCCATTCGACGATCGGGCCGAGCCGCCGCTTCGTAACGACGCCCTGCGCGATCGCGCCGGTGAACGCCGGAAAAGTCAGCGCGTGATCCTGGATGTCGAGTACGAGGACGATCTTCGGCTCCTCGTTGGAGACCCACGGACCAGCTTTGAGCGTGACGCCGGGCGGGAAGCCGCGGGTGATTGCGCCGTTGATTAGATCGAAAACTTTTTGGCTGTCTTCCTTGGACGCGATATTGAAGTAAATCTCATCGAGGTAAAGCGGCATTGCGATATCCTCCGTGGTGGAAGGGTCGTGGAACGTCTGGCCGTTATACACAAGATCGACCTCGAATTGTTAACGCGACGAACGCGCTGCGTCGTCAGCTCGACGGTGGAATAACCAGCGTGGCCGACGGCGAACTCGAGCCGGACGCGGACGGCGCACCCACGGGCGGTGACATCACAGCGGACGGCGGCATGCCGGCCGACGGGACCGTTCCGGGCGGCGGTATCGCTAGCGTATGCGACAGCGCGTCGATCTGGCGACGCAGTTGCTCGGCCTCCGGGGAATTTCCCGTCGCGATCATCTGTTGTTCGAGGGCAGTTGCGTTCTGATTGATCTGCGCAAGCTGCTGCGCAGCGGCGGCGGTGCCCGCAGTGCCCGCAATCAGCATCTGCGTTTGTAGCGCGAGAATCTGCTGTTGCAGAGCGAGCCATGCGGGTGAAGCGTTAGCAGTCGCGGCGCCGGCGCCGGGGGCGCTCATCATCATCGCCATCGCCGGGGCGGTCGCAGCGAGATTTTTCGCGGCGACAATCGAATTGGCGGCGTTCTGATTCGAGGCGCCATCAATTTGCGTGCCGGAGGACGCGGGCGGGCTCAGCGGGTCGGTGGTCATGACGTCGAGGCTTGCACCGCCCGGGTCGTCGCGCACGACCATGATCGAAGAGCGTCGAATGACGTCCGCATCTTTGCCATCGACGTCGAAGGCGACGCCAGCGTTGCCGTCGGCGAGGCGATTGACGCTCGCGACTGTGCCGATCGAGGTCCCTAGGTTATACACCGGCGAGCCCGTAGTGAGGCTGCCTGGTTGCGGCAGCTCGGTGTAGAAACGCGGGTTCTGCGAGGCGCATCCGGCAGCGGTGAGCGTCGCGGCGAGTCCTATCGCGAAGAGCGCGACCAGGCGTCGCGCGGCACGGACATTCCACGGAATTTGCATGGTTAGCTAACGAGGCGGAGCCAATCCTCGCGATGCGTTCAGGCGAACGCCGGCATCACCTCGCGCGCGAACAGATCGATGGTCTGCGGCGGCCCGAAATCGCCAAACATCACGGTGAAGAAGCTGATGCCCTTGCGAACGCGGTCGTGCAACTGTTCGACGATCTGCGGCGGCGTCCCCTTGATACCGGTGAGCGAAAACGGCTTCAGCCGCGACGCGACTTTCCACTTGTCTTCGACCTCGGCCTCGGTGGGGGCGATGCAGACCAGCAGTTGCTCCGAGATGTTGATCGAGTTGATATCGCGGCCGACCGCCGTGCAGTGCTCTTTGAGGACGTTGAGCTTGCCCTCGAAGCTCCTGTAACCCGCGGGACAGTTCCAGCGATCGGCGTGTTTGGCGACGATTTTCAGCATCACCTTTTCGCCGCTGCCACCGATGGTTATCGGCGGATGAGGCGACTGCATCGGCTTGGGATTATTGTAGGCGTCGTCGAGTGAATAGTAGCGGCCCTTGAAGCTTGCCTTCTTCTCGCTGAACAGCAGCTTCATCACCTGCAGACCCTCTTCGAGTTGGCGCAGGCGCGTACCCATAGTTGGAAATTCGTAGCCGTAGCCCCGATATTCTTCGTCCATCCAGCCCGCGCCGAGGCCGATTTCGAGGCGGCCATTGCTGACGTGATCGATCGTCGTCAGCGACTTGGCGAGCAGCGCTGGATTGCGAAAGGAATTGCACAGCACCAGCGTGCCGATGCGCAGCTTTTCGGTGCGCGCAGCGATCCCGCTCATCAGGGCGGTCGATTCGAGACAGTCGGCATCGGGAATTCCGCGATTCCAGAAATGGTCCACCAGCCAAAGCGAATGGTAGCCGAGTTTTTCGGCCTGCGTGGCGCGATCAGCCAGCGACTTGAAGGACATTCCGGCTTGCGGCGAGAAGATTCCGAACTGGGCTTTTTCGGTCATTATAGGCTCCCGGCGACAGGTGGATTCACCTTAAATGAGAGCATTTGCAAAACTATAAAGCCAGCCTCGATGAGTCTCGGATTGGGGTTGTTCAGTTCCGATGTTGCCGTCCTGAATCGACGAAAGGCCATCGCCTCTTTGGAGGCTATTCATCATGCGGCAGCATCCGAGGTCGGCGGCGCCGAAGGATTCTCGGGCCGGGCGGGATCGCCGGGTTGATGAGGGGTGACGATGAGGACATACGCGAGCGCCCACATGCCGAGGACGAATCCGATCATCGCCCAGCGGATTGGAAAGCGGCCCTGGCGCGCGGCGATGATGGCGGTTAGTGGCGCGAGCGCGGCGTCAACGATGAGCGAGGTCGCGAGCATATCGATGGGCGGCTTATGCGATCGCATCAAGGCAAAGCCTGAAGCGTAGCTCACGATCGTCGCGATGATTCCCATCGGTTTGCCTGTCGCCGCCCGCTAGCTATAGTTGACCACGATGAAACGCGGTGATGCTGAAAGTTTGATGTCGAAGCTGCGCCAGATGAGCGAAGAAGGCGCCGCCAGCTTTTTCAAAGAGGCAATGGCGAACGACGGTCTGCGCCGTGCGCTGGGACGGGCGGGCGAGAGCTTCCTCAATAACAAGCAGAGCTTTGATCGCAACATTGAAACGATACTCGATTTCGTCAGTATCCCGTCGAAGCGCGATGTCCGCGAACTGAAGGCCCGGCTCGATCATCTGAATGGGCAACTGGTGAATCTTAGCATAAAAATCGATCGGATGCTGGCGGAAACGCAGACGAAACCTTCGCCGCCGGCGGTGGTAAGCGTCGCGGCGAAGGGGCGGGCGAAAGCGAAGAAGAAGAATTAGTCGCCGACGGGATCGACCTAATACGCGACTAGATTGCGGGCGATTTCGGTGAGGTCGGCGAGGGTGCGCGGCTCGCGGCCAAGGTCTGGGGCGGCAATCAGCCGCG
>Ga0302326_10001008_pt1 | contig 73828 bp, 78 predicted proteins | sample Palsa_T0_3_FD_202264 | JGI IMG/M metagenome (GOLD analysis project Ga0302326, IMG submission 202264) | Peat permafrost microbial communities from Stordalen Mire near Abisko, Sweden - Palsa_T0_3 | ecosystem: Environmental > Terrestrial > Soil > Palsa > Peat permafrost | place: Sweden: Abisko... | reverse complement strand
CAGCAAGGACGTCGACCTGCGTCCTTGCCAGGCCCGGCGATCCATCCGTCGTTCACCCCACCGCGTCATCGATCGGAACCACTAATGCCTCGTCGCGCAGCCGCCCAGATCCGCCCCGTTGAGGCGGACCCCATACATCGCTCCAAGCTGGTTCAGCAAGTCATCAACAAGGTGATGCTCGACGGCAAGAAGTCGACCGCTGAGCGGATTGTCTACGACGCGCTGGCGCTGCTGGGCGAGCGCAGCGACAAAGACCCCATCGAGACGCTCGAGGCATCCATCAAAGCGCTAACGCCCACGCTCGAGGTCAAATCCCGTCGCGTCGGTGGCGCCACCTACCAGGTGCCCGTAGAGGTCGCCTCCAGGCGCGCCCGCACACTGGCCGTACGCTGGCTCGTCGAGTTCGCTCGCCAGAGGCGCGAGAAGACCATGGCCCAACGTCTTGCAAATGAGCTCATGGATGCACAGTCACAGCAGGGCGGCGCCTACAAGCGCAAGGACGACATCTACCGCATGGCCCAGGCCAACAAGGCCTTCGCGCACTACCGCTGGTAGCGGCCCGAGGACCGGCGCGGACCTTTGTCCTCGGTCACTCGTGTGCGGAGCACACTTCGTTCCCTGCGTCCGCGGTCCGCTTGGTCCTCGAACCGCTACTTGCACTTTGTAGGAGGCGCCGTCCCGGCTTGTCCTCGCCGGGTGGCTCCTCTCACGGCTCAGCCGCGGCGGCGCATGCGGTGCTCTGTGAGAAGGCGCACACTGCCCTTGAAGAAGAAAGCTTTGGTACCTAAACTTTCGGTACCAAATGTCTTCGTCAACTACGACAACTGATCCTGGCTTCCACCCGGAGGCGTCTGACCGCATAGAGCCCTACGTCTGGAAGATCGCCGGCGTGGTGATCCTCGGGATGATCATGTCGATCCTCGACACGACGATCGTCAACGTTGCGCTGCGTACGCTCGGGCACGACCTGCACAGCTCGCTCGCGCAGATCCAGTGGGTCATCACCGGCTATCTGCTGTCGCTCGCTGCCGTGATCCCGATCACCGGCTGGGCCGCGCGGCGCTTTGGAGCCAAGCAGGTGTATATGACCTCGCTGGTCCTGTTCACGATCGGCTCGGCCCTATGTGCGATTGCCACGAGCACCGCCGAGCTCGTGCTATTCCGTGTGCTGCAGGGAGCGGGCGGCGGCATGATCATGCCGATCGCCCAGCTGATCATGGCGCAGGTCGCCGGCCCCAAGCGCATGGGTCGTGTGATGGGCATCGTGGCGATGCCCGCGATGCTCGGACCGATCCTCGGGCCAGTGGTCGGCGGGACGATCCTCGAGAGCCTGCACTGGTCGTGGATCTTCCTGGTCAACGTGCCCATCGGCTTGATCGCGTTCATCCTCGGCTGGCGCACGATCCCGCACACCGAATCGGGCGAGGCCGGGCGCCTGGACGTGGTCGGCCTGGCGCTGCTCTCCACGGCATCGACTGCGGTCGTCTACGGCCTCGCTCAACTAGGCACGCCCAACACCAGCCTGACAGCGCCGATCGTGATTCTGCCTGTGATCGCAGCGCTGCTGCTGACCGGCGTATTCTGCTGGCACGCGCTGCGCGTTGAGCGCCCGCTGCTGGACATCCGCCTGTACGCCAACCGCATCTTCGCGGCCGCGTCGTTTACGACGTTCGCGCTCGGCGCGGCCCTGTTTGGAGCGATGATCCTCGTGCCGCTCTACTACCAGGAAGTCCGTCACGAGAGCCTGATCGCGACCGGGCTGCTGGTCGGGCCGCAGGGTCTCGGCATGCTCGTGGCGATGCCAATCGCCGGGCGCCTGACAGATCGCTTCGGCGGCGGACGGGTGGCCCTGGTGGGCGTTTCTGTCCTGTCGCTGAGCACGATCCCGCTCGCGTTCATCGGCGCTAGCACCTCGATCGCCGCCATCTCTGTGGTGCTGCTCCTACGCGGCGTGGGCATCGGCTTCTCGTTCATGCCAGCGATGACGACCGCGTTCGCATCGCTTCGGCCCGACCAGCTCTCCGATGCGACACCGCAGCTGAACGTGCTGCAGCGCATCGGTGGCGCGATCGGGACGGCGGTACTGGCGGTCGTGCTGCAGCGCGCGAGCGGGCACGCGCCGTCGATCACCCACCTCGCGCACGCCTTCAACATCGCCTACTGGTGGTCATTCGGGACCGCTGCGCTCGCGCTGATCCCCTGCGTAGTGCTGCTGCGCGCCGAGAACCCCCGCGTGCGTCTGGACCACGCCGCCGCCAACGCCGAGGCGGCCATCGAGCCGCTGGGCGCCTAGCGAGTTGCGATGAGCGGACCCGCACTGCTCAAGCCCACGGCGGAGCCATCCACGACGCGCGAGCAGCGGCTGACCGAGCTCGGGCTGGCGTTTCGCCGCGTCTTTCGCAGCCTCAACCGTCTGCGCGGGCGGGACACCCATCTGGGGGGCGAGGAGCTCAGCCACGCTCAGTTCGAGCTGCTGATCGAGCTCTCAGAGCGAGGCGAGCTGCCTGCAGGGGAGCTCGCCACCGCCGCGCGCCTTGCGCCTGGGACGGTTACGCAGATGCTCGATCACCTGGCTGATTGCGGGCACGTCGAGCGCGTGCGCTCGGAGGTCGACCGGCGCGTGGTTGTCTCGCGGCTCACACCCCAGGGCCGACGCAAGATCGAAGCCAAGCGCAAGGCCTGGCAGAGCCGCTGGGAGCAGGCGCTTGCAGGCATTGACGCCGACGAGCTGAGCGCGGCCACGCGCGTGCTCGAGCGCCTCGGCGCAATGGTCGAGGACGCGCCCGTGGAGGGTGCTTGCGAGGCGTCCGAGACGAGCACAGGACAGGCTGAGCGCTCCGCCGAATAGGCGCTCAAGAGCAGGAATTGCTCTGCTATAGTCGAAAACGCGTCGCGGTGGACGCAGCGCGTATACGTGCGACCCGCCGACTCGGCAATCAAGATGGTGACCTCGAGCAGATAACGAACGCGGACCGGTCGGCTGAAGACCAGCAGCGTGCGTGGGCCCGAGGGGCCTATTTTTTTGCCCGGATAGCCACCGCCAAGCAACACCACCACCTCTGATCGATGCCACGTAAGTTCTCACTCCAAAACACCCGAAACATCGGGATCATGGCGCACATCGACGCCGGTAAGACGACGACGACCGAGCGCATCCTCTACTACACCGGGCGCACCTACAAGATCGGTGAGGTCCACGAGGGCGCCGCGGTCATGGACTGGATGGAACAGGAGCAGGAGCGCGGCATTACGATTACCTCCGCTGCCACCACCGCGCAGTGGAAGGACCACCGCATCAACATCATCGACACGCCCGGGCACGTGGACTTCACCGTCGAGGTCGAGCGCTCGCTGCGCGTGCTCGACGGCGCCATCGCCCTGTTTGACTCCGTCGCCGGCGTCGAGCCCCAGTCCGAGACCGTCTGGCGCCAAGCCGACAAGTACCACGTCCCGCGCATCGCCTACATCAACAAGATGGACCGCATCGGCGCCGACTTCGACAAGGGCGTGCAGACGATGATCGACCGCCTCGGCGCGCACCCCGTGCCGATCCAGCTCCCGATCGGAGCTGAGGGCGACTTCCTTGGCGTCGTCGACCTAGTCGCGATGAAAGCGATCCTCTACAAGGACGAGATGGGCAAGGAAGTCGACGAAACGGAGATCCCCGAGAACCTCGCCGAAGCCGCCAGCGGCGCGCGCGAACACCTGCTCGAGGAGGTCTCCCACTACGACGATGCGCTGCTCGAGCTGCTGCTCGAGGAAGCAGACGTTCCCGAGGATGTCCTCAAGGCCGCAATCCGCAAGGCGACACTGTCGACCAAGCTCACGCCAGTGCTGTGCGGCTCCTCGTTCAAGAACAAGGGCGTCCAGCCGCTGCTCGATGCGGTCATCGACTACTTGCCCTCACCGCTTGATGTGCCCGCCGTGCTTGGCACCGAACTGATCAAAGGCGAGGAGGAGGAGCGCCAGGTCGAGCGTCATGCCGATGACTCCGAGCCGTTTGCCGCGCTTGCCTTCAAGATCGCCGCTGACCCATACGTCGGCAAGCTCACCTACTTCCGCGTCTACTCAGGCCGGCTGGAGGCTGGTGCCAAGGTGCTCAACGTCAGCAGCGGGCGCACCGAGCGCATCGGACGCATCCTGATGATGCACGCCAACGAGCGTGAGGAGGTCGAGGAGGTCTACGCGGGCGACATCGCTGCGGCTGTCGGCATCAAGCAGGTGATCACCGGCGACACGCTCGCCGATCCCGCTCATCCCGTACACCTCGAGAACATCGTCTTCCCCGAGCCCGTCATCAAGGTTGCGGTCGAGCCCAAGACGAAGGTCGACCAGGAGAAGATGTCAGTCGCCCTCGGACGTCTTGCTGAAGAGGACCCCACCTTCCAGGTACGCACGAACGAGGAGACCGGCCAGACCGAGATCTCGGGCATGGGCGAGCTGCACCTCGAGGTGCTCGTCGACCGCATGAAGCGTGAGTTCGGCGTCGAGGCCAACGTGGGGCGCCCACAGGTCTCCTACCGCGAGACCGTGCGCGGCACGGTTGAGAAGATCGAAGGCAAGTTCGTCCGTCAGACCGGTGGCTCTGGCCAGTTCGGTGTGGTCTTCATCAACCTCGAGCCTGCGCCAGGCGAGGGATTCGAGTTCATCAACAAGATCAAGGGCGGAAACATCCCCTCGGAATACATCCCCGCCGTCAAGAAGGGGATCGAAGAGGCGCTCGATAACGGTGTCAAGGCCGGCTACCCGATGGTGGACATGCGCGTGACACTCGTCGACGGCAAGTACCACGACGTCGACTCCTCAGAAATCGCCTTCAAAGTCGCCGGCTCGCTCGCTTTCAAAGAGGCGGCCAAGCGGGCCAAGCCCGTGCTGCTCGAGCCGATCTTCGCCGTCGAGGTTGTCACCCCCGACGACTTTCTGGGCGACGTGATCGGCGACCTAAGCCGTCGTCGCGGTCGCGTCGAAGGACAGGAGCGCCGCGGCAACGCGCTCGTTGTGACGGCAAAGGTGCCGCTCAGCGAGATGTTCGGCTATGCGACAGATCTGCGCTCGAACACGCAGGGACGCGCCAACTACACGATGCAGTTCGAGAACTACGAAGAGGTCCCGCCGAACATCGCCGAGAAGATCGTCGAAGCGCGGACCGGGGAGCCGGTAGCGGCCTAGGCGCCTCGGACTAGGTCGCAGATCCCCACAGCGCCGAGGTAAAGCACCCAGCAGTCATGCACCACCGCATTTAGATAGATTTCTCAGGTTCGCCCTCACAGGGCGAACATTCAAGTCGATACAGGAGCGAGTCAAAAGTGGCGAAGGAGAAGTTCGAGCGCGACAAGCCGCACGTCAACGTCGGGACCATCGGTCACATCGATCATGGCAAGACGACGCTGACCGCTGCCATAACGACCGTGTTGGCCGAGCACGGAGGCGCGGAAGCCCGCACCTTCGCGGAGATCGACAACGCTCCTGAGGAGAAGGAACGCGGAATCACGATCGCGACCTCCCACGTCGAGTACCAGACGGAGAACCGTCACTACGCGCACGTGGATTGCCCCGGGCACGCGGACTACGTCAAGAACATGATCACCGGTGCCGCCCAGATGGACGGTGCGATCCTGGTGGTCTCCGCGGCCGACGGTCCCATGCCTCAGACCCGCGAGCACATCCTGCTTGCACGCCAGGTCGGCGTGCCCTACATCGTGGTGTTCCTCAACAAGGCCGACATGGTCGACGACGACGAGCTCCTGGAACTGGTCGAGGTCGAGGTCCGCGAGCTGCTCTCCGAGTACGACTTCCCAGGCGATGACATCCCGTTCATTGTCGGCTCCGCGCTGAAGGCGCTCGAAGGCGATGAGGCCTACAAGGAGAAGATCATCGAGCTGGCCGCCGCGCTCGACTCCTACATCCCCGAGCCCGTGCGTGAGCTCGACAAGCCGTTCCTGATGCCGATCGAGGATGTGTTCTCGATCACCGGTCGTGGCACCGTCGCCACCGGTCGCGTCGAGCAGGGCATCGTCAAAACCGGCGAGACGGTCGAAATCGTCGGCGTTCACGACTCAACCTCAACGGTTGTCACAGGCGTGGAGATGTTCCGCAAGATCCTCGACGAGGGTCGCGCAGGCGACAATGTGGGCTGCCTTCTGCGTGGAACCAAGCGCGAGGAGATCGAGCGCGGGCAGGTGCTGTGTAAGCCCGGGTCGATCACCCCGCACACCAAGTACAAGGCAGAGGTCTACGTGCTCAAGAAGGAGGAGGGTGGTCGTCACACTCCGTTCTTCACGGGCTACAGGCCTCAGTTCTATTTCCGCACGACCGACGTCACCGGTGTGGCAAAGCTGCCCGACGGCGTCGAGATGGTCATGCCCGGCGACAACGTCCAGATGGAGATCGAGTTGATCCAGCCGATCGCCATGGACCAGGGCCTGCGATTCGCCATCCGAGAGGGTGGACGCACAGTGGGCTCGGGCGTGGTCAGCGAGATCATCGAGTAGCACACGCGCGTCCATCCGAAGACGTCGGAGGCGACGCGCGCATTGGCAGTCCGATACGACTATTTCAGCCCCACCGCACAGGTGTGGCGGCGACCCGGGCGGGTTTCCCTGACGAGAGCCCGCCCATCCCGTCCCTCTGTCGCCATATGAGGCTCGGCGGGAGACTCTCCCGCTGGTGAGATACAGCAGCGAGCGCAGGCAGAAGCACCAAGCATCAGGACAACCCAGACACACACGACCAGAGCATCAAGAGAGACCCCATGGCAGCGGCCAACCAAAACAAGATCCGAATCCGCCTCAAGGCGTATGACACCTCGGCCATCGAGTCGGCGGCGAAGGAGATCGTCGAGACGGCCACCCGCACGGGTGCGAGCGTGTCGGGACCTGTGCCGCTGCCCACTGAGAAGAACGTGTACTGCGTGATTCGCTCGCCGTTCAAGGACAAGGACTCGCGCGAGCACTTCGAGATCCGCACGCACAAGCGCCTGATCGACATCCATCAGCCGACTCCCAAGACGGTCGACTCGCTGCAGCGCCTGGACCACCTCCCGGCTGGTGTCGACATCGAGATCCGTCTCGCTACCTGACCTTTGCTATGTCCGCCATCCTCGCCAAGAAGCTCGGTATGACCCAGGTCTTTCAAGAGGACGGCAGCGTTGCGCGCGTGACCGTGCTCGAGGCTGGCCCATGTCCCGTTACCGCGATTCGCACTCCCGAGCGCGATGGCTATGCAGCTGTCCAGCTGGCCTTTGGTCAGACCAAGGAGAAGCACCTGTCAAAGCCCGAGCTCGGCCATCTCAACAAGGTAGACGCGCCGCCAATGCGCACGCTGGTCGAGTTCCGCGACGAGGCCGGCGAGCTGGCATTGGGCGAGGCCGTCACCGTGGACACGTTTGAGGTGGGCGCGCGCGTGAAGATCTCCGGTACCTCCAAGGGCAAGGGCTTCCAGGGAACGATCAAGCGCCACAACTTCGTGAGCGGGCCCAAGTCCCACGGCTCTCACAACGTCCGGGCCCCCGGCTCGATCGGCGCATCGGCCACGCCCTCGCGCGTGTTCAAAGGCATTCGTGGTCCCGGGCAGATGGGCAACAAGCGTGTCACGCAGAAGGGCCTCGAGATCATCAGCGTCGACACCAAGCAGAACCTGCTGCTCGTCCGAGGCTCCGTGCCTGGACCCCCCGGCGGCATTGTGGAGGTGCGCACCGATGCCTGACGCTCCCATGCTGAGCTCCAGCGGCGCAGCCGCAAAGAAAGTCAAGCTCGACGACTCCGCATTCGGTGCCCGCTTCGCCGGTCCGCTCGTGCACCAGAGTGTGCGCGCCGAGCAGGCCGCACGCAGGCGCGGTACCGCTTCCACCAAAACACGCGGGCTGGTATCAGGCGGAGGCGCCAAGCCGTGGCGCCAGAAGGGCACCGGCCGCGCGCGCGCCGGCTCCAGCCGCTCGCCCGTGTGGACCGGCGGAGGCACCGTGTTCGGACCGCAGCCACGCTCATTCACGTTCAAGGTCAACCGCAAGGAGCAGCGCGCTGCGCTGCGCAGCGCGCTGTCCCTGCATGCCGGACGCGGCTCTATGGCCGTGCTCGACGCCAGCGGCTTCCAGGCCCCCAAGACGCGCCAGGCGCTTGACCTGCTCGAAGACTGGGGCCAGCCATTGCCCACGCTCGTGGTGCTCGCCCCCGAGGAGTCATCCGCTGCGTTGTCGTTTCGCAACCTCGCACGCGTCGCTGTTCTGACTGCCGAGAACGTGGGTGTCGCTGACCTGCTTGGCGCTGCCTCGATGGTCGTCTCCGAGGGTGCTTTGGAGGCGCTTACCGCGCGCACCGGCCAGCCGCGCAAGAACACTGAGGAGCACTCCTGATGGAGCACACGCAGGTACTCATCCGGCCAGTGGTCTCTGAGAAGAGCTACGTGCTCTCCGCGGCCGACCGCTACACCTTCCGCGTCCACCCCGACGCGCACAAGACGCATATCCGCCAGGCTGTGGAGGCGCTGTTTGACGTCCACGTGGTGGAGGTCCGCACGCTGAGCGTCAAGACCAAGCCCAAGCGTCGCGGCAACAGTGCTCGCGGGCGCACCCGCGCTTGGAAGAAGGCCATCGTGCAGGTGCGTGCCGGCGAGAGCATTCCGATCTTCCAGGGCCTAGCGGCGCTGGACGCATGAGATGTCCGTGAGCACTTCGCCATACTGCGTCCTCGCTCGCTCGCGTGCCAAGCACGCCACGCTCGCTGCGTCCTTGTTTGGCTCGACTCACGACCATCTCAGGAACTGCTGATGCCCATACGTAAGCCAAGACCAACAAGCCCGGGGATGCGCTTCGTCTCCTATCCGGACTTCGCCGAGATCACCAAGTCGAAGCCCGAGAAGACGCTCGTCGAAGGACTGAAGAAGAGCGGCGGGCGCAACGCGCGCGGGCGCAAGACCGCCCGTCACCGTGGCGGGGGGGCCAAGCGCGCCTATCGCCGTGTCGACTTCAAGCGTCGCAAGGATGGCGTCAACGCCAAGGTCGCTGCCATTGAGTACGACCCCAACCGCTCCGCCTACATCGCGCTGCTGCACTATGTCGACGGCGAGAAGCGCTACATCCTGGCTCCTCAGCGGCTAACTGTCGGCATGACTGTCGCCTCGGGTGAGAACGCCGAGATCGCTGTGGGCAACTGCATGGAGCTCTCTCGCATGCCCGTCGGTACTGTCGTGCACAACGTTGAGCTGCAGCCTGGACGGGGCGGGCAGATGGCGCGATCGGCTGGAGCCTCCGCGCAGCTGATGGCCAAGGACGGCGACATGGCTACGCTGCGCCTTCCCTCTGGCGAGATGCGGCTCGTCCGCGCGGAGTGTCGCGCGACGGTAGGCACCATTGGCAACGCTGAGCACCAGAACGTCAAGGTCGGCAAGGCCGGCCGCAAGCGCCACATGGGCGTCCGCCCACAGACGCGTGGTGTTGCCATGAACCCCGTCGACCACCCGCATGGTGGTGGCGAGGGCTCCACCACCGCAGGGCGTCATCCCGTCACGCCGTGGGGTGTGCCCACGCTTGGCTATCGCACACGCAAGCAGAACAAGACCTCCAATCGCTACATCGTGCGCGGCCGCAGGCGCGGGAAGGGCAGAAGCAGATGAGTCGCTCCAGCAAGAAGGGCCCATGGGTGGAAGAGCGGTTGATGAGTCGCATCGAAGCGCTCAACGCCGCCAACAACAAAAAAATGCTCAGGACATGGTCGCGGGCGTCCACAGTCTTCCCAGAGATGGTCGGGCACACAATCGCTGTGCACGACGGCAAGAAACACGTGCCCGTGTACATCAGCGAGTCGATGGTCGGGCACAAGCTCGGCGAGTTCGCGCCCACGCGAGTCTTCCGCGGGCACGCAGGTTCAGGCAAGGTCAGGTAGATGAGCGCCGAGGACGAGACGACCGGGTCGACGCCGCAGGACGGCCAGGGTCCAGCCGAGCCGGCCGCGAAAGCATCAGCCGCCAAAAAAGCTGGCGCTGAGAAACCGGCTGCTGAGAAGAAACCAGCGGCCGCGAAAAAAGCTGCCGCGCAGAAAAAACCCGCTGCCGAGAAAAAACCAGCTGCTGCGAAAAAGCCTGCTGCTGAGAAAAAACCGGCTGCTGCTGAGAAAAAACCGGCTGCTGAGAAAGGCGCACCCGCTGAGGATCAGCCCGCTCAGGGCGAACCGCAGGCCGCGGGAAGGTCCGCTACCAAAAAACGCGCTGCCAAGAAAGCTGCAAGTGCCAAAGCGGCAGCCGCCGGGGACTCTGGGGAGGCGCAAGAGGTAGCGAAGGCCCACGACGCGGAGAAACCGGCAAAGAAACTCGCTCGTCGTGCGGTTGCGAACGTGAAAGAGACGCCCCGCCGCAGGGTCGTTCGTGCCCACGCGCGCTACGTGCGAACGTCTGCTCGCAAGGCGCGCATGGTGTGCGGCCACATCCGTGGCAAGTCCATCCAGGAGGCACGCGCTATCCTCGCGTTCACCCCTCGTGAGGTGGCGCGCGACTGGAGCAAGCTGCTGGAGTCCGCTGTGGCCAATGCTGAGAGCAACCACGAGTTGCTCGAGGACGATTTGATCGTTCGAGAGGCATACGCCGACGAAGGGCCAACGATCAAGCGCTTCCGGCCACGTGCCATGGGACGGGCAACACCGATCCGCAAGCGCACAAGCCACCTGACGATCACGCTAACTCCGCGCCCCGAGCCCGGAACAACAAAAAGACACGGCTGAGAGACTGAGAAATGGGACAGAAGGTTCATCCAGAGGCTATGCGCGTGGGTTACATCCACGACTGGAAGTCAAACTGGTTCAACGAGAAAAACTTCGCTGAGTACCTCGCCGAGGACGTTCACGTGCGCGAGCACATCATCGGCAAGCTCGCACATGCAGGTCTGTCTGACATCACCATCCGCAAGGACGCCAACGAGCTCGAGGTCAACATCCACACCGCGCGCCCAGGTATCGTGATCGGCAAGTCCGGGACCGAAGTGGACGCGCTGCGCCGTGATCTGCACCGCATGACCAAAAAGCAGATCAAGGTCAACATCCTCGAGATCAAGCGCCCAGAGCTCGACGCCAAGCTGGTTGCGCAGTCGATCGCCGAGCAGCTGCAGAACCGCGTTGCTTTTCGTCGCGCCATGAAGCGTGCGCTGACTAGCGCCATGCGCTCCGGCGCCAAGGGCGTCAAGGTTCAGGTCTCTGGCCGCCTGGGCGGCGCCGAGATGGCGCGCACCGAAAGCTACTCGGACGGCCGCGTACCACTGCACACGATGCGCGCCGACATCGACTACGGCTTCTACGAGGCCCGCACTACGTTTGGGCGCATCGGCGTCAAGTGCTGGGTCAACAAGGGCGAGATCATGCCCGAGGGCTACACCGGCGCGGACCTGACCGACATGACCGCTCCAGCTCCGCCCAGCTCCGAGCGCGATGGTCGCGGCGGCCGTGACGGACGCGATGGTCGCGGCGGCGGACGCAGCCGATCCGGTGGTGGAGGAGGCGGCGGACGTGGGGCGGGCGGGTCCGGATCATCTGGTGGCGGCGGCCGCGGTGGCAGTGGACGTGGTGGCGGCGGACGTGGGCCTGGCGGGTCCGGTGGGCGCGGGCCCGGGCCCGGCGGGTCGGGATCATCCGGCGGTGGACGTGGACCTCGTCCCAGTGGCGGGTCGTCCAGCGGAGGCGCTCGCTGATGCTCTCACCCAAGCGTGTTAAGCACCGCAAGCAACACCGTGGGCGTCGCCGCGGCAACTCGCGTGGCCAGCTGCACGTGCAGTTCGGCGACTACGGCCTGAAGGCGCTTGAGTGCGGCTGGCTGACCAACCGCCAGATCGAGGCTGCACGTGTTGCGATGACCCGCAAGATCAAGCGTGGCGGCAAGGTCTGGATCAACGTCTTCCCGGACAAGCCAGTGACCAAGAAGCCCGCCGAGACGCGCATGGGCTCCGGCAAGGGCTCACCCGAAGGCTGGGTGGCGGTGGTCAAGCCCGGACGGGTGATGTTCGAGCTGGCAGGCGTGTCCGAGCCGCTGGCCCGCGAAGCCATCCGTCTGGCAGCACACAAGCTGCCAGTCAAGTCCAAGTTCGTACTGCGTGAGGACTGAGCATGAAGGCCAGCGACATACGAGACCTTGACGGCCAAGAACTGACCAAGCGGCTGGTGGAGCTGCGCAAAGAGGTGTTCGGCTTGCGCTTCTCCAACGCCACAGGAGAACTCGACGACACCGCCGGTCTGCGTCGAGCCAAGCGCGACTTGGCACGAGCACTGACAGTCGCACGCGAGCGCGAGCTCGCAGCCGGACCCGGCCAGGGCAACTGAGGATCACAGACGAGGATGAACGCACCAAATGGCTGACCAACCAGACGACGAGACACCCCAGAACACCGAGCAGACGCCTGAGCAGGCGCCCGCGACCGACGTTGCCGCAGGCGAGCCTGTAGCCGACGACGCTGCAGCCGCTACCGAGGCCACCGAGGCCGAGCAGACGCCCGAGGCTGACGCCGCGGAGGAGAGCCCCGCCGCCCCTGCTGCGGAGGCGCCTGTTGCTGAGCCCGTCGAGCAGCTCCCGCCCAAGGAGCGCCGTCGCAAGGCGCGCTCCACACACGTGGGTGACGCTCGTCCCAGCCGCTCACCGGAGGAGCGTCACGCCGAACGGCTGGCCGAGCGCAAGACCAAGGCCGTTCGTCGTCGCGCGCGACGTCTGCAAGAACGCGCCAAGGCCAGCGAGCGTCGCGCCGCTGCACCTGCGCCCGAGGCACTACCTCCCGTGCACGCTCCAGTGGAGGGCACACGCAGGGTGCGCCAAGGCATCGTCGTCTCCGACAAGGCAGAGAAGACCATCACCGTGCGCATCGACGTTGCCCGCCGTCACCGACGTTACGAGAAGATCGTGCGCAGCTCAAGCACCGTGCACGCGCACGACGAGAACAACGACGCCCACGAGGGCGATGTCGTACGGGTGATCGAGAGCAGGCCGCTCTCGCGTCTAAAGCGCTGGGCGCTCGTCGATGTGCTGGAGCGAGCGAGATGATCCAGAACGAGACCCGCCTGCGCGTGGCCGACAACTCCGGTGCCCGCGAGATCCTGTGCATCCGCGTCAAGGGCGGCTCGCGCCGGCGCTATGCGTTCGTCGGTGATGTCATCACCGCCACCGTCAAGCAGGCCAACCCTCAAGGCACGGTCAAAAAGGGCGAGGTGGTGACCGCCGTGGTTGTGCGCACCAAGAAGCCCATTGGCCGCGACGACGGTACCTACATTGCCTTCGACGAGAACGCTGCAGTGATCATCGACGACCAGAACAACCCGCGCGGCACGCGCGTGTTCGGGCCAGTGGCGCGCGAACTGCGCGAGCGCAACTTCATGAAGATCGTCTCGCTCGCTCCAGAGGTCCTGTGATGGCCAATCGCAGATCTACCACCGCCCGGCCCAAGCGCCGCTCGCTGAAGATTCGCACCGGTGATCGCGTGCAGGTGATGTCTGGCAAGGACCGCGGCAAGACCGGCCGTGTCCTGCGTGTTGAGCCCACCAAGGAACGGGTCTACGTCGAGCACCTAAACATGATTAAGCGCCACACTCGCCCCCAGCAGGTCGCTGGCGCACAGAGCGAACAACAGCTCGGCGGCGTGATCGAGCGCGAGGGTCCCATCCATGTCTCCAACGTGATGCTGCTCGACGCCAAAGGCGCGCCCACCCGGGTCGCCATCGACCGCTCAGGCGGCGGGCGCGTCCGCGTTGCCAAGAGCACTGGCGCAACCCTGGACTGATCTGATGGCTAGCGCAACCGACACCGCCCCCACTGCCCGTCTGAAGACGCGTTACCTCGAGGAGATCCGTCCAGCGCTGATCGAGCGCTTCGGCTACTCCTCGGTGATGCAGGCGCCAAAGCTCGAGAAGATCACCGTCAACATGGGCGTTGGTCTCGCCAAGCAAGACTCCAAAGTGCTAAAGGCTGCCACCGAACAGCTAGCCGCCATCGCCGGTCAGCAACCGAGCGTGCGCCGCGCGCGCAAGTCCATCGCTGCGTTCAAACTGCGTGAGGGCATGCCCGTGGGACTGGCCGTCACGCTACGGGCTGAGCGCAGCTACGAGTTCCTCGACCGGCTGGTGTCCGTCGCCATCCCGCGGATCCGAGACTTCCGTGGCTTGAACGCACGATCGTTCGACGGCCGCGGCAACTACTCCATGGGCGTCAAGGAGCAGATCATCTTCCCCGAGATCGATTACGACTCAATCGACTCCGTACGTGGCCTGGACATCACCATCACAACGTCCGCTGCCACCGACATCGAGGCCTACGCTCTGCTTGCAGCATTCGGCATGCCCTTCTCCGCCGACAGGCGGCCCAAGGGCTATGACCCTGAGGCCGACATCGCCGCCGAACGTGCCCACGAGGAGGCTGAGGTCGAGCGCGCCGCAGCCGCAGAGAAGGCAGAGGCAGATGCAGCCACCGCAGCAGAGGCGAAAGCCGTCGCCGCCGAGGCAAAGGCCGCCAAGGTAGCCGCGAGCAAAGCGGAGAAGAGCAAGCCCAAGGCCGCCGTGCCGGAGCCAGCCGCCGAGCCCGAGACGCCTAGCGATCCCGACGCCGCTGCAGAGTCGGAGGCCGAGATGCTCAACGAGGATGTGGACGCTGTCGCTGAGGAGGCCGCAGCCGAAGCAGCCATCGTGGAGGAGGCAGAGGCGGCAGCAGAGACAGAGCCGGCAGAGTCAGAGGCGGCAGCAGAGACAGAGCCTGCAGCAGAGCCGGAGGCGGCAGCGAGCACCGAGCAGGAGAGCGACGCCCCCGCCGAGGACGGGGACGCACAGACCACTGAGAAAGAGAGCACGGACTGATGGCAAAGACTTCGCAACGCGTCAAGCAGGCGCGGACCCCCAAGTTCAAGACACGTGCCTATACTCGCTGCACCCGCTGCGGGCGGCCGCGCGCGGTGTACAAGAAGTTTGGGGTATGTCGCATCTGCCTTCGCGACCTTGCCCACAACGGTCAGATCCCCGGGATGACCAAGTCCTCTTGGTAGAAAGTCTCTCCGTTGGAAGCCTGTATAGCCATGGTTACACGGCCGCTTCAAAGTAGGAACTAAAGACAAGCCCCGCATCACCACAAGCACACAAAACGCACCAAACACAAACCGCTTCTTCACACAGGAACAGAACCGAGCACACAGATGTCGATGACAGATCCCATAGCCGACTTTCTCACGCGCGTGCGAAACGCAATCCATGCTGCGCACGAGACAGTCGACGTGCCAGCGTCCAAGCTCAAGGGTGAGCTCGCACGGATTCTCGATGAGCAGGGTTACATCGAATCCTGGGCAGTCATCCCCGCACCCGACGGTGCTGCCGGGCAGCTCATCCAAATTCGGCTCAAGTACACCGAGGACCGGCGCTCAGCGATCTCTGGGCTGCGGCGCGTCTCGCGCCCCGGACGGCGCACGTACGTTGACGCCACGCACATACCCAAGGTGCTCGGAGGGATGGGAACCGCAATCGTTTCCACTTCCCGTGGGGTGATGACCGGTCACGACGCTCGCGCAGCCGGCATCGGCGGCGAGGTTCTGGCGCAGGTGTGGTGAGCTCGAGCTGATGTCCAGGATTGGTAGACAGCCCATCACAGTGCCCGCCGGCGTGACCGTGTCGATCGAGCCCGAGTCCGTTCGCGTCAACGGTCCCAAAGGCGAACTCTCCGAGCGGATCCACAGGGACATCCAGGTGACCCAAGAAGGCGAGCAGCTGGTGGTCACGCGACCCACCGACCGCGGCGAACACCGAGCGCTGCACGGGCTTACCCGCACGCTCGTAGCCAACATGGTCGAGGGCGTTACCAGTGGCTATGAGAAGCGGCTGGAGATCCAGGGCGTCGGCTACCGCGCGCAGCTGAAGGGCAAGAACCTCGAGCTGGCCGTTGGGTACTCGCATCCCGTGCCCATCCCTGCGCCCAGCGGCATCGAGTTCGAAGTGCCCCAGCCCACACGTGTGGTGGTCAAGGGCATCTCCAAGCAGCTCGTTGGCGAGACAGCCGCAATCATCCGCAAGCAGCGTCCGCCCGAGCCCTACAAGGGCAAGGGCATTCGCTACGAGGGCGAGTACGTCCAGCGCAAGGTGGGCAAGCGCGCATGAGCCCGTATAGCTGCGCTGGATCTGCGTCCTCGATCGCTCGTGTGCGGAGCACACTTCGCTCACTGCGTCCTTGCCCAGCTTGCTTTACGGGCTCATGCGGGGCGCTTGGATACAACCGAGGCCACTCATGAGCGTCATCACCAAGGAGCACCGTCGCCTGAAACGGCGCCGCAGGGTGCGCGCCAAGATCTCAGGTACTGCCACGCGTCCGCGGATCTCCGTGTTCCGTTCCAACCGTGGGCTGTCCGCCCAGCTGGTCGACGACACCTCCGCATGCACGCTTGCCGCGGTCAGCTGGTTTGAGCCTGAGCTTCGCTTGCTGGGCAAAGCCGAGCGCACCAAACGCGCAGGCGAGCTGCTCGCCGAGCGCAGCAAAGCCGCTGGAGTCTCCGAGGCCGTGTTCGATCGTGGTGGCTACCAGTACCACGGCCACGTGCGTGCCTTCGCCGAAGCTATTCGCGAGGCTGGCATCACCGTCTAGGCGCCTCGCACCCGCGCTCCCGCTACCCTCACTCCTGCTTATGTCCATTTTGATAGATCGCTCAGTCAACCCAGCCGGCCTGGACCTGCAGGAGCGCGTGGTCGAGATCAACCGCGTTGCCAAGGTCGTCAAGGGCGGCCGGCGCTTCTCGTTCACCGCGCTCGTCGTGGTTGGCGACGAACGCGATGTCGTGGGTGTGGGCTACGGCAAGGCCAACGAGGTACCGCTGGCGATCCAGAAGGGCGTGGAGCGCGCCAAGAAGGACCTGTTCCGCGTGCCCAAGCACGGCAGCACCATTACCCATCAGACCACCGGCATCTTCGGCTCCGGACGTGTGCTGCTCAAGCCCGCCTCGCCCGGTACCGGCGTGATCGCAGGCGGCGGCGTGCGCGCCGTGCTCGAGCTCGCCGGCATCCACGACATCCTCTCCAAGAGCCTCGGCACGCAGAACCCCATCAACCTGGTCAAGGCCACCGTCGCCGGGCTGCGCGGACTGCGCACCCCCGAGGAGGTCGGAAAGCTTCGCGGACTGAGCATCAACCAGGTGCTCGGTCTCGGTGGAGCGCCCACCAACGGCGCCGCAGAGGCTGCAACGCCCGAGACGGAGACAGTCGCAGCGAGCGACACCGAGCCCGGCGCGCCTGACGCTGCCGCCACGCCTGACGGTGCGCCAGCCTGATGTCTGCGCTCAGCGTCACCCAGCGCCGCTCCAGCAACGGCGCCAACAGCAAACAGCTGGACACGCTGCGCTCGCTTGGTCTACGCCGCATCGGCCACACCGTCGAGGTCAAGGACTGTGAGCAGGCGCGCGGCATGCTGCACGCTGTGCGCCACCTGATCGAGGTCAAGGAGGGCAAGTGAGCGCCGCCAAAGCAGACGACGAGCAGCGCATCGGCCTACACAACCTCGCGCCCGCTCCCGGCAGCCGACGTCCACGCAAGCGCATCGGGCGCGGCGAAGGCTCCGGCACTGGCAAGACCTCAGGTCGTGGCCAGAAGGGCGCCGGCTCGCGCTCTGGCTCAAAGCGCAGAGCAGCCTTCGAGGGCGGGCAGATGCCGATCCACATGCGCATGCGAAAGCTGCGCGGACCGCACATGAAGAAGTCCATGCCCTTCGAGCCCTTCCGCACCCACACCCAGCCCGTCAACATCGCTGCGCTCGACAGCCGCTTTGACGCTGGCACCGAGGTCACCATCGAGCTGCTGAAGGCCAACGGCCTGGGGACCCGCAAGGACATCCCCATCAAGATCCTCGCCAAGGGCGAGCTCAGCAAGGCGCTGACCGTTCACGCGCACGCGTTCAGCGCAAGCGCGCGCGAGCGCATCGAGGCTGCCGGCGGCACCTGCACCACCGTCGAGCGCTAGCGCAGCCACCGCGCTAGGCAACCTGCGGGTATGGCGTCACCACCACCCGCATCCACTAGAATCGGCCGTCCCGGGGACGAGCTCGCAATGGGCTTGCACACGGCGGACTGAAGCCCATGCTCTCGACCATTCTCAACGCCTTCCAGGTTGCGGACATCCGCAAGAAGATCGCCTTCACCGGGCTGATGCTGCTGATCTACCGTCTCGGCTCGCACGTGCCCGTGCCAGGCGTCAACCTGACCGCCGTCAACAACATCCAAAAGGCGTTCGGCGGCGCTGGCATCCTCAGCTACCTCAACCTCTTCTCCGGCGGTGGCCTGTCCAAACTTGCCATCTTCGCGCTGGGCATCATGCCCTACATCACCTCATCCATCATCCTGCAGCTGCTGCAGGTTGCAGTCCCGTCGCTGGAGAAGCTCTCCAAGGAAGGCGAAGTCGGCCAGGCACGCATCACCCAATACACGCGCTACCTGACCGTTGGGCTCGCATTCGCCCAATCCATCGGCTACGTATTCCTGTTTCACACGCTGCAGGCCAAAGCAGGCGAAAACGTAATCACCCACTTCGACCTGCCGCACATCTTCCTGATCGTCATCTGCCTCACAACCGGCTGCGTGCTGCTGATGTGGGTCGGCGAGCTGATCACCCAGCGCGGCATCGGCAACGGCATCTCGCTGCTGATCTTCGCCTCCATCGTCTCGCGCCTACCCACCGGCATCCAGGCATGGTGGACCACCCAGAACCAGGTCTTCAAGGTGATGATGCCGTTCCTCGTACTAGCCGTCGTCGCCGGCATCGTGTTCGTCCAAGAAGGCCAGCGGCGTATCCCCGTGCAGTACGCCAAGCGCGTCATCGGCCGGCGCATGTCAGAGGGCGGCCAGACCTACCTGCCGCTGCGCGTGAACATGGCCGGCGTCATCCCCGTCATCTTCGCTGCCAGCATCATGGCCTTCCCGCCAACCGTCGGGCAGCTCGTCAAAACCCACTGGGGCCAGTCGCTATCGGACTTCTTCACGCCCAACGGCTGGCACTACGTTGTTGGCGAGTCGCTATTCATCATCGTCTTCACCTACTTCTACACCGCCGTCACGTTCAACCCCGTCGACCAGGCTGACAACCTGAAGAAGTACGGCGGCTTCATCCCCGGCGTGCGGCCCGGGCGCCCCACCGCTGAATTCCTCGACCGTATCCTCGCCCGCCTGACCTTCCCCGGCGCGCTGTTCCTCGCCGCCGTCGCCGCGCTGCCCGCCATCCTGATCGCGCGCACACACCAGAACTTCGAGTTCGGCGGTACCTCCATCCTGATCGTCATTGGCGTTGCGCTGGAAACGATGAAGCAGCTCGAGGCGCAGCTGATGATGCGCAGTTACGAGGGCTTCCTCAAGTAGCGCTACGCCGTCCACCTGGCGGCCGCGACTTCGCGGCGGCCAGGTGGACGGCTTCGCTTGGCCTCGGCCTGGCGCCTGGTCGCCCACGCTTTGTGGTCCTTTACTGGCAACCGCACCCTCAGAGCGGGTAGGCTGCCTCGGTCTTGTCCTCTGAGTTGAACCTGATCCTGCTAGGGCCGCCCGGTGCGGGCAAGGGCACGCAGGCTGATCGCCTGCGCGATGACTTCGCGCTGCCGCACATCTCGACCGGTGACATGTTGCGCTCCCAGGTCGCCGACGGCACCGAGCTGGGCAGCGAGGCCAAGCGCTACATGGACGCCGGCGAGCTCGTGCCCGATGAGGTGATCGTGGGGATGATCACCGAGCGCGTGGCCGGTGGCGATGCGCGCGACGGGTTTCTGCTCGACGGCTTTCCCCGTAACAGGCCGCAGGCGGATGCCCTCGGCCGTGCGTTGAAAGGACTCGAGCGGAGGCTCACCGCCGCGCTGCTAATTGAGGTGCCCGACGAGGACCTTGTGCGCCGTCTTGCCGGCCGGCGGATGTGCGTGAAGAACCCCAGCCACATCTACCACGTCGACTTCGACCCACCCAAGCACGAAGACGTGTGCGACCAGGACGGTGCGCGCCTGATCCAACGCGACGACGACCGCGAGGAGGTGATCCGTCGCCGCCTGGAGGTCTATCACTCCCAAACAGAGCCACTAATCGCCTACTACGACGCAGCAGGCTTGCTGCGTCGCTTCGACGGCACGCGCAGCGCCGACGAGGTCCACGCGCACGTTAGGGCCACCATCGCCACGCTGCGACTGGAGGAGGGCTTTTAGCGAGCCCTTCCGCCCGCGCCCATCCGCCGAGCTAAGCTCCGTGGGTGATTATCAAGAAGTCCCCGCAGGAGATCCATAAGATGGAGCAGGCCGGGCTGATCCTGGCCGCCACGCTCGATGAGATCGAGCGCAAGATCCGCCCCGGTGTGAGCACCGCCGAGCTCGACCAGCTGGCCGAGCGCTTCATTCGCTCCAGCGGCGCTACCCCAACCTTCAAGGGCTATCGCGGCTTTCCCGGCTCCATCTGCGCCTCACCCAACGCCATGGTTGTGCACGGGATTCCCGGGTCATACCGTTTGCAGGCCGGCGACACCATCTCTGTGGACGTCGGCGTCACGCTCGACGGCTGGGTTGCTGACGCTGCGCGAACCTTCCCAGTGGGCGACATCGACGTGAAGGTGCAGCGCCTGCTCACCGCCACCGAGGAGTCCCTGCACGCTGGCGTCGTCCAGTGCAAGGACGGAAACCGCATCGGCGACGTCTCAAGCGCCATTCAGCAGGTGGTCGAGAACGCTGGGTTCTCCGTCGTGCGCTCGCTCGTCGGCCACGGCGTTGGACGCAACATGCACGAGGATCCGCAGGTGCCCAACTACGGCAAGCCAGGCAAGGGCCCGCTGCTGCAAGAGGGCATGGTGATCGCCATCGAGCCCATGACCACTGCTGGACGGGCCGGCGTACGCGTCGGTGGGGACGGCTGGGCGATCTACTCCCAGGATGGGTCTTCCGCCGCGCACTTCGAGTTCACCGTCGCCATCACCGCCGCTGGGCCCCAGATCCTCACGCCGTGGTATCTACCAGCCGATCAACGCGCGCAGGACCCAGTCGCCGAGGAGATAGCGAGCGCCAGCTGAGGTTGCTACCATCTGGAGTCCTGCCCATGTGCCAGGCCGTTAGCCTGTGCCGGGGCATGTCCTCGACCCGGTAGCGGCGGCCGCAACGGCAGCCAGAGCCGTGTCGCCGGAACCCAGCCGCCGAAAGGGATCATGAAGGTAAGACCGTCGGTCAAGCCGATGTGCGAGAAATGCAAGATCATCCGCCGCCACGGGGTGGTGCTGGTGATCTGCCAGAACAAGCGTCACAAGCAGCGTCAGGGGTAAGCGCCAGATGGCACGAATCGCTGGCGTCAACCTACCTCTGAACAAGCGCTCAGAGATTGGGCTGACCTACATCTTTGGCATCGGACGCTCGACGTCCAACAAGGTTCTCAAGCAGGTGGGCGTCCACCCAGACACCTACATCCGCGACCTCACCGAGGACGAGGTGGCCAAGCTGCGCGATGCGATCGACGAGGGGCTCACCGTCGAGGGTGACCTGCGGCGCGAGCGGGTGCAGGACATCAAGCGCCTGCAGGAGATCGGCTCATATCGCGGCCTGCGCCACCGGCGCGGCCTGCCCGTGCGTGGGCAGAAGACCAAGACCAATGCTCGCACCCGCAAGGGACCCAAGCGCATGCAGGTGGCGGGCAAGAAGAGAGCGGGTAAGAAGTAATGCCTCCAGCGCCCAAAAGAGCTCGCGGCCGACGCAAGCCGAAAAAGAACATCCCCGTCGGCCAGGCCCACATCAAGACCTCTTTCAACAACACCATCGTCTCGCTCACCGACACCGCTGGCAACGTGATCGCATGGGAGTCCGCCGGCGGCGCCGGCTTCAAGGGCTCACGCAAGTCCACTCCATTCGCCGCGCAGGTCACCGCCGACGCTGCCGCCCGCAAGGGTCTCGAACAGGGACTGCAGAAGGTTGAGGTCTACGTAAAGGGGCCCGGCTCCGGTCGCGAGACCGCGATCCGCTCGCTGCAGGCCGCTGGCCTGGAAGTCAGCGGCGTCAAGGACGTCACTCCGCAGGCTCACAACGGCTGCCGTCCGCGCAAGCGCAGGAGGGTCTGAGATGGCCGTGAGCACTTCGCGATACGGCGTCCTCACTCGCTCGCGTGCGAAGCACGCCACGCTCGTTGCGTCCTTGTCTCGCTCGACTCACGACCATCTCAGAGGTGCTTGGTAATGGCCAGAGACACCGGCCCTCAGTGCAAGCAATGCCGTCGCGAGGGACAGAAGCTGTTCCTCAAGGGCGAGCGCTGCCTGACCGACAAGTGCGGCGTCGAGCGGCGCTCCTATCCGCCAGGCGAGCATGGCCGCGGTCGCATGAAACAGAGCGAGTATCGCGTGCAGCTGCGCGAGAAGCAGAAGGCCAAGCGCTACTACGGCGTGCTGGAGAAACAGTTCGCTGGCTACTACGAGAAGGCCTCGCGCCAAACTGGCATCACCGGCGAGAACCTGCTTGCGCTGCTGGAGTGCCGTCTCGACAACGTGCTCGTGCGGCTTGGCTTCGGCGCCTCTCGCCGCCAGGCCCGCCAGCTGATTCGCCACGGCCACTGGACTGTCAACGGCCGGCGCGTGAACATCCCCAGCTATCAGGTGCGGCCCGGCGACGTCATCACCATCAAGGCGGATACATCTGCCACGCAGGTCGTCAGGGACGCCACTGAGCTGACCGGACAGATTCCCGCGTGGCTACAGGCCGATCACGAGTCGCTGACGGCCAAGGTGCTGCGCAAGCCGGAGCGGCGCGAGGTCGCCGCGCCGGTGCAGGAGCAGCTCATCGTCGAGCTGTACTCGAAGTAGTAGGAAATTTGCCTGCGTCGTGGCCCATCCGGGCGGCGGCGCTTCACAGCCGGCGTCCTGACCGACGCCGGTGCGGGACCAAAACGACGTTAGGACTTTCATGCTCGACTTCCAAATCCCCCGGATCACAAGCGAGTCGGTGGAGCAGAACCGTGGCACGTTCACGATCGAGCCGCTCGATCGCGGCTTCGGCTACACGTTCGGCAACTCGCTGCGCCGCGTATTGCTCTCTTCCCTTGCAGGCGCCGCCGTCACCAGCGTGCGCATCGAGGGCGTTGCGCACGAGTTCTCCACGATTCAGGGCGTCAAGGAGGACGTCACCGACATCGTGCTCAACCTCAAGGGTGTCGTCTGCCGGATGCACTCCGACGCCAGCGAGGTCGAGGCGCCACTGGTGGTGACTGGACCGGGTGAGATCACAGCCAAGGACATCGACCTGCCTGCCGGCGTCGAGATCCTCAACCCCGACCTGCACGTCGCCACACTCGAGAAGAAAACCAAGCTCGAGCTGTACATGACCATCGGCCGCGGGCGCGGCTACCGGCCAGCTGAGGAGAACAAGTCGGCGGACCAGCCCATCGGCGTGATCCCCATCGACTCCATCTTCTCGCCCGTGCGCCGCGTCGCCTACGCCGTCGAGCAAGCGCGCGTCGGTCAGAAGACTGACTTCGACAAGCTCACGCTCGACATCGAGACCGACGGCTCCATCGACCCGCAGGCTGCATTGCGCGAGGCCGCCGAGCTGCTCATCTCACAGCTGGCCATCTTCACCGACGCTGATCGCATCCAGGAGCTGCGCGCCACCCCCGGCGGACAGCTCGACGGCCACGGTCTTGCCGTTGGCGGCAACTCCCAGGCTGCGCTGCAGGGCGAGGAGTGGGGCATCCTGATCGAGGAGCTCGAGCTCGGCGTGCGCTCCTATAACTGCCTCAAGCGTGCTGGCATCCAGACGGTCGGCGATCTCATCTCCAAGTCCGAGGCGGAGCTCAACGCCATCCCCAACTTCGGCAAAAAGTCCATCGACGAGGTCATCGAAACGCTGCACGCGCGCGGTCTCAACCTGCGCGCAGACTGACCACTACACTCCATTCAGTCATGCGCCACCAGAAGACACGCAACAAGCTCAGCCGCGACTCTGCGCACCGTAAGGCGCTGCTCATGAACTTGAGCAAGGAGATCATCGAGCATGAGCGCATCAAGACCACCGAGGCAAAGGCCAAGGCGGTCAAGCCGGAGATCGAGAAGCTGATCACGCTGGCCAAGCGGGGTGACCTGCACGCGCGTCGCCAGGCGCTGTCGACGCTCGCGCAGGACAAGTTCGCCGTACACAAGCTGTTTGCCGAGGTTGCGCCCCGCTATGCCGAGCGTCCCGGTGGCTACACCCGCATCCTCAAGCTCGGGCCGCGTCGCAGTGACGCCACCGAGATGGTCTTCATAGAGCTCGTCTGAGCTACGCGTTCTCGCGGCGATGCCGCCTCGGGGATGATCACCAAGCTCACAATCGAGTACGACGGCACAGCATTCGCCGGCTGGGCGCGTCAGCCTGACAAGCGCACTGTGCAGGAGGTGCTCGAGCGTGCGCTGCGCACGGTGCTCGGCGAGCACGGGCAGGACGGGCTGCCCCTGGCGCTGACCGTTGCCGGACGCACCGACGCTGGCGTGCACGCCTGGGCACAGATAGCTAGCTACGCGCACGAGGCCGTTGACCCGCTGCGTCTGAACGGGCTGCTCGACCCCGACGTCGCTGTGCTCGCCGCCGAACCTGCGCCCGACGGCTTCAATGCCCGTCGCAACGCCACCAGCAGAACCTACTGCTACCGCGTGCTCGCCAGGCGCACGCGCTCGGTGTTCGAGCGCCAGCGTGCCTTCTGGTGGAGCGGCGCGCTCGACAGGGCTCTGCTTGACCAGTGCGCCCACGCGTTGATCGGTAAGCATGACTTCACAGCATTCACGCCCACCGAAACCGAGCACTCCCACTTCCGTTGCCAGGTCATCTCCGCGGAGTGGCGCGGCGACGGTGAGCTGCTCGAGTTCTGGATCGAGGCCGACATGTTCCTGCGCCACATGAACCGCGTGCTCGTCGGCACCATGCTCGATGTCGCCAGCGGTGCGCGCACGTTGGAGGAATTCACAGGGCTGCTTGAGGGCAGGCCGCGCTCACAGGCCGGACGGACCGCGCCCGCGCACGGGTTGGCGCTGGCGCGGGTGAGCTACGGCGGCGGCAGTTGAGCGCCGCCCACGCGAGCGCCGCCGTGTCCCGTCACGGTTCCTCGTAGCCTTCGCAGAACTGTGCCGCTTCCGTCGCCTGCGCCTGCAGGTTTTCGGTGTAGACGGTCGAGCCGTTCGCACCGAGCACCGTCAGTTCGGAGGGCAGTGCGCTGAACACGCCGTAGGCGAGCGGCCCCTTCGCGTGGACGCGCGGTTCGATCGGGACCACGTTCAGCACGACGGCACCTTGGGGGGTGCGCGCCGTCACCGACTTTCCTGGTGGCGTAAGGACGCCATATAGAATCGCGTAGGGGTGTGGAGCGCAGCCGATCGATAGCGACCAGGGGAACGCTTTGGTCGCTTGGGGTCCGACCGTTATTTCATTGAGTTCCGGGTTGACGCCTGTGTCGACGCTGAGGGAAGGCTCCCCGTCGATAATGCCGAAAGCGCTGATGGTGAAGGATTCCCCTTCGGGAGTGTGCCCGGTGGCGAGCTCCACCACGCTCGGTGGGAACTCCTGTTGCTCGCGTGGCTTGACGCAGTGGTATCGCGGCAGATCTAAAGTGAGCACGACTTCGCCGCTGGCATTCAGCTCGACGAGCGACACGGCGTGGCTTGAGCTACCCCGAATCTCCTGGGCATAGATACCCGCGGGGCCGCCGTCTCTGGGTGGTACGTGGACCACACGCGATTCGATCGTGCGTCCATCGGCGAGCACCAGCGTGACCGAGCGCACCGAGGCCGGCACCGCGGTCTGGATCGTCTCGACACCTGCTTCGCAGAAGAGCGCAGGGTGCCGCTCGTGGGGCGAGGAGAGGCAGATGGGGCTGTTGGGCACGCCCATGATCAGCGCTTCGGGTGGGCCGCCCAGTCGGCTGTATGACACCGACACCGACCGATGACAAGAGCCCAGGGAGTCCACGATGCCGGACGTGCCGAAGCTCACTTCGAAGCGGGTACCCGCAGCGGTGCGCCCACCGCCCAGCATGATCTGCTTTTTGGGTTCCTCGGTCGCGGCTTGCGGGAGCCCAATGATTCGACTCAAGCGGAAGACCATCTGAACGGTGGCGCCGACGCTGGCAAGGAGCTTGTCTTCGACCGCTCTGGTCCTGCGGATCAGCGCTCGATCCGAGGCGCTCTCGTAGGGCTCCAGCAGTGTGTCCAGGGAGCGTTCCTGGCCCAGAGCGGAGCTGTTCCGCGCTTCTTGCGACGCTTCGAATGCCCGGCTGGCCGCCGACAAGGCACGATAGTCGCTCTGGGCCCACGCTCTCGCGTCGGCGCAGAATGACGGGGCGGGGGTGGAGGCGTCTTCGAGTTGGGCCGCGGTCGCGGCCCGGAGGCGCGTGGCGATCGTCGGGTCGCTCCACGACAGCTGGCGTACTTCGGCCGCGTAGGCTTCCTCGGCTGGGCGATACAGGCTCCCGCTGGGCTCGGCGATCGCGGCGGCGAGCTCCACCTCGATCGTTTGCTGCTGATGGGCCACGCGGGCGGTTTCGCCCCTGGCACGGGGTAGGGGCGTAGGGAACAGCTTTAGGGACCGCTGCGGTATCCCCGACAACACTCCGCGGCATTCTCGAGCGATCTGCGTCGACGCCGCGCTCTCCGCACCGCGCACCGAGGGGGCTTCGTGCAGTAGCGCCGTGACGAGTTTGTACTGGGCGATCAGGTAGGCGTGCGTGGCCTGCGCGTCGGAGCTCGACCCGGCGGCGATCGGTGCGCTGCCGCACAGCGCCGTGGAGGCGAGGACGAGCGCGGCGCCGGCCCGTCCACTCCATCTCCCCGCCCGCTGTTTCCGCTGTGCGCGCAGCGGCAGGCCGCGGCGCCGACTGCCTTCGGTCGCATTCACAGACGGCGAGCATATAGCGGGATCGCCTGCCCCCGGTTGACAGCGCGGGCGCGTGGCGGCTCAGACCGGGCGGGCCCCCTATGCTGGACCCAGCGATGCTCAACGTGCTGCTGACCAACGACGACGGGATCGAGGCCGATGGCCTGCAGGCCATGCGCCGCGCGCTGCTGGAGCTCGACGACGTGCGCCTGGCTGTGATCGCCCCTGACGGCAACCGCTCAGCGATGGCACGCTCGATCACCACGCGCAGGCCGCTGTGGGTCGAAGAGGTGCCGTTTGCCGATGGCACAATCGGCTATGCAACAGACGGCACGCCTGTCGACTGCGTGCGGCTGGCCAGCCTTGGGATCGTCGAGGACTTCGCTTCCGACCTGGTCGTGGCGGGTATCAACCACGGCGCCAACCTCGGTGATGACATCACCTACTCGGGCACCGTCGCCGCAGCGCTCGAGGGCGTCGTGTTGGGTCTGCCTGCGATCGCCGTCTCCCAGCAGTCAGGCGCCAGATCGCTCGACTATCGCTTCCACGGCGGCTTCAACTTCGAGATTGCTGCAGCGTTCGTGGCGCGCGTAGTCGAGCGCATCGAAGACGTGCCGCTGCCCGCAAGGACGCTACTCAACGTCAACGTGCCCGCAGGCACTCCCAACGGCGTTGAGGTTACGAGCCTCGGTAAGCGCATCTACAAGGACGAGCTCAAACTGGAGCACGAGGAGGAGCACCGTCGCCGCTACTGGATCTACGGCTCGGACCCTGGATTTCAAGATCTGCCAGGGACCGACCTGGCGGCTGTGGCCGCCGGTCGTATCGCGGTTACGCCAATCCACTTCGACCTGACCGACCGACCGAGCCTGGACGCGCTGCGGCGCTTCGATCTGGAGGAGCTGCTCGAGCCACCGATCGGAGATCGCCCAGCGCACGACGCACAATCGTGAGCGCCGCCAAGGTTGCAACGCGCGCTCGGCAGCTGCGCCAAGAGCTCGAACGCCACGCCCACCGGTACTACGTCCTCGACGACCCCGAGATCGGCGACGACGCCTACGACAGGCTGCTCGACGAGCTGCGCCAGATCGAGCGTGAGCATCCCGAGCTGGCCAGCCCCGACTCGCCAACGCAACGGGTCGGAGGTGAGCCGGTGGGTCGCCTGGAGAAGGTCGAGCATCTCGAGCCGATGCTGTCGCTCGGCAATGTGCGCTCCGAGCAGGAGCTGCGCGCGTGGGTCGAGCGCATGCGCAACCACCTAGCGCGCGAGGGCATCGCCGACCCACGCTTCACGTTCGTGGTCGAGCCCAAGATCGACGGGCTTGCGATCAGCTTGGTGTATCGCGAGGGGACGCTGCAGCGGGGCGCAACGCGCGGCAACGGCGAGGTGGGGGAGGACGTTACGCACAATCTGCGCACGATTGGCGCCATCCCCTTGCATGTGAGCGATGCACCCGCATTGGTGGAGGTGCGCGGCGAGGTGTACATGTCGCTGGCGGATTTCACAGCGCTCAACGAGCGTAGGGCCGAAGCGGGTGAGTCGACGTTCATGAACCCGCGCAACTCAGCCGCTGGCACCATCCGTCAGCTGGATCCAGCTGACGCCGCCAAGCGGCCGCTGTCGATCTGGTGCTACCAGGTGGGCGTCACCGAGGGGCTTTCATTTGAGCGTCATTCGCAGGCGCTGCAGTGGCTGCGCGAGCATGGCTTTCGCGTCAACTCCGACATTCGTGCGCTGGCCAGCGAGGATGAGGTGATCGCCCAATGCCTGGAGTGGGAGCGGCGCAGGGGCGCGCTGGACTTCGAGATCGACGGCGTGGTCGTGAAGGTTGACGAGCTCGAGCTCCAGCGCAGGCTGGGCTCGGTCGGGCGCGATCCGCGCTGGGCGGTCGCCTGGAAGTTCCCGCCCACAACCGCTGTCACCAAGCTCGAGCAGGTGATGTGGAACGTGGGCAAGTTCGGCGACCTGCGCCCCTATGCGGTGCTCGAGCCGGTCGAAGTTGGCGGAGTAACGATCAAGCTAGCGACCTTGCACAACGAGGAGGACATCGTGCGCAAGGACATCCGCGCGGGCGAGGAGGTGATTGTGGTGCGCGCCGGCGACGTGATCCCGCAGGTGGTCTCGCCTGCGCCGCACGTCGCAGAGCGCAAACGCCGCCCGCCCACTCCACGTCCGCCCGCGCATTGCCCGTTTTGCAACACCGCCACAATCAAGCCACCCGAGGGCGTGTTCACCAAGTGCCCCAACCGCGACTGTCCCGCGCGCGCGTGGCAGCTGCTCAAGCACTTCGTCTCGCGCGGTGCCATGGACATCGACGGTCTTGGCGAGAAGCAGGTGGCGCTGCTGCAGCAGCACGGACTGGTAAGCACCGCCGCGGACTTCTACCGTCTGCGCGAGGAGCAGCTCCTGGAGCTGGAGGGCTTTGGTGAGCTGTCTGTCAAGAACCTGCTGGCCGCGATTGAGCGCTCCAAGCAACGCCCATTCGCACGCGTGCTGTTCGCGCTGGGCATCGAGGAGGTAGGCGAGGTCACCGGGCGTAACCTCGCACAGCGCTTCCGCGACATGTCAATTCTTCTGGATGCCTCGCCAGAGGAGATCGCCGAGACGCCAGGCGTGGGTGAGAAGATGGCGCACTCGATCAGCGGGCAGCTGCATGACGAGCGCATGCAAGTGTTGATCGCTGAGCTGCGCGAGCTCGGTTTGTGCTTCCACGAAGAGGGACCAGCGCCATCACAAGGGCCGCTGGCGAGTAAGACGCTGGTGCTTACAGGGACACTGCCAGAGCTCTCCAGGGAGACAGCCACCGAGCGGATCGTCGCTGCAGGTGGACGGGTCACCGGGTCGGTGTCCAAGAAGACCGACTATCTCCTTGCTGGCGACAGCGCTGGTTCAAAGCTAGAGAAGGCCGAGCGCCTCGGGGTGCCCGTGATTGATGAAGCGGCGCTGCTCGCGTTGCTAACGCCGACCTCCGCGTAAGGACTATTTTCGGGGCGGCCCGGGTAAGGTTTGTCGATGCGCGCTTTGCTGGCCACACCCGCAGCACTGGTAATGCTCGCAGTCGCGCCTGCTCACATCGTCCCGATAACCAGCTCTGAAGCCGCATCTGCGATCACCAAGCAAATCCACACGCAGGTGACAGTCAGGCTTCGCGCCGGCTACAGGGGTGAAACTCAGTGCAGCGCGCAAGGGCCCGTCCAGCAGGAAGTCAGCCCCACAACGCAGCTCCAACGGTGGCGCTGCACCCTGGAGCTGCGTGGTGTGCGCTTTCCCAAGCCGTGCAAGGCCGAAGCAAATGTCCTCGCCACCGATCAGGCCCACCACGTGCGGATTGAGTGGCTCACAGAGAGCAAGTACTGCCGCGAACCCACTCAGTAGTCGGCAGCTGTGATCACCATGTTGTCCTGAAAGGTGTGCGCTGCTTCCGTGGCGATGCCGTCGTTGAAGATCGCGAACGCCAGCGTGTGCCCGTCTGCTGCCTGGCAGTAGCCAACGAGGTTGGACACGCCCGTGAGTGTCCCCGTCTTACCCTCGCAGTTGCCAGATGCGCGGGTACCGCGCATACGCAGTTCCAGCGTGCCCGTGTGCCCCGCGATCGCCAGGCTGTCGCGCAGCACCGCTCCAAATGGCGTAGCGGCCAGCCCCACCAGCAGGTCAGCAACCTGGTAGGGGGAGGTTTTGTCTGCTTCTGAGAGGCCTGAGCCGTCCACCACATGCGGGTGGATGCTCAACACCGCAGCCATTGTCTTGCTCACCACAGCGGCCCCTGCGGCGGTCGTGCCAGCACCTCCGTAGAGCGCGCCCAGATCCTTGACCAGCGTCTCAGCGAAGAAGTTGTCAGAAGGTGGCAGCATCAGGCCAAGTAGCTGGGTGAGGGTCGGCGAGGGCACCTGGGCCAGCTGCGTCGCCCCAGCGGGGGTGCTGGCCGCTCCGCTAGAGCCGCGGATGTTGACCCCGCGCGCCTTCAGTGCCCCCCACAGCGCGCGTGCTGCGAACGCAGCGGGAGCATGCGGGCCTCTTTCAGAGCCAGTTTCACCGCGGTTGAACGCAAGCGCGCTGAGCGTTCCTTCGAGGAACGGATCCCACGCATAGTCGCTTGAGGGCTCGCCGCGCAGCGAGTCGAAGTAGGACTCATCGCCCTCCACCGACCCCGTGATGCTGTGAATGCCATCGGTATGCACGAGCTGGGAGACAAGGGTCGAGAGGCTTGCTCCCACGCCGCCGTAGTGGCGCTCGATGAACGATGTGGTGCCGAACGTGGGGTCTCCGCCCCCGCGCAGGTACAGGCTCCCTTCCCACACGCCGCCCGCCGCCAGATGCCCAACGCCGAGCACGGTTGTGTCCAGGTGCGCGCTGGGCCCCATCTGCTCGAGCGCTGTGGTTGCCGTGTACAGCTTCTCCACTGACGCCGGTGGGCGCATTGTGGTTGCGCGCTCGGAGAACAGCGCCTGTTTAGCGGTCAGGTCATATACGTAAGCGCCATCCGCCGGACCCGCCAGCGCCAGCTGGTGGCTCATGTCGCTCTGCAGTTCAGCCAGACCGCCAGCTGCGCTCGCCGCTGCCGGCATCAAAGTACCCGCGGGCAGGAATCCGCAGAGCAGAATCAGGAGCCTTGCACAGAAGTTCCGGGGCACGCGACGTAGAATGTCCCTGCCATGGGCAAGGTTGTCAAGCTGGAACCGACCGCCAAGGCCGAGTCCAGTAAAAGGACGCGGACGCGTCCTGTTGCCCCGCGCGGTATCGGCAGGCCGCACTCGGTCGAGCGGCGAAGGCGGCCCAGACGCGACAAGACCGCGCTGGTGCTAGGCGGCGGCGGCTTCACCGGCGGCGTGTATGAGATCGGTGCGTTGCGCGCGCTTGACCTGCTGGCAGTCAACAGCACGGTCAACAACTTCGACGTGTACGTGGGCACATCCGCCGGCTCGTTCATCGCCGCGCTGTGCGCCAACGGCGTGACCCCTGAGGAGATGATGCGGGTCGTCACCGGGCAGGGCAAAGCCACATTCAAGGACATCGACATCGGCGATCTGCTGCGCCCCAACCTGATGGAGTTCGCGCGCAAGGGAGCGCTGATGCCGCTACGCGCGGTCTCGCTGATCCGCGATCTGGTCTCTCAGCCCGGAGGCGCATCGTTGATGGACATCGTCATGGGGCTCGCCGACGGGCTACCCTCGGGGCTGTACACGGGTGAGGGCATCGAGCGCTATCTACGCGAGGTGCTGACCGAGCCCGGGCGCACCGACGACTTCACCCAGCTTGAATGTGAGCTGTACCTGACTGCCACCGACCTCGACAGCTGCGAGCGGGTGGTGATGGGAGTGGACGGCGCCGATGATGTGCCCATCTCCACAGCTGTGCGCGCCTCTGGGGCGCTGCCTATGGTCTACGCGCCCGTGCACGTTCACGACCGCGACCTGATCGACGGAGGAATCGTCTCGACCACCAATCTTGACTTGGCGATCGAGGCAGGAGCGAAGCTGGTGGTCGTGATCAACCCAATCGTGCCGTTCATCAACGACTTCTCAGGCACTGTCACCACGCTTCGCGGCCGGCGCCCCCAGCGCGTTGCAGACATGGGCTTTGCGCAGATCGGCTATCAGGTGTTCAAGCTGGTTGCCCACCAGCGCCTGCACGAACTGGCCAAGACCTGGGAGGACCGCTATCCGGGCGTGGACATCGTGCTGATCGAGCCCGAGCCCAACGACGAGCTGATGTTCCAGACCTCGATGATGAGCTTTACCTCACGCGTGGAGATCGCGCGGCATGGCTTTGAGTCGGTCACCAAGCAGCTCGCTAGCCAATACGAGCGCTACAGCGACGTCGCTGAGCGCCACGGCCTGGAGATCTCCGCAAAGCGGGTCCGCAAAGTGGTGGCGCACTTCGATGACCAGCACGAGGAGGTAAGCGCGTGGCGGAAGATCCTCGAGGGCACCACCGGCGCGCTGCTACGCCAAAGCGGCTCAACCGCCAGCTGAGCCGCCTATATGGCGTTCTCGATGGCGTGCAACAGCCGGTCGGTCGCGGGCGCTGAGTGCACCGCGATGCGCACGTGACGGGGCTCGCCCAGCGCATCGCCTGCGGCCACGAGCACGCCCGCACGCGCCAACCGAGCCGCCAGCTCGCCGCCCTGCACAGTGGGATGCGCCGCCCACACAAAGTTGGCCTGGCTATCAGCAACCTCAAATCCCTGGGCTCGCAGCGCAGCGATCAGCCGTGGGCGCTCCTCGCAGATGCCGCGCACCCGCCGCTCGATCAGCTCAGAGCAGCTGTGCAGCGCCTCGAAGGCGCCAGCCTGGGAGATCTCAGAGACGCCAAGGTCTGGTGCGAGCTCAGCAAGCAGTGCGCCCGAGCCGGGTGCGCCCAGCGCGTAGCCAATGCGCAGGCCAGCCAGGCCCCATGCCTTGGAGAAGCTACGGAACACGAGTAGGCGCGGGTGAGCCTCCAGCAGCTCAAGGGAGGCGCTGGTGGGCTGCGCGTCGGAGAACTCGACCAGCGACTCGTCAAGCAGCACCGCCACATTCTCAGGCAGCTGCTCGAGCAGGCGCTTCAGTTCGGCCGCGGGCAGCAGCTCGCCAGTGGGATCGTTGGGGCTGGCCAGTGCAATCGCGCGGACATCACGTTCGCGCGTAGCGGCCTCCAGCAGCTCGTCAACGCCGCCGCTCACAGGCACCGCGCGCCCGTGAGCGCGACGGGCCATGATCGGGTAGAGAGGATAGGAGGGCCAGTGCGTCAGAAGCTGCTGCCCCGGCTCGATCAGGGCACGCGTGGCGGCGCTCAGTAGCTCCGCTGCACCGTTACCGAGGATCAGGCGATCAGGATCGACGCCATGACGCTCGGCCAGTCGCCCGCGTAGGTCCGAGCCGGCCAGATGGGGATAGCGGTGCAGCCCACGCCGCGCTACGAACGTGATCGCGTTGACGATCCGCGGGTGGGGCAGCTCCGGCCAGGTGGTGAGGGATAGGTCAAGCGTCTCTACGCGCGTGAGCGCCTTGCGCCGACGCTCAGCTGCTTCCTCGCGCAGGCCCCGGTTGACCTCCTCCTCGGACATGCCCTCGAATTGGCGGTAGTAGTCGAGTAGGCCCATATGGCCTCGTTCTAGCAGCGACCGTTGAGCCAGGCGCGCGCGGCGGAGATGCGCACGTCACCCGCCACGGGCCACTAGGCCCGTACCCGGTCCATGGATGACCACGAACCACAGCACGAACGCAAGCGCGCAGACAACGGCGGTGGCCGCAAAGATCCGTCCCAGCACGCCCGTACGCTGGTCATAGCCAGCTGCGCGACGCACCAGGATCCAGGCGCTGTCAGCACGTTTCATTAGCGATAGCGCGCCGAACAGCAGCGCGAAAAGCATCCCAAACGAGACCACCAGGCCGAGGCTGACGCTGCCGGTCAAGTAGTTGGCCTGCGAGCCCAACCACAGGCAGGCAATCGGAATCGGCCCCCAGCAGAGCAGGCACAGCAGCGTGATCGCTGCCAGCATGAGGCTCGCCAGTGAGCCATCCAGGCGCTGGCGCAGTTCGCCGCCGCGCTCGGGAAGCGCACGGAAGCGCACCGGTGCTGTGCCGGGACGACGCCCGACGAACAGCCCACCGTTGTCTGAAGGGTCACTGCGCATCGCTACTCATGTTCGCAGCTATGGAGCCGGGTGCACGTCAGCCGGTGTAGAGAGCGTCGAACAGCGCCGCGTAGCGCTCGTTGACGACGTTGCGCTTGACCTTCAGCGTAGGTGTCAGCTCGCCGGTCGGCTGAGAGAGGTCGTGGTCGAGGATCGCAAACTTCTTGACCTGCTCGACCTGCGCATATTTGGAGTTGGCGCGGTCGATCTCCTTCTGGATCAGCGCATGGACGGCAGGCTCGCGCGACAGCGACGGAATGTCCTCCGGCAGGCCCTGCTCGCGCGCGAAGGTTGGTATCTCCTCCTCGTCGAGCGTGATCAGCACGACCGGGTATGGGCGTTGGTCGCCATGCATCACCGCCTGGGAGATCCAGCGACACTGCTTGAGGTCGTTCTCGATGTTCGCAGGGGTGAGGTTCTTGCCGCCGGCGGTGATGATGATGTCCTTCTTGCGTCCCGTGATCGATAGGTAGCCGTCCTCGTCGAGCGAGCCGAGGTCGCCCGTGTGCAGCCAGCCGTTCTCTACCGCACCGAAGCTGGTGGACGCCTGGTTGTGGTAGCCGTGGAAGATATTCGCGCCTTTGATCAGGATCTCGCCGTCCTCAGCGATCTTGATCTCCACGCCGGGAAGCGCTCGCCCGACAGTGCCAAAACGGTGGTTTTCGACCGTGGACGTGGTTGCTGCAGTGGCCGTCTCAGTCATGCCATAGCCCTCCAGCACGGGCACGCCGCATGCCCAGAAGAACTCCAGGATCTCCCGGGCAATGGGTGCAGCGCCACTTGTGGCATGGCGGACGTCGCCGCCGAAGATTGCACGGACGTTTTTGAATAGCTGCTCGTCAGCCTCCTCGAACGGTGCTTGTAGCTCCTCGGGCACTGATTCGCCGCGGCTCATCATGTCGCGTACCTTCATCCCCAGTTCGATCGCTGCCTGGGCACGCTCGCGCTCCTCCGGGGGCTGCGCCTCGATCGCGCCGTGGGCGAGCGTGTAGATCTTCTCGAACACGCGCGGCACCGACGGCAGATACGTCGGTTTGACCTCTAGCAGCTCGGGGACGATCTGCTTGGTGTCCCCGCCAAAGTAGGCGAGCGTGCCTCCAAGGTCGAACACCGCGAGCTGGATCAGCAGCGCATAGGAGTGGGCGAGCGGGAGGTAGAGGTAGATGATCTCGTCCTCCGTGATCTCACCGGCCTCGGAAATCATGTTGATGATCGCGCGGTAGTTGCCATGCGTGAGCACGCAGCCCTTGGGTGGTCCGGTCGTGCCTGACGTGTAGATGAACGTGAACGGATCCTCCGGGCGCACGCCCGCGCGGCGGGCGTCGAGCTCGTCCGGCGAGCGCTCGCGCCCACGCTCGCGCACCTGCTCTAGCGTGATCACCTCGAACGGATACTCCCCGCCTGAGGAGCCGTTGCTGGTGCTTGCGCTCGACCCGGTTTCCATCACGATGACCGTTCGCAGATCCGGCACGCTGTCGTGGATGGCCGCAATCTTGGCGAGCTGCTCATCGTCCTCGCACACCACTGCACATGCGCCGGAATCAGAGATCACCCACAGACACTCCTCAGGGGAGTTGGTCTGGTAGATCGGTACGACCACTGCGCCGGCGGACGTGGCAGCCATGTCCATGTAGGACCACTCCGGCCGGGTGTTGCTGAGGATGCACAGCCGCTCGCCCGCCTGAATCCCGAGATCGATCAGTCCCAGGCCGATGTCCTGCACGATGTCCGCCAGCTCGACGTAGCTAACGTCGTGCCAGGTGCCGTCGCGCTTGTAGCGCACAGCAACGTCTTCGGCGTGCCCAGCAGCCGAATGCGGGATCAGGTCAGCAATTGTCTGTGACCCCGTGGTCGACGCTGTCGCCTCCATCGGGACTCCCTCCGTGTAGTCAGGCAAATGTACGTGCGATGTTAGACGCTCACAGTCGGTTTGAACAGGCGACCTGAACGTCGCTTCTCGAGTTTGGAGCTAGCGGCACTACGCTCCCCCAGTTAGACGGGATTAGGCACGTCCAGGAAGACATGACGAAGCCCAAAGCGCTCCGCCAGGTGCTCGCCCAGGCGTCTGATTCCGAACGTCTCAGTCGCATAGTGCCCGGCAGCGATCAAATGTAAACCCAACTCCCGCGCTTGCGCCATCGAGCGCTCCGCTGGCTCCCCCGTGAGCAGCGCGTCTGCGCCCGCAGCAGCCGCATCGGCACTGTAATCGGCGCCTGCGCCCGACACAATCGCCAGACTGCGCACGCGCGGCGGTCCTGCGTCGAACACCAGCGGCTCGCGTCCCGTCAGCTCCTTCACGCGCGTGAACAGGTCCGTCGCGTCCACGCCGTCGCCAGGCAGGCGCGCAACGAAGCCGATTGGCTGGCCGTGGTGTAGCGCGAACGGTGCCAGCTCCTCAGCGCCCAATGCTCTGGCCAGCAACGCGTTGTTGCCAAGCTCTGGGTGAGCGTCCAGCGGCAGGTGGTAGGCGGCCAGCGCCATGTTCGCCTCGAACAGCATCTGTAGGCGCCGCTTGAGCACCGCATCGATTGCCGCCACGCCCGATCCCCAAAACAATCCGTGGTGCACCAGCAGCAGCTCCGCGCGCTCGCTGGCAGCGAGCTCGAACAGCTGCGCGTGCGCGGACACGCCCGTTGCGATCCTCTGCACCTGCGCCGGTCCCGGCACCTGCAGGCCGTTTACGCAGTAGTCCTCGAAGCGGCCCGGCTCGAGCACGCGGTCCAGCTCCGCCAGGATCTCAGAGATGGCAGTGGGCATCGGGCGACCATAGCGGGAGCGCGTGTGTGGGATACTGCGCATGCGTCGGGGCGTGGCGCAGCCTGGTAGCGCGCACCGTTCGGGTCGGTGAGGTCCCGAGTTCGAATCTCGGCGCCCCGATTGCCTTCAAGAACCGCGAATATCCGCGAATGCGGGCGAAGAGCCCCGAAACTGCTGACGATGGCGGGGCCGAGTTCGCGGGGTTTCGGGGATGTTCGCGGGGATTGGGACCGCACAGGGACCGCAGCAACGGCCGAAACGGACCGCAGAAGGACCACAAGCGCATTGGGTACCGCCGCTGGAGTGATCTGCTCTCGCGCTTATATTGCGCTTTGTGACGAACGTGGTTCATCCTGTCTCAGATGAGCAGTTGCCAAAGCTCCTAGCGGCTTTGGCTGAGGCAGCACGCGCCGACCAGCGGACAGCAGACCGCTTCGTGGCCCCCCGCATTGGGGTCTTGGAGGAGACGGCGGCACGCCGCCATCAGTTCGTGCTTGGACGGCGCGGAGTCGGCAAGTCGACGCTCCTGCGAAAGATCCAGAGTCAGGAGCAAATAGAAAGCAACGTCGTCTTCGTCGACATCGAGACATTGCGCAGTCGTCCTTATCCAGATGTCCTCATCGAGTTGTTGATCGAGCTTTTGACAGGCTTGGGCGAGCGGCTTAGGCCAGACGTCTGGTATCGGATCGACCAGCGAATCGAGCGGGCCGCGCCGCGTCGCAAGCTAAAGCGACTAACGGCGATCCTGCGCAGACTGCTTGCACAGCCGCAGATTGCTCAGCGCACGGTCCGCGAACTCCAATCGAAGGGAGCTGAGGCAGCTGCCGGACTCCTTGGTGGATTTCGTTACCGCGGGCAAGGTGCCAAGGCCGGGGTAAGCGGGCATCGCAAGAAAGACACTGAAGAGACCTCGGTCGCCAGTGAAGAGCAAACGAAGATGGACGGACTGCTTAGTGCCGCGGTGCTGATCCGTAGGGATCTCGAGGCGGCGCAGGAGGCACTCGGTGAGCGGCCAACCTTGATTGTGCTCGATGACTTCTACCACGTCCCTTACGAGGATCAGCCAGACGTACTTGCTTATCTCCATCAGGTTGTCAAGAACCTGAACATCTTCCTCAAGGTCTGCGGCGTGCGGCACCGACTGAACCCATTCGTCGAGGGTGATCCTCCGCGCGGTATGCAGATTCCGCAGGACGCCTCTGAGATTTCATTGGATATCACGCTGTCGCAGTTCAAGGCCGCCCAGAGCTTCCTTGAGGCTGTTCTCTCGGGGATATGTCAGCCGCTAGGTGTTGCGATTGACGCCCTCATTACAGAGGGTGGTCGTCAGCGACTTGTACTCGGTTCTGGCGGTGTTGCGCGCGACTATCTTTACCTGACGCAAACTGCCCTACGGAAGGCGAACGAGCGAGGTGAGAACCCTACGCGGCAGCACAACCGAATCGGTGCGGAGGACGTGAACGAGGCGTCAGCGGAACTTTCGTCGCTGAAGCAGCAGGATCTTGCGAGAGATGCCGGGCCGAACGCTGACGCAGTCCGCGAGCGGCTGTCGGACGTCGCGAAGTTCTGTCTCGACGTCAACGGCACGAATGTCTTCCTGGTTGAAGGAACCCGTCTGCAAGAGGATGAATGGGGACGTGAGATCCAAGCGCTCGCTGACTTGCGTCTGCTGCATGAAATAGGAAACCTTTCAGTTCAGACTGGTCGGTATCGTGGCCGACGCTTTGTTGGCTTTACACTCGACCTGAGTAACTGGACTGGCGCACGATCTGAGCGGATCAAGCAGTTGGAGTTCTGGACGCCCGAAGGCCGTCAGGAAGCCCGTCGTGCGCGGCTGATCTACCGCCCCGGCGCCTCGGACCTGCCTCCAACCACAACGACCACGACGCCCCCGGCGGATGAGGATCTTGATGGCGACTGGGTGCAGTCCAACATCTTCCAACTGCTTGGCGATCCGTCCGGAGCAGACGACGGCACGCCGGTTGAAACCCTTAGTGCGATCGCCTCTGACCCAGAGGCTGGCTCATGAGCAGCGTTGCCGCCGACGAGCTGATCGAGCGCGCCGGGCGTGCGCTGCTCGACGCGGCGTCGTCCCCCGCGCGGGTGATCCTGTTCGGCTCGCATGCTCGCGGCGAGGCGCGCTACGGAAGCGATCTTGACTTCCTCGTGATCGAGCGCGAGGTTGACGATCATGCCGCCGAGTCTGTCCGGCTGCGGCGGGCGCTGCGAGGCTTCGGCGCCCCCGTGGACGTGATCGTGATTGACGAGGCGCTAGCGCAGCGCCGCGCGAAGGTCCGGGGCACGATGGTCGAGCGCGCACTGCGTGAGGGTCGCGTTGTCGCCAAGTCCTGAGCACGTCGAGTACGCCGGGACGCTGCTTCGGCTCGCCGACGCGGACCTGCACGCCTGTCGCGTGCTCGCTGGACACGAGAACGTTGCCGATGGCGCTGTTGGCTTCCACGCGCAGCAGGCCGTCGAGAAGGCGCTCAAGGTGGCGATCGTGCTCGCGGAAGCCGAACTGCCGCGCAGCCACGACCTTGAAATGCTCGCCGAGCAAGCCGCAGCTCGCGCTCCGCTGCCCGACGAACTTGCCGGCGTCGATTGGCTGACGCCTTGGGCGGTCGCGCTGCGCTACGACGAGCCGACGACCGCGCTCGATCGTGCTGCCGCAGTCGCCGCTGCAGAGAGTGCTTGCCGCTGGGCCAAGGCGCTGCTCGACGCAAGCATACGGGACGCCTTGTGATTTGGGACCGCAAAAGATCGCAGAGGCCCCGAAAACCGCATAACCAAGCCGATCTGAACCGTTCGCCCCGATATTCCTTCAGAACCCGTGACCCGCGATCGGGACCGCAAAAGGACCGCACGAGTCTGGGGTTACGATCTCTACAATCGTCATCGCTCGACCTGCTGCAGCCGCTGCGGTGCCCACGCGGGCTCTCCTCTTGCGCCGGGGGAGACACCTGACAGAATGAACCGATGCTGACTCAGGTGGCCGACGGCATCTGGGTCCGGCAGAGTGAGTGGGTCTGGACCAATTCCATTGCGGTGCGCGGCGAGGATGGGTTGATCCTGGTCGATCCCGGCATCGATGGCTCCGAGCTGAACCATCTCGCGGATGACCTGCACGGGCTCGGCATTCCGGTGGTCGCCGGGTTCTCCACCCATCCCCACTGGGATCACCTGCTCTGGCATCCCCGGTTCGGCGACGTGCCGCGCTATGCCACCACTGCCGGCGCCAACGCCGCCGGTGAAGCCCGAGAGCGGGCGCAGGCGATGGCGGCGGAGAGCGCGTCGGGCATCCCTCTCGAGTTGATCGCGCTGGTCACCCCGCTGCCCGGGGACGGCGGACCCGTGCCCGGCGAGATCATCGAGCATCAGGCGCACGCCGTCGGCCACGCCGCGGTCCTGCTCGCGGACCGTGGCGTCCTGCTCGCCGGCGACATGCTCTCCGATGTCCTGATCCCGCTCCTCGACGCTCGCCGCCCCGATCAGGTGGGCGCCTACGAGACGGCACTCGACCGGCTGGGAGAGGCCGCCAGGCACGTCGATGTCGTGGTCCCCGGTCACGGCGCCGTTGCCGAGGGCCCCGAGGTGGCGGCCCGCCTAGCCGCCGATCATGCCTACATCGACGCGCTGCGGCGAGGAGAGGAACCGGTCGACGCGCGTCTGGGGCCGGATGCGGGCTGGCTCTTCGGTCCCCACCAGTCGAACGTGGAGCAGGCCCGAGGGCGGTAGGGGTCTTCTATGTGACGCTCATCTCGCTGTGGAGCAGGACAAGATCGAGCAAGTGCGCAGTGAGTCGGAGTTCGTGCCACGCGAGCTAGGCCGGCTGCCTTGCGTAGAACGCTGTCAAGATGTGGTCGCGGAGCTTCCTTTGGGCCGTTGGCTGGAGGTGGTGGCCGAAGATGCGCTGACGTAGCTCTCCTGGTTGGCGCGTTCCGCGTCGGCCGTGTGCCAGCGCCAGGTTGTCGAATAGCAGCAGCTCTCCCGGTTGCAGGTGTATGTCGATTTCGGCGTCGTGGATATGCAGCCCGTAGCGTGTAAAGAACGTGAGTTCGGAAGGCAGGCTGTCGAACTCCAGTCCGCAGAGAAAGCCAGGCTCGACCTTCACACTCGGGAGGATCGGCGACTCGGCCGCGGCAGCCTCGATGATGCGCGCGAGGCTTCCCTCGACGTAGCCGAGGTCATCGTCCCAGGCGCCGTGCGTTCGGCCATAGGAGATCAGGCGCTCCACAAGCTCGGCAGGCGGCGGCCAGTAACGCTGACCCAGCAGCGTGGACAAGGGCACCAAGCGGGTGGCCGCTTGGACACCGGCAACGTCGGCCGGCACAAAGAGCGCGGTATACAGCGCGACATCCCCCTCAACCTTCGGATCGAGCGGCAATCCAAAGTCGAAGTGCAGCGTCTGGAAGTCCCGCGTCTCGGCTCCGTCAAGAGGCGGAATAACGAAGTCTCCGATGATTGACACCGGAAGCAGGCCACGCTCAAGCCGACACACCTCGACCAGTTCACACGCGAAGTCGAACGCTGCATCGCTCGTTCGGAACGGCCCGTCGATCCGAACGAACCCGTAGGAGGTCAGTTCTGCCGCCGCGTCGAGCACCGTCATATTCTTGCGTGTCTCGCTTGGTCTCACGGCGTCATTGATGGGTTGTAGATCATGGAGGATCACGCGCGGCGCCGGATTTGGGCGCCATGCGTTATCGTGCGCACTGCCACGCGGTTGGGGGAACCCGGTGAGACTCCGGGACTGACGCGCAACGGTATGGGCAGCGGATCGCTTGGCGATTCACTTCCCGAGTCCGAGTACCTGCCGGTGGCACCTGACATAGGGACCCTGTTCTCGCGAACGGACGGTTGGTCGTTGCGCCTCTCGCTCTAAGTGGAGCTTGGACGGAGCATCCCTCGTCCAAGACAAGAAGGAGCTCCACCCAATGAGACTGATGCTTAGTCGGCTCGTGCCTGCCGTAGCCGTTGCCTGTTGTCTGTTGCCGGCCACGCCGGCGCTGGCGACATCCTCTGAAAAACAAATCAAAACATCCATTAGCCAGGGTGTTTCCTACATGCGCTCGATGCAGGAACCCGACGGGAGCTTTCCCGGATTTGGAGGGGAATGGGTGTTGAGCGCGCTGGCTGCGGCCAAGGTCGCTCCGGCGAACGTCAAGGCAATGGGCTCCTCGAGGAACGCGCGCACCTGGTATCGCGAACTCATCGGCAACGCTGCCACCTGGCCGGAACAGAGCGAACCCTCGGTGCAGGAATTCGAGGATGCCTCGCTCGCGGCCTACGCCGCCGGGATTGAGCCCGCCCGAGTCTCAAAGACACAGAACCTGATCGCCCAGATCGCCTCCTACTACCAGGCTGCCAGCCCCGGCTACTACGGCGCGCCCGCGGAGTTCAGTGGAACCGTGTTCGGCCTGCTCGCGCTCGCCGACGCGAAGACCCGCGCCGGCCGCCAGCGCGTACCGCAGGTGTTGCTGGAAAAGTCGATCGAAGTGCTGCGTAAGAACCAGCACACGGACGGTGGCTGGACCTACGAACAGGCGGAAGGCAACGAAGCCGCTCTGAAATCTCCCTCCGAACCAGATGAGACCGGGGCGGCGATGGCGGCTCTGTGCGCGGCGGGAGTGCCGAATACTGATGCCGCTGTCCTTGACGCAAAGGGCTATCTCGAGGCGGATCTCCAAGCGGAACCATCGGGTAGCGGGGCGTTCGCGACCGCGTTTGGCCCGAACACCGACTCAAACGCATGGGCAGTGCAGGGGTTGACCGGTTGCGGCTTCAATCCGCAGAGTCCCGAATTCACGACCTCTGCGGGCAAGACCCCGATCGACTTCCTGATCTCTCAGCAGCTGCCAGGAGGCGGGTTCACCTACGAACCCGCCGAAGCCGCGGCGAACCTCTATTCCAGCCAGGACGCGGTACGCGCAATCGCGGGCGCCAGCTTCACCGCCGCTCCCATCAAGCCGTCCGGAGCGCCTAAGTGGTTGTTCGCCAAGACATTTAGCGCAAGTGCGACCGCCCCAAGCCTGCTTACCTTGATCATCAACAAGGGAGGCTCGCACCTCGATGTATGTGAGGTGAAGATCGCGCCTGGAGGCCGGAAGACGACCCTCGGGAGCGTGCTCGCCGCGGCCGAGTCGGCGTCGACACCCGCGAACTGCGTCACAGAAGTCAGTCCGGCCGCCGGCAAGGGGGCGATCACTTCGATCAACGGCGTCTCGAGCGCGACTGAACCCAGCTGGGAGCTCAGCATCGACGGCAGCACGGAAACGCCAGCGCTGCGCGGGGCGCCAATAGAAGTCGGGGACACGATCTACCTGCGCTCCACCGCCGTAACGCCGGTCCCGCCCGGCGGTCAGGTCCCGACCGAGGTCAACGTCACGATCGAGGGCAAGAACGAAACACTGTTCGAAGGGCCGATCCTGACTGAGGGACACGAAATCAAGGCGTCCTCCGACACGACGGAGCGCTCGTGTGACGGGATCAATGTGAACGACCCGGAAAACGTCAATCCGGGTGCAACCCCCACAGCCGCCTCGGTCGACGCGATGAGCATGATCGGGGAAACCTTCGACGGTCGGTGGTACGGAGGGTATGACGACTATTTCATCAGCCGCTGGGGGCCAGACAAGGAAGAAGGCGGCCAGTCATGGGGAATCGTCGTCAACAACGTTTTCACCAATGTCGGGGGTTGCCAGTACGAGCTCAGCAATGGTGATGAAGCCCTCTGGGCCTACAACGCTTCCGGGGGCAAACCGATCCTCGCTCTGTACCCAGTTGGAGACACCTCTGGCTCCCGTCCTTTGACCGCGACTGCTGAACTCGGCAAGCCATTCGAAGTCGAAGTCGTCAACTACACCGCTCACGGGGAAGGCGTTCCCCCCGCCAGCCCCGAACGGACGGGGTCGGTTCCCTACGCAGGGGCGGATGTCTCGCCGGTGCAAACTTCCTACAACGGCTTCGAGAAGGTCGAGACCGCCAGTCCCGCGACGGTCATCACGAACGCTCAGGGCATGGCGAGCATCACGTTCACCGAACCGGGCTGGCACCGGATCAAGGCGACGCACCTTGGCGAAGGTGGCAAGGAAAACGTGATCCGCTCGAACCGTCTCGACGTGTGCGTGCCGGCCACAGGGGAAACAAGCTGTGGAGCGCCTCCCGCTGAAGATGAACTGCGAACACCGGAATATCTAGAAGGCTGAGGCAAGCGGGCCCGACAACTAGTCCAAAGGAGAATCGACCACATGCCAACAGTTGCTCGCTTGCTCACGTCCATCGCTGTGGTCGCGTGCGTGGCGGCGAGCGCTCCCGCGGCGCTCGCGACCTCATCAGCGAAAGAAATCACGGCGGCCGCGACAAGCGGCGTGGCCTATCTGAGGTCCTTGCAGGAAACGAGCGGCGCGATCCCTGGGTTCGGCGGGGACTGGTCGCTAACCGCGCTCGCGGCCACCGGCACGGCAGCGGCCAACGTCAAGAAGACTGCTAGCTCGACTAGTGCCCGCTCCTGGTACCGGGAGCTGGTGGGAGACACCGAAACATGGCCCGAAGAACCGGAACCCGCGGTCACAGAATTCGAGCGGGCATCGCTGATCGCCTACGCCGCCGGTATCGATCCCGCCAGGGTCTCCCAGACCCAGAACCTGATCGCGCAGATCGTCGCTCGCTACCAAACGGGCAATCCGGGCTACTACGGGCCGCCCGCGTTGCTCAACGGCACCGTGTTCGCGCTCCTTGCGCTGGAGGGCGCAAAGACAACCAAGGGCGTGCGCCGCGTCCCGCAAGTGCTGCTGAACCAGTCGATCGAAGTGCTACGCAAGAACCAGCACACCGACGGAGGCTGGAACTTCGAGCAGGTGGAAGGCAATGAAAAAGCCCTCAAATCGAGCGCTGAACCCGATGTGACCGGCGCCGCGATGGCGGCGCTGTGCGGAGCGGGCGTACCGGCGACAGACCCCGCGATCGTCAAAGGCAGGGACTACCTGCAGTCGCTGCTCGTCTCCTCAACCGGTGCTTTCTCAGCCGAACTAGGCGTCAACACAGACTCCAACGCATGGGCCGTGCAAGGGCTGAACACCTGTGCCATCAATGCGCAAGGCCCCGAATTCACGACCTCTGCAGGCAAGACGCCGATCGACTTCCTAATTTCCCAACAGCTCACCAGTGGGGCGTTCAAGTATCTGCCGAGTCAGTCCACAGCGAACGAGTACTCGAGCCAGGACGCCGTACGAGCTCTTGCCGGCGGTGGCTTCACACCCGCTCCGCCCGAGCCCAACGGCGCTCCACAGTGGGAGGCGGAAAAGAACTTCAGCACGAGCAAAGACGTCGACGGCCTGCTGACGCTGATCATCGACAACGGCACCTCCACGCTCGATGTGTGTGCGGTCGAGATCGCCCCTGGCGCGCACAAGACGAAGCTGGTCAAGGTGCTCGATGCAGCGGAGACCGCTTCCGCGCCGGCGGCGTGCGTCACGGCCTTCACGCCGGCGTCAGGCAAGGGCTTGATCAAATCGATCAACGGGGTCGCCAGTACCCCCGAATCGAAATGGGAGATCAGCATCGATGGTGGCGCCGAAAAGCAGGCAAAGGGCACGACCGCGATCGAACTGGGAGACACCATCTACCTGCGGCTCTCCTAGCCGCGGCGGAGAAAGGGCTGAGCCACATGCGCACAGGCATCGCGACGCTCATCGTCGCTTCCGTGATCCTCATCGGCGTGTCGGCTGCCCACGCGGCACCGACGCAGGTCAATGTCCGGATCGAGGGCAAGACCAAGACCCTGTTCGAAGGGCCAATCCTGACCGAAGGCCACGACGTGCGCTCCTTCAAGGCTGACGGGGGCAATGCAGCAGAAGACATCGCAGAACACCCATGCGACGGGGTCAACCCGCTCGACCCAGAAAATATGAGCCCCGGCCCAACGTCAACGGCCGCGTCGGTTGACGCGATGAACCTGATCGGCGAAACGGATGCGCTTGCCGGCAGGTGGTATCCGGGGTATGAAGACTATTACGTCAAGCAGTGGGGAGCCGAAGAAGAAAACGCAGAAAAGGACGGCAAGGCATGGGGGATACTCGTCAACAACGTCTTCACGGGTGTCGGCGGCTGCCAGTACCAGCTGAGCGGCGGCGATGAAGTGCTGTGGGTCTACAACGCCTTCGAGTCGAAGTCGTTTCTGGCGCTCTTGCCCGTTGAAGCCCATTACGCATCCGGCGACCGTCCTCTGACGGCGACCGCGCAACTGAACAAGCCATTTGAAGTCGAAGTCCTCGAATACGACGACGACAAAGAAGACCGCCCGCCAGCCACCCCGCAACGTAGCGGCGCCGAACCCTTCGCAGGCGCCGACGTCTCGCCGGTGCAGACATCCGCAAAGGGGTTTGAGACGCCGGAAACGACAAACCCCGCGACGGTCGTGACCAGCGCTGAGGGAAGGGCGAGCATCACCTTCACCGAACCGGGTTGGCACAGGATCATGGCGGGAACCGCGTTGAACGGAGAAGGCGAAGAAGAAGCGATCCGCTCGAATCGTCTGGACGTGTGCGTGCTAGCCGCAGACCAAACGAGCTGCGGCGAACCACCAGCCGAAGACCAGATCCGCGCGCTGCCGCAATACCTCGAACAAGGCAAAGAAGAAAACCACGAAGAAACGGGCAACGGGGACGGCAACTCAGGCGGTGAACAGCCCAGCACGGGCGCCAGCACTGATGGTGGGCAGCCAGACGGCTCGGGGGCGGGCACCACATCCACGGCTGCCTCGACGCAGACGCTTGCATATAACGCGAGCCACGCTGTGGCGCAACTGACGATTGCGAGGGTCAGCCCGACAGAGCTGGTGTTGAAGCTCACCGTAGCCGGCAAGGCCACGGTCAAGATCAGCCGCCAGGTCGAGGAGGGACACCATCGGCGGTGGCAGATCGTCAAGACGATCACCGTCAGGGCAACCAAGGCCGGGCAACTCAAGGTCAAGCTGGGGCAGCTAGCCGCGGGTCGCTACCGGGTGAGCGCCAGCCTCGCCGGCGGCAAGAGCGTGGTGAGGATGCTGACGGTGCCCCGCAGATGACTCCTAGGGCACTGCCGGTGCTAGTCGTGCTGTGCGCGGCGCTGTCGGTGTCCGCCGTGTGCCCCGCACTGGCTGCCAGCCCTGCCAAGTACCAGGAAAGCCTGGACGCAATGGTGCGCTACCTGCAGGACGACCAGAACTCGGACGGCGGATTCGGCAGCGAACCAGGAGCAAAGTCCAACAACGACTTCACGGCCTGGGTCGCGCTTGCGCTCGCGGCCGCCTCGATCAACCCGCGCGACCAATTCCCAGGGGGACACTACGAGCGCGCAGATAAGAGCGCCTACACCTACCTGACCGAACACGCAAGCGAACTATCGCTCACCACCGACTTCGAGCGAGAATTGCTCGTGGTCGACACCGCGGGCACCTCCCCGGAAGACTTCGGTGGCGTCAATCTCGTGCAGACGATCCTCGAACGCCAGCTGCCCGAAGGATCGTTCCCGCACGAAGTAGGCTCACCAGACGCTGGGATGAACGACACCATCTTCGCGATCCTCGCGCTCAGCCCAATCCCCCAACCGGCCGTGCAGGAGGCGGTCCACAGAGCCGCGGAATGGGTGGAAGCGGAGCAGAACGCTGATGGCAGCTGGCCCTCTGTATGCCCCAAGACACAATGCGGCCGCAACGGGATCGACCCAGAAGGGGAAGTGGACATGACCGGCGCGGCGATCGAGGCGCTGAACGCCGCTGGCCGCCGCGGCACCGAAGTGCAGCAAAAGGCGTTCAAGTACCTGAAAAATGCCCAAGACCCAAATGGGGGCTTCCCCGAGGAGCCCGGACAGACCGAACCTAACGTCGCCTCGACTGCCTGGGTGGTGCAGGCCATGTGGTCCGCGGGGCTGAACCCCGAAGAATGGCGCACGCACGCAGGCGAAGAAACCGAAGAACCACTCTCATACATGGCATCGCTGCAGCAGCCCGACGGCCACGTCCGCTGGAAGAAGAGCCAAGACTGGAACGGTGTATGGATGACCGCCTACGTGGGGGCGGCCATGGCGGGCGACTCCCTGCCAATCCCATACGCAGCCTACGTACCGGTGCAGGAAGAACCAAGCCCTGGAGACGCAACTCCATCGGGTCCGACCCCGCCGTCAGCGGGTAGCGCGGAACCGGGGCTGGGCGGCGAGTCGGCGCAGCCCAACAGCAGTGGCGTACTCAGCGGCGGCGGCGGCGATGGCGCCCGCCTGTTCAGCCGTCCCCAGCCCCAGAGCAAGGGCAACACACCCGGAGGGGCACGGCTGCTCAGCAGCGAGCGTGCCAAGGCCGCTCAGGAGAACGCAGCGAAGCGCCGTCGCAACCCCGGCCCCACCCGCAAGACGCCCGTGCCGACCATCAGCTCCAGCGGCTCCGCGCACAAGGGGACCGGCGCGGGATCCTCAGGCACCGGGAAGGGCAGCGGAGGCTCAGGCGCCGGCGGACGAGAGATCAAAGGCTTCCTGATCGCCGACACGCAGGGCGCCCTTGAACCCGGAGCTCCGGGTCTGCGGGGCGCCGGGGTTGGAGGCAGTCAGACACCGTGGCTCGCGATCGCCATCGGTGGCATGATCGTGCTGCTGATTCTCGCAGGCTCCCAGCTGGAGCGCAGGCGCCCGCAGGTGATCCTATGAGCATGCTCGCCGCAGCGGGCAGTATCGCTGAAGCGCTGGCGCGAATCGCCTCCGCGCTGCGTACTCCCGTCCTCGTCCTTGCATTGCTCGTGCTACTCATCTGCGCGGTGGAGACCGGGCGCTTCGCCACCGAGCTGTGGTCGCGCACACGCGCAGGTCGCGGCGCGCTGCGCACCCTGATTCGCCAGGTCCTCGCCGACCCTGGGCAGGCCGCCGCACTCTCCCGTCGTGCCCCAACCTCGTTCGCGGGAGAAGCGCTCGTGCAGATCGCGCGTGCCATCCTCGGCGGCGAAAGCGCCGGAATCGAGCACGCGCTCGCCGACTACGAGCTGGCAGTCGAGCGGCGCCTGGAGCGCACCCGCATCCTCGTGCGCGCCGGGCCTGCCCTAGGTCTGATGGGCACTCTGATCCCGCTGGCGCCGGGGCTCGCTGCACTCGGCCACGGCGATGTGGCAACGCTTGCGACGGACCTACGGACCGCGTTCGCGGCCACCACGATCGGACTGCTCGTCGGCACGGTCGCGTTCGCGTTGACGCTTACCCGCACGCGTATGTACACCGAAGACCTCACGGCCCTGGAGCGCGCCACACCACCGCTCCCGGAGACCGGCGGATGACTCGCCGTACCGGCCTCGGCCGACACAGCCGGATAAGCGAAGCCGCCGGGGATCCGCTCGACGGACTGGTCAACCTATTTGACATCGGCATCGTCCTAGCGGTCGCGTTCCTCATCGCCGGGCTTGGCTTGACGCTCAACCAATCCACCCATCGCCTGCAACAGCGCACACCGAGTCAGCACACCCAGACACTGCCCTCACCAACCAGCGCGCCGGTCACCAGCGGCCACGGCCAACCCGTCGGCACCGTCTATCGCCTGAGCAACGGGCAGCTCGTGTACGTCCAGAAGCAGCGATGAGGCTGACTGCTACAGCTCTTGCGAGCGTGCTCTGTGCCGTCGCGCTCGCTGGCTGCGGCCTTGGTGCCGGACCCACGCCGCGCGCCGTCAAGCTCGTCGTCACAAACGACTTCGGTGCCAATGCGCTGCACGCCACCAACCCGCTCAAGGTGAATGGGCAGCTAACGGTGATGAGCCTGCTCACACGTAACTACCCGGTCGCCACAAGCGACGGAGGGGGATTCGTGGACAGCGTCGACGGGCTCTCCGGCGGCCAGGAAGCGGGAGCGCCGGTCGACTGGTTCTACTACGTCAACGGTGTCGAAGCGACCAAGGGAGCGGCCACAGTCAACGTACGCTCTGGCGATCACATCTGGTGGGACAGGCACGACTGGAGCCAGACCGAGACGGTTCCCGCTGTGGTCGGGTCGTTTCCCGAGCCGTTCCTGAACGGGATCGAAGGCAAGCGGCTGCCCGTGCGCGTCGAATGCGCGTCCGTCTCCGGTTATGCCTGTCGCACCGTCACAGGCCGCCTGCGCGCGCTCAACGTTCCCGCGGCTAGCACGAAGATCGGGAGCAAAGGCGCGTCGGAATCACTGCGCGTGCTCGTCACGCCATGGGCGAACATCGCAAACGACCCCGCTGCCGCGGGCCTCCAGCATGGGCCGCGCGCCAGCGGCGTGTATGCCCGCTTCTCAGCAAGCGGACAGGCGCTGACGCTGCTCAATCAGAACGGACGGCCAGTTGAAACGATGCGCACCGGCGCGGGGCTGATCGCCGCAACGCGCCAGCAGGAAGAGCCGCCCGTATGGCTTGTCACCGGCACCGACGGTCAGGGTGTGGAACGCGCCGCGCGCGCGTTTGACCAAGGCACGCTGCAGGACCGCTTCGCGGTCGCGCTCGGACCGGACGGTGCAATTGCGCTGCCCGATCGGACGCCAAGCCGATGAAGGCGATGTCCTTCTTCTACCGCCGTTTGCCCAGCCCGTTACATGCGACGCGCGCCGGCGTGGGAGCGCTCTGGGCGGCGGCGCTATCGCTCGCGACGCTCCTCCTCTACCACCCGTTGGTGCTGCTCGCGCTACTGGCGGCCGTTCTCTGTGCCGGCGTGGGGGCCGGCGTTGGGCGATTGCTCGCGCGCTCGATGCGCACGGGCGCGATCGTGTGGCTGCCGATAGTCGTGGTCAACGTGCTCGTCTATCACGAAGGCGTTACGGTGTTCGCACGGCTCGGCGATCTCGGTCCCTTCGGCCAGGGAAACCTGACGGTCGAGGGGCTCGTCTACGGCGCGGTGATCGCCCTGAAGGTGATGCTGCTGATCCTCATCACCACGCTTGCAAGCCTCACTGTCGACCCTGACCAGCTGCTGAGGATCCTACGCCGTCTGTCTTTTCGCTCGGCGCTCACCGCATCGCTCGCGATGCGCATGATCCCTGTGCTCGCCGCTGACGCGCAGCGACTCGCCGAGGCGCAGCAGACGCGTCCGGATGGTCCGCCGCGTGGTGCCCGCGGGAGGGTCGCGCTGCTGCGCGCGGTGATCGGAGGCTCGTTGGATCGAGCGATGGACGTGGCCGCCACGCTTGAGGTACGTGGCTTCGAGACTGCGCGGCGGGCACCGCGCGTGGCACGCCCCTGGTCGCGTCACGATGTCGCCTTCCTCGTCTCTGCTTTCGCCGTTTTCGCATTGGCCATCCTCGGTAGGCTTACCGCGGCGGCGAGCTTCAACGCCTATCCGGAACTTCACGCTCCCATTGGCATCGGTACGGCCGTACTGTGCGTCGGGCTGCTAGCAGCGGTGCTCCTGCCGTTCGCCGATCGCCGAGGAATCGACGCATGACCGCGCCGCTGCTGTCTTTCGATCGCGTCACATACAGCTACCCAGGCGTCGACGTGCCTGCATTGAGCGATGTCAGCCTTGAGATCGAGCCGGGGGAGTTCTGTTTGCTCGCGGGGCTCTCGGGCCACGGCAAGTCGACGCTACTGCGCGCTGCCTGCGGTCTCGTGCCGCACTTCCACGGCGGGCATTTCGCGGGCCGTGTGACGCTCTCAGGTCTGGACACCCGTGAGCACGGGCCTGCGCGTCTTGGGGCCTTCGCTGGGGTGCTATTCCAGGACCCTGAGACACAGCTCGTAATGAGCAGCGTGCGAGCTGAGCTGGCGCTCGCACTGGAGAACCGTGGCAATGGCGCCGCCGCTGTCGCACGCGGGGTGGAGGAGGTCGCGCTCGCGCTCGGGATCGACTCGCTATTGGATCGCACCACGCACGACCTCTCTGGTGGCGAGAAGCAGCGTGTGGCGCTCGGCGCTGCGCTCGCGGGCCGACCGCGGCTGGTGCTGCTCGATGAGCCCACCTCGCAGCTCGATCCGGTCGCGGGAGACGAGCTGATCGGCCTGCTGCGCCGGCTCAACCAGGAGTGGGAGACGACGATCGTGCTGGCCGAGCATCGCCTGGAGCGCTGCCTGTCGTCCGTCGATCGCGTGATTGCGCTCGAGCAGGGACGCGTCGCCTGTGACGGCGTCCCGGACGCGTTCCTCTCGTGGGCCGGGCACAGCTCGCCGGCGCTGCAGACACCGGCCGCCAAGCTGTTTGCGCTCGCTGGGCTGGGACCCGTACCGGCGGGCGTGAGGCAAGCACGCGCGACACTGCGTGCTCACCAGCTGCTTCCCGACGAGGAGCCATCGCGGATCGCCAAGCCGCAGCCCGCCCAAGCGAGGGCGAAAGCGAAGTTGCGTCGCGTGGCCAGGCCGGCCGCCGCGCTTGAGTACGACGGCGTATGGCACGAGCTGCGCAACGGGCCCGCCATCCTGCGCGGTGTCACGCTGCGCGTCCAGCCAGGCGAGAGCGTTGCCCTGATGGGCCGCAACGGTGCTGGTAAGTCGACGCTGCTGCGCCACGCAGCCGGCCTGCTCGAACCTACCCGAGGCCGCATCGGGTGTGGGGGAAGGGTAGCCCTGCTACTGCAGAACCCCGGCGACTACTTCGTGCATGAGCGCGTCGCCGAGGAGGCTCCTGCGCAGGCGCTGGCCGCGGTCGGGTTGGCGCAGATGGCACAACGCAACCCGCGTGATCTCTCCGGCGGAGAGCGCCAGCGCCTGGCGCTGGCGATCGTCACCGGCTCGGGCGATGAGCCTGCGGTGCTGGCGCTTGATGAGCCGACCCGCGGCATGGACCGCCAAGCCAAGGGCGAACTGGCGCAGGAGCTGCGGCGTCGCTCAGAGCGGGGCCAGGCAGTGATCGTCGCCACACACGACCCCGAGTTCGCGGCGGCCTGCGCTGACCGTGCGGTGCTGATGGCTGACGGGCGTGTGATCGCCGACGGCACCGCCGCCGAGTTGCTGGCCGGCGGCTGGTACTTCGCCACCGAGACCGCGCGCATCCTCTCCGGCGCCGGCGGTGCGCTGCTGCCCGAGCAGGGCGCCGAGCTTCTGCGCACCCGCGAGGCCGGCGCCGAGACACCGACCGACGGCCAGAGAGCCGCACACGCTATCGCCCCGGGAGTCACTTGATGAGCTGGCCGGTCGCTTCCTTTCTGGTCGTTGGCCTCGTGCTCGGCGCCGGCTGGCTCGCGTATGAGCGCAGACGTCCATCGGCGCGAATGGCAGCCGTCGTGGCGGTCATGTCCGCCCTTGCCGCGCTCGGGCGCGACGCCTTCGTGGCGCTGCCCGACGTCAAGCCGATCACCGCCATGACGTTCGTGGTCGGCTACGCGCTCGGCCCGCTGCCCGGCTTCACCGTCGGTGCGCTCGGGATGCTCGTATCCAACTTCATGCTCGGCCAGGGCCCGTATACGCCCTGGCAGATGGCTGCCTGGGGCCTGGTTGGCCTCGGCGGCGCCGCGCTCGCACGGCTGAGCCGCAAGCGTGTCGGTCGTGTGCCGCTCGCCCTTGCCTGCGCGCTGGCCGCGCTGATCGCCGAGGAGATCATGGACCTCTACACGTGGACGCTCGGCGCGGTCCACACGCCGGCCGCGTTCCTAGCGGTCGCCGGCCAGGGGCTGCCCTATGACGTGACCGGTGTCGTCGCTAGCTTCCTCTTCGGACTCGCGTTTGCGCCTGAGCTAGCGCGGGTGCTCGCCAGGGTGCGAGTGCGCATGGACGTGACATGGGTGCAGGCGAACGGGCGGGTGTAGCGGCGAATAGTGGTGAAGGCTCGCCAAGCAGCGTTGCCTCCTCACGCGCCGCCTAGCGCCGGGGCGAGCCGGCGCCACTGCTCACGCGGCACTGCGCCGTTGAGTACCTGCAGGCATACGTGGTCGGCGCCTGCCTCGCGGTGTTCGCGCACGCGGGCTAGGATCGCGTCCTCCTCACCCCAGGCCACAAGTGCGTCGAGGAGCCGGTCGCTGCCGGCATCCGCGAAGTCAGCCTCGGCGAAGCCGAGGCGCAGCAGGTTGTTGGTGTAGTTGGGCAGGGCCATGTAGGGCCCGACCCTCGCCCGCGCTAGCTCGCGCGCCCGTACCGGATCGGACTCCAGCACAGCCTTCTGCTCGACCGCCAGCAGTGCTCCCGGGCCCATCGTCTCGCGGGCGATCCGGGTGTGATCGGGAGTAACTAGGTAGGGGTGCGCGCCGGCCGCGCGCTCAGCCGCGAGCGCAAGGGCCTTGGGGCCAAGCGCTGCTAGCACGCGGTGTGCGATTGGCACAGGCGACTCCTGCGCATCGAGCTCGTCCAGATAGGCACGCAGACGCGACAGCGGACGCTTGTAGGCATCGCCAACCATCGGTGCGTGGCTCGAGCCTAGCCCGAGCAGAATGCGCTCTGGATGATCCCCGTACACCTGGTGATAGGCCGCTGTCACCAGATCTGCAGGGTTGCTCCAGATGTTGATGATGCCCGTGGCCACAACGATCCGCCGTGTTGCAGCGAGTAGCTCCTCGGGAAGCTCTAGATCGCCTGGCGAGACCCCAAGCCATAGCGCGCCATAGCCAAGCTCCTCGAGCTCGCTGATCGTCTCAGCGCGCTCGCCTGTCGAGATCTCGCTCCATGCCGTTGACCGCCCCCAGACGCCAACACCCCCCAAGCTGATGCTCATGCCACGGTCCTCTCGTTGATGCGGACACGCCCGCGTCCGATCACGTCGACTTCAGCTCCCGGGGAGCAGGCTGACAGTACTGCTGCCTCCCGCGAAAGCGAGCGCTTCAGCGCCAGGAACGCAGCTGAGCCGAGGACCGCGGGGATCCACAGCGCGAGTGCCCTATAGGCGAGCACGGCCGCGGTCGCCTCGCCGATCGGCACGTGATAGAGCGCAAGCGTGCCCACGAGGCCGAGGTCCACACCGCCGAGACCTCCCGGAATGGGGATCAGCCCTCCCAGCTCGCCGATCAGGTAGCCCATCCCAATGATCGCCGCCGGCGGCGCGCTTCCGAAAGCGCGGAAGGTTGCCCACAGGATCATCACGTCGAACAGCAGGTAGCCGACGAGCCCAGCCACCAGTGTCGGATCATGCTCGCGCAGCAGCACAAGCGACTCTTTCACGCCGCCCGAGACCGCGCCCAGGATGCGCGTGAGATGCGCTCGCTCGCCGTTGCGCTCAGCGAGCCGGGCCTGGGCTTTGGCCGCCAGGCGACCACTGGCCAGAGTGATGAGCACTGCTGCGATAGCGACGAGCACTGGTCCGAGCGTGAGCAGCAAGCTTGCTTTGCCGGGCAGTAGGCCAAACGTCAAGGCGAGACCCAGGAGGATGACCCCAAGCACGTTCGGCACGCTGGTCAGAAAGAAGAAAGCGACACTCCGCCGCGCGATACGGTCGCCATCCATGCCGCTACGGCGCAATGCCCATGCCCCCAGTGCGAGCCCACCGGCGCCGCCAGTCGGCAGCACAGCGTTCGCCCCGAGCTCCGCCAAGCCGATCTCGGTGCTGAGGCGCAAGCTCATGCGCCGACAGAACACCGCGCGAAAGACCGCCACATAAGAAAGGCCTGAAAGCACCTTGAGTGCGCCGCCGAGGACCAGCCATCCCGGCCGGGCGTCGGCCAAGCGCGTACGCAGACTGCCGAGACCGGGCGCCAGCGTGATCACGGCCGCCACGACCAATATCAGCACCCCGAGCACAATCAGCCTCCTACGAATACCGGACGCCACGAACGAGCTCGGGGCTGCAAGCTCCGGTGACTGAAGCTCCCCTGGGGAGGCAGCGTGAGTGCTCACGCTGGCCTGCGCTGTGGGTCTGGCAGCGAGTACCAGTCGATAGAGGCGCGGCTTACCTGAGCGCTGTCACAGCGGGTCATTCCAAGCCTCTCCCAAACGTTAGTTGCCTGCGCAACTATAGCCGTTGTCTCAACATGCCGTAGCTGGCCCTGGTGGCAACCGAGCCCAGCCGCCCCGTCCACGAAAGCAAGGTAGCCTCGCCCGTTAGTAATGCGAATCCACGCCCTGACGACTGGGACGGTGCGTGTCAAGCGCGCGTTCCTGTTGCCCAGCCAAGGCCCGCGTCGGCAGCCGGACCTGTTCTTGCCCGGTCCATGGTCCGAGCCGCTGCCCATCCTCTGCTGGGCAGTCGAGCACGATGGGCGTTTGCTGCTCATCGACAGCGGCGAGACGGCAGCGGCAAGGAACATCCCGTTCGCTCGCTTCGAGGTGGCGCGCGAGCAAGAGCTTCCCGCAGCGATGGCGGCAGCTGGCTTGTCGCTGCAGAGCGTTTCGGAGGTCGTGCTCACCCACCACCACGGCGATCATGTCGACGGGTTGGTTCATGTGCGCGCTCCGGTACGGATCAACGAGGTCGAGCTGCAGTTCGCCAACACCGCCTTCTCGCGACTGATGCGGCGCGTCCTGCGTCAGCCGCTGCCGCCCAGGTTTGCCCCCGAGCCATTCGCACTCGACGATGGCCCGTTCGGTGCGTTCCCACGCAGCCGTGCGCTCAGTGACGACGGGCGTATCCTCGCTGTCGAGACCCCTGGCCATACCCCCGGCCACATCTCGGTGATCTGCATCGACGACTCTGGGCGCCACGTGATGTTGGCAGGCGACGCCACCGACACGCTCGAGCAGCTGCACGCGCGGCGCGCCGATGCGATCGGGCCGGACCCTAAGACCCACGTTGCCACGCTGGAGATGATCCTGGCGCACTGCGCACAACATCCGACGGTCTTCCTGCCCTCGCACGATCCCGAGTCGGTGGCCCGGCTCGCCGGCGCGATCACGGTCACCTGAGGTCAGGCCGAGTGGCGAGCGCCCGCTGTGCGACTAGCGCAGTGAGGCTAAGGGCCACGACGACGACGCCGTAGACGAGTGTCGTGGGACGAAGTCCCGCTGCTGTGCTGGCGAACCCGGCCACTAGCGCTGGCACGCTGAAGGCCAGGTAGGCGATCACATATGCCGCCGCAAGCAGCTCGCCGCGCTCATGGGGCGCAGCGAGGCGTGCGAGCGTTCCGAAGAAGCCAAGCGAGGAGGCACCGAATCCGACGCCAGCCACGATTGTCCCGACGCCGGCCAGGCCTGGCGCGTCGGCTTGCACGCCGGCGAGTGTGACGAGCATCCCTACTGCGAGCAGCACGCCGGCGATGTTTATCAGCCGCTCAACTGGCCATCTGCGCAGCAGGAAGGCGGTCACCGCCGCTACGCCACAAAGCAGTGTCACCACCAGCCCGCCCACAAGATGGCTGCGCAGGTCGAACACGCCCGCGGCGACGGATGGGCCGAGCGAGAGGTATAGCCCACCAAGCGCCCAAGTGGCCACCAGGATTGGGACGAGGGCGTACACATCGGCGCGCAGCCGCGCGGGGATTGCGGCGCGCGGGCGCAGCGACGCCAGTGCCCCACTGCGGCGTGCTGAAGTCTCAGGCATTCGCGCAACCGCCGCGCCCGCCAACAGCATTCCGGCGAGCAGCAGCACGTACACGAGGTGTGTTGGGTCGGGGGCGAGCTGGACGAGCGCGCCGCAGCCCAGCGCGCCGATCGCCAGACCGGCGATCGGGGCTACGCCGTTGACCATTCCAGCGCGCCCAGGGGCGTGGGGTGGATTCAGGTCGATCAGCGCCGCACCAAGGGTTGTGATCGCGGCGCCAGTGGCTATGCCCTGGGCGATGCGGGCCGCATCGAGCGTCATCACATCCCCCGCGATCAGGAACAGCACCAGCGCGCATCCCTCCAGTGCGATGGCCGCGCCGAGCACCGGGCGCCGGCCCAGGTGGTCGGAGAGCTTGCCGATAACTAGCAGCGCGCCGAGCAGGCCAAACACGTAGACCGCGAAAACAGCTGTGAGCGTCGACGCGGAGAAGTGCCACTCGTGTTGGTAGACGACATACAACGGCGATGGCACGCTCGAGGCCGCCATGAACGTGACGAAGATCGCAGACACTGCTGCGAATGCGAGCGGTCGCGACAGTCGCGCAGCTGCCATCGGCGGCTCGTGTGGGTCGCCAGTGATGGCGGGTGCGGTGGCAACGGGGATGGCGATGGCGGGTGCGGTGGGAATCGGGATGGCTGCTCCTTGGCCCAGCAGTCTCGCAGGGAGGCCTTGACATGAACTTAGCAGCTGCTAAGTTATTGCTTAGTTAGCACTCACTAAGGAAGGGACGGTCGGCATGGCTCCTGCACAGAACGCACAACCGGTAGACGCAACCAGCAGAGGATGGATTCTCGCGATCGTCTCGATCGGGCTGTTCATGGTGGTGCTCGACAATCTCGTGGTCAACGTTGCGCTCCCAAGCATTCATCGCGAACTTGGTGGCTCCATACAAGCCCTGGAGTGGACCGTCAGCGCATACGTCTTGGCCTACGCAGTGCTGCTCTTGACTGGCTCAGCGCTCGGCGACCGCTTCGGGCGCAAGCGCATGTTCATCGCGGGAATTGTGCTGTTCACGCTGTCTTCCGCCGCTGCGGCGCTCGCACCATCCACCGCCTTGCTGATCGCCGCGCGCGCCTCCCAAGGTGTTGGGGCCGCGATCGTCACGCCGCTCACGCTGACGCTCCTCGCAGACGCGTTCCCGCCCGAGCAGCGTGGTCTGGCGCTCGGGGTGTGGTCGGGAATCAGCGGGGTCGCCGTTGCGCTCGGACCGCTTGTAGGTGGCGCGGTGATCCAAGCCAGCTCTTGGCATTGGATCTTCTGGATCAACGTTCCGATCGGACTCGTCCTCGCTCCGCTTGCAGCGGTAAGGCTCACTGAGAGCTACGGCGCATCCAGGCACCTTGACCTGCCCGGGCTGGGGCTCGCATCGAGCGGCCTGTTCGGGGTCGTGTTCGGGCTTGTGCGCTCACAAACTCAGGGCTGGACGAGTCCCAGCGTGACGATCGCGCTGGGTGCGGGAGTGCTGCTGGTCATTGCGTTCATCGTCTACGAGCTGCGTGCAGCGGAGCCGATGCTGCCGATGCGCTTCTTTGCCAACCGTGGTTTTACGGTCACGAACCTGGTGTCCATGGCCATGTACTTCGGGATGTTCGGCTCGATCTTCTTCCTCAGCCAGTTCCTGCAGAACGTGCTCGGAAACACGCCCCTGCAGGCAGGCGAGAAGCTGCTTGTGTGGACCGGCGCGACAATGGTCGTCTCGCCGCTCGCTGGTATCTTCTCCGAGCGCTACGGCAGCCGGATGTTCATGGCCGGTGGGCTCGCTCTGCAGGCAATCGCGCTCGGCTGGCTCGCGTCGATCGCCGCAGTCGGACAGAGCTACGCGAGCATGATCGTGCCGTTCATCCTCGCCGGTGCCGGCATGGCGCTTGTGTTCGCGCCGGCCGCCAACGCCGTGCTCTCCTCCGTGCGCACCGAGGAGGCAGGACAAGCATCCGGTGCCACCAACGCGATCCGCGAGCTCGGCGGCGTGCTCGGCATCGCGATCCTCGCAACGGTGTTCACGAGCAACGGCAGCTACGGCTCGCCGCACGCTTTCGTAGACGGCCTAACACCGGCAATGTGGGTCGGGAGCGCTGTGCTGGCGGCCGGCGCGCTGATCGCTGCCTTGCTCCCCTTCAGCACACGGGCCTCCGCGGCGGCCCACGCGGCCGCGGCGCGCGATGAGCAACTGCAGGCTCACGCTGTTGACCTCGCACCCGCCGCCTGAGAGTCGCTTAGCATCGCCCTATCCCAGTGAAGAGCGCACCGCCATCGAAAGGGAGATCCCCCCGTCAGCGCGTCCCAGCCGCCGAGCGCAGGGACGCGCTGATCGACGCTGCCCTCCACGAGTTCGCGCACGGAGGCCTGCACGGCACTCCCGTCGAGCGCATCGCTCGGCGGGTCGGTGTCGCTCAGCCGTACGTGTTCAGCTTGTTCGCAAGTAAGCGCGCGCTATTCCTGGCGGCGGTCGAGCGGGACTTCGTGCTCACCGAAGAGACATTCACCCGTGCCGCAGCCGAATTCGATCCGGCTACCGCAGCGCCCGACGTGGATATCTTGCAAGCGATGGGCAGGGCCTACGTCGAGCTGCTCGCCACCAACCGCGATTACCTTCTACTCCAACACCACGCCTATGCAGCCTGCGACGAGGAGGCAATCAGAGAACAGGTGCGTGGCTGCTATGCGCGACTCGTCGCGCATGTGGAGCGACTCTCCGGCGCGGACCCCGAGGAGATCGACGGGTTCTTCCGTCACGGGATGTGGCTCAATGTCGCCGCCGCGATGGAAGTGGACGACCTATCGACAGTCCGTCAGGCGGTCCGCACCGATTAGTGGATTGCGGCGAGAATGTGGCCATGACCGCTAGCGCCGAGCACTTCGATGTTCTGATCCTCGGCGCCGGCCTTTCGGGGATTGGCGCCGCTCACCATCTCCAGCAAGAGCATCCAGGCAAGTCCTATGCGATCTTCGAGGCGCGCGACACGCTCGGCGGCACCTGGGATCTGTTCCGCTATCCCGGCATTCGTTCGGATTCCGACATGCATACGCTTGGCTACCGTTTTCGTCCATGGACCGAGAGCAATGCGATTGCTGACGGGTCGGCGATCCTTGACTATGTGCGAGCGACAGCGCGCGAGGGAGGAATCGAAAGCAAGATCCGCTTCAACCACCGGATCGTGTGCGCCTCGTGGTCCGGCGCTGATGCCCGCTATGTAATCACCGCTGAGCGCACAGATACGGGCGAAACGGTCACGGTCACCTGCGGCTTCCTGTTCGTCTGCAGCGGCTACTACCGCTACGACGAGGGGTTCACCCCCAACTTTGCGGGCACCCAGCGCTTCACCGGCAAGATCGTTCACCCACAGCACTGGCCTGCGGACCTCGATTACACCGGCAAGCGGGTGGTTGTGATCGGCAGCGGCGCCACTGCCGTCACGCTTGCGCCGGCGATGGCCGAGCTGGCCGCGCACGTCACGATCCTGCAGCGCTCTCCGAGCTACGTGATCTCAGTGCCCTCGCAGGATCCGATCGCCAACCTGCTGCGACACCTGTTGCCAGGACACCTCGTATCTGCGATCGCACGCTGGAAGAACGTTGCAATCGGGACGCTGATCTACCAGCTCAGTCGCCGCCAGCCAAAGCTCGTCAAGGCGCTCATCCGCAGGTCGCTGGTGCGCGCGCTTCCCGCAGGCTATGAGATTGACACGCATTTCACACCGCGGTACCAGCCATGGGACCAGCGTCTTTGCCTGGTGCCCGACGGCGATCTGTTCGAAGCGATCCGCCAAGAGCGGGTGTCGATCGTCACCGACCGAATCGAGACCTTCACCGAGACCGGGCTGACACTCGAGTCTGGCGCAACGCTTGACGCCGACATCATCATCACAGCGACAGGTCTCAACATGCTGGCGTTCGGGGGGTTGCAGCTGAGCGTCGACGGCCACGACATCGTCTTGTCAGAGACGATGGCCTACAAGGGCCTGATGCTCAGCGGGGTCCCCAACTTCGCATTCTGGGTGGGATACACGAACGCCTCCTGGACACTGAAGGCGGATCTCGTCAGCGAATACGCCAATCGACTCCTTAGCTACATGGACGCGTACGGCTACCGACAGGCGACCCCAACCAACAAGGACTCCTCGATCACCACGCGGCCCCTGCTCGACCTGGCAGCTGGCTACGTCCAGCGCTCGGTCGCAGAGTTTCCCAGGCAGGGCTCAAAGGCTCCCTGGCAGCTCGGTATGAACTACGCCCAGGATGTAATCACCCTGCGCCATGGCAAGATCGACGACGGCACCATCCGCTTCTCCAGCCCACGGGCCGCCGAGCGCAGCATCCCGGTCCTCGAGACCGCAACCTAAGGGCTGGCGCACTGCGGAAGGCGGCGCGCCGGTCAGGCGTTGGGCGAGTCGGGCATGACAGACATCCCGCCCCAGCTCTCCGGAGCGACGTCGGCGAGCGTCTCAGAGAACGTCCACTGGTGTCCCGCGGGATCCTCGGCGGTGTACTGGCGCTCGCCGTACTCGAAGTCTGTCGGCTCCGCGATGATCTGTGCACCGTGCGTCCGCGCATGCTCGCAGTGCGCTTTCGCGTCCTCAACACGCACCATCACCGAGTGCGTCACCTCCCCCTGGCGGGGTGGCCGACGGTCATGGCGCACGTCGCCGATGATCACCGCTCCCTCGCCAAAGCTGAGCTGCGAGCGGTGGTCCTCGCCGATGCGCACACGCTCGCGGAAGCCAAACGCCGTGGACAGCCAATCGACAGCCTCGCGCACGTCGGGGTAGATCAGGACGGGAATGACGGTCGCTGACGGGACCGAGCGGTTGGCTTTCATGCTGCCGCCGATTCTAGAGTCGCGCGGCATAACGCCACTGTAGACCACGTATGTGGATCGCGTAGGGTTGGTGCGGACAGCGACCGGGGAGAGCATCTCGATGTCCACCAGCAACGCCCCAGCAAAACGTAGCCTCTCGCTGAGAACCGCCATGGCTGGCAGCTCGCCGCCGCGCGTCCCGCGTATCCTGAGCCAATGTCTCGAAACGGCCCCTTCTGGGACGTAATCGAAGGTCGGGCGGCGCCGCCATCGGCTGCGAGCACGCTGGGATTCGAGCTCGTGGCGGTTGATCCGGAGGCTGGGAGCATCGAGGTGGCGTTCATGGCCACCGACCAGTTCCTGAACCCTGTGGGCGTAATCCAAGGTGGCTTCCTGGCGGCGATGCTCGACGACACGCTGGGGCCAGCATTGGCTGCTGTCCTGGAGCCTGAGCAGTTCGCACCCACGACTGATTTGCACGTGCAGTTCCTCAGGCCTGCGCGGCCCGGGCGACTCGTCGGACATGGGCGGATCGTGCGGCGTGGAAGAGACGTTGCCTTCCTGGCCGGCGAGCTGCAGGATGAGTCAGGCACGATCGTCGCGGTGGCCACTGCCACAGCTCAGATTCGCCAGTTGCCGCTTTGAGCGATCAGCTCGGCGAGCGACGCTCGCTTGAGTGTCTGAGTCTCAATCGCCGCTGATCTTAGGCAGACTGTGCCGATGCACGCGTTCAACTCCTCACACGTATCAGCACGCCTCTGATGAGCGCCCGTGATGATCGAGACACCGCCGCCTTTCCGCCCCTGAGCGACGCCGAGATCGCCGATGTCGCGGCGTTCGGTATTGAGCGCGAGACAGCTGCTGGAGACGTGTTGTTCCATGCCGGCGAGGCTTCCTACGATCTATTCGTCGTGCTCGAGGGCGAGGTTGAGGTCGTCAGGCTCGACGGCGCGGATGTGGTTGTCATTGCCGGATATGGACCGGGCGGTTTTGTGGGCGAGCTGAACCTCTTGACGGGCCAGCGCCGCTCGCTGACTTGTCGTGTGACCGCGGCTGGGCGGGTTCTGGTGGTCGCGGAGGCCGAGTTCCGGCAGCTCATGAGCGTTCGCCCCGCAATTGCAGAAATCATCTTCAACGCGTTTGTCGCGCGGCGGGAGGTGCTGCGATCGGGCGTCGGCGCTGAGGCGATCCGCATCATCGGCTCGCGTTACTCGCCGGAGGCGATGAGCCTGCGGACGTTTGCCGAACACTCCCATCTGGCTCACGCTTGGATCGATGTCGAGGATGCCAAGGACGTTGAGGCTCTGCTCGTGAGCATCGGGCTTGAAGCACAGGACATACCGGCAGTGATCACCGACACTGAGACCCTGCGCCGGCCGTCGACTGCCACGTTCGCGGAGCACCTCGGTCTGACGTTTCGCGCAACGCCGGGCTATATCTTCGATCTGGTCGTCGTTGGCAGCGGCCCGGCCGGGCTCGCCGCGTCAGTGTACGGCGCCTCAGAGGGTCTGCGTACGGTGTCTCTGGACGCGGTGGCGATTGGTGGCCAGGCTGGGACGAGCTCGCGTATCGAGAACTACGCGGGCTTCCCCAACGGCATCTCCGGCGGAGACCTAACCAGCAGGGCCGCCGTGCAAGCGATGCGTCTCGGTGCTCGCCTGAATGCTCCGTGCGAGGTGGCGGGCCTGCATGTCGAGGCGGGCTTCCACGTGGTTCGCCTACGCGATGGCAGTGAGATTCCCACCCGGGCGGTGATCGTCGCCTCGGGAGCGCGCTATCAGCGCCTGCCCGTCGAGGATCTGGAGCGCTTTGAGGGCGCGGGCGTCTATTACGCGGCAACAGATCTCGAGGCGCGCGTTTGCGACGGGGCCGCGGTATTGGTGATCGGGGGTGGCAACTCAGCGGGACAGGCTGCGATCTACCTCGCCCAGAGCAACTGCCGTGTCACGATCGCCATCCGTCGCGAGGACCTCGCCCAGACAATGTCGCAGTACCTGATCGCGCGGATCGACGCCGACCCGAACATCGAGTTGATGACCAGCGTCGAAGTACAGGGTCTCGCTGGCAACGATCGGCTGGAACAGGTGACGCTGCAAGATCGCGTCACCGGTCGGCAGCAAACGCTGAGCTGCGCGGGCCTGTTCTGCTTCATCGGTGCGCGTCCTGCGACCGCTTGGCTGGGAGATTGCGTGCTGCTCGACGGCGACGGCTTCGTGCTCACCGACCGCCAGCTGACCGAGGCGCTGATCGAGGGTCGATCCGCTGCCCTGCCGTTCGAGACATCCGTGCCCGGTGTGTTCGCCGCGGGAGATGTTCGTCACGGCTCGATGAAGCGGGTCGCGGCGGCCGTGGGCGAGGGTTCAAGCGCGGTGCGCTCGGTGCACGAGCGGCTTGCCACGCAGACATAGATGCCCGCCGTGCACGGCAGCCGCCGTTGTTTCGGTGAGGGCGATCCGCTGATGGAGCGCTATCACGACGAGGAGTGGGGCTTTCCGGTGCTCGACGAGCGCGGGCTGTTCGAGCGAATGAGCCTCGAGGCCTTCCAGTCGGGGCTGTCATGGCGGACGATTCTCAACAAGCGCGACGCGTTTCGAGCCGCGTTTGCCGGGTTCGACCCCGAGGTAGTCGCGCGCTTCGGTGACGCTGATGTCACCCGTCTGCTGGCCGACGCTGAGATCGTGCGCAACCGCGCGAAGATCGAGGCGACGCTCGCAAATGCGCATGCCACGGTCGCGTTGCGGGGCGCCGAACCGCTCGATGTCTTGATTCGCGCCTATGCGCCCGAGCGGCAAGCTCGTCCGCCGGATACCTGGGCGCACGTGCAAGCGAAGACACCGGAGACGGTCGCGCTTGCCCGCGAGCTCAAGCGTCGCGAGTTTCGCTTCGTCGGTCCGACAACGCTGTATGCGCTCATGCAGGCTTGCGGCTTGGTGAACGATCACCTGGCCGACTGTCCAGCACGGCCCGCGATTGAGCGCGCACAACGGGCAGCCGGCCTGCTCTAGCGCGGCGTCGATTCCGTCTGGTGTATGCAATACTTAAGTGAATGCTTAAGCAATACGAACCAACCGGGGATGAGGTCGATCTGCTCTTCCAGGCGCTTGCCGACCCCGGTCGCCGGGCGATGGTCGATCGCCTCACCCGTGGTCCGGCTTCGGTCAGTGAGCTGGCACGCCCGCTCCCGATGTCGCTGCCCGCGGTCGTCCAACACCTGCATGTGCTCGAAGCCAGCGGCCTCGTGCGCAGCGAGAAGGTGGGGAGGGTGCGTACTTGCCGTATCGAGCCGGTCGCGTTGACGAGCGCGGAGCAGTGGATAGCCGAGCGGCGTGCGAGCTGGGAACGTCGCCTGGACAGCCTCGGCGAGTACTTGGCAGAGGAAAAACGACAAACAAGAGCGAGAAGGAGCAGAACATGAGTAAACGATCCACCGAGCATGCGACCTTCGTGATCGAGCGAACCTACGATGCCTCACCCTCACGAGTCTTCAACGCCTGGGCTGATCCGGTGGCCAAGGCCCGCTGGTTCGGGCCAACGACGCTTGCTGACGACGCACGCACGCTGGAGTTCGCGGTCGGCGGTCGCGAGCGCTTCACGGTCGAGGGGCCCGATGGTGCGACCTACTCTTACGACGCCCTCTATCAGGACATCGTGTCCGACGCGCGGATCGTCTATTCCTACGATATGCACCGCAACGCCGAGCGCATCTCCGTGTCGGTGAGCACTGTCGAGTTCGAGCCGGCCGGTGAGGGCACACGTCTCATCTACACCGAGCAGGGCGTGTTCCTCGACGGCCATGACAAGCCGGCGATGCGCGAGCAGGGAACCGCCGCGATGCTGAGCGCGCTCGGTGACATGCTCGTGGCCGTCGGTGGGCGCTGATGGCTTCAGCGAACGAGGCCGACGGCGCCCAGGGCCACGTAGCCGAGCGCTCGCGCTGGATCGCGCTCTACGTGCTGTGTGTGGGAATGCTGATGATCGTGCTCGACGTGACTGTCGTCAACGTCGCACTCCCCTCGATCCAAGATGACCTGCACTTCTCCACCTCGAGCCTCGCGTGGGTGGTCAACGCGTACCTGATCGCCTTCGGCGGGCTGTTGCTGCTGGCGGGGCGCTTCGGCGATTTGATTGGACGCAGACGCATCTTCCTCTCAGGCGTGATCCTGTTCACTGCGGCCTCGCTGCTTTGCGGCTTGGCGGCCAGTCAATCGCTGCTGATCGTCGGGCGTTTCATTCAGGGAGTTGGCGGTGCGATGACCTCAGCGGTGATCCTCGGCATGATCGTGACGATGTTCCCGGAGCCTCGCGAGCAGGCCAAGGCAATCGGCGTCTACGCGTTCGTTGCCTCCGCTGGTGGCTCCGTCGGCCTGCTTGCGGGCGGCGTGATCACGCAGTCGATCGACTGGCACTGGATCTTCTTCATCAACCTCCCTATCGGTATCGCAACCGTCGTGCTCGCCAGGCGTCTGCTTGCAGACGACGCCGGTATTGGCTTCGGCGAGGGCGCCGACGTACCTGGTGCGGTTCTGATCACAACGGCGCTGATGCTCGGTGTCTACACCATTGTCAAGCCTGCCGCCGACTATGGCTGGGGAGCAGGGCGCACGCTCGCGCTCGGCGCTGCCTCGCTCGTGCTCCTGCTGGGCTTTCTCGTGCGAGAGGCAACAGCGCGCAACCCGCTCGTGCCGCTGCGGATCTTTCGCTCGCGCAACGTCGCCTCGGCGAACCTCATTCAGGTTCTGTCGGTTGCGGGCATGTTCGGCGTGTTCTTCCTCGGAGCGCTGTACCTACGCAGGGTGCTGGGCTACGATGCCCTGCAGATCGGGCTCGCGTTCCTGCCCGTCACGCTCGCGATGGGCACTCTCTCGATCCGCTACTCCGAGCGGCTGGTCACCCGTTTCGGCGCGCGCAACATGCTCGTGCCTGGTCTTGTGCTGATCATGCTGGCGCTCCTGCTGTTCACCCAGGCGCCCGTGCACGGTAGCTATCTTGTGCACGTAATGCCCTCGATGCTGCTGCTCGGCATCGGTGCCGGCATCTGCTTCCCCGCGCTGATGAATGTCGCGATGTCCGGTGCGAGCCCCCAGGACGCCGGCCTGGCCTCCGGGCTGGTGAACACGACTGCCCAGGTTGGAGGTGCGCTTGGGCTGGCGGTGCTCGCCACGTTGTCGACCTCGCGCAGCGGCCACCTGATCTCTGAGGGTCACTCGACGGCTGCAGCGCTCACCAGCGGGTATCACCTCGCCTTCTGGATCGCCGCCGCCCTCACCGCTACGGCGATTGCGATTGTGCCCGCCGTGCTGGGTGATACCACGCCGGCGCGAGACATCCACACCGACGGTGCGCTTCGGCAAACGGCGCCTAGCTTGAGCGAGCCGACGAGCTAATCGGGTTGGGCCGCATGCGACTAGGTGAGGCCCGGTCCGATATCTGTGCGGAGCTTCTCCAGGCCCAGGCGCATACGGCCCTTGACCGTTCCGGCGGGTAGGCCGAGCTCTGCGGCGATCTCCCTATGCGTCAGCTCGCCGTAGTAGGCGAGGACGATGACCTCACGCTGATAGTCGGGAAGCCGTTGGAGTAGAGCGTGCAGGCGTCCCGCGTCGATGCGGGCCACGACGCGGTCGGCCATGTTTTCGCCAGGCTCGCGACGGGAGAGGATCATTTCTTCGCCAGCTTGATGATTGGCGTGCTTCGCGTCGCGGCGGATGATGTCAATGGATCGGTAGCGCACTACGCTCAGCAGCCAGGCGGCGACCGTGCCGCGCTCATTCAGGTAGGCCGCCCGGTTGTGCCAGACGGCGGCGAAGGCTTCCTGGACGGCGTCCTCGGCGCGACCGTGATCGCTACAGACTGACCGTGCCACCCGGTAGGCGCGAGCGGCGTAGCGGTCATAGAGCTCCTCGAACGCGTCTGCTTGCCCGGACCTGATCTGCTTCATTAGGGCAGCATCGGGGCACGCGAGGAGAGCAGAAGTGGTGTTCTGCGCTGCGCTTGCACGCCGCTCGTTGATATACGTCGTGGCCGTTACGGTGATCTCCTGGCGACGCTGGGCACCCGCAAGTAGCGTGCCATCTCGCCGGCTGCTTGTCATCGGTAGAGGCCGCTGATCGTGTAGTAGCTCTACGGAGTGACACATGCGCTGCGCGTGGCTCCGGTTAGCCTCTGGGTGTGCTGAGCGATCTCACGACCAGCCTGGGCCTGTCACCGCTGTCAGTGCTAATCGTTGACGATCACGCTGTGGTGCGCAGAGGAGTGCGTGCGCTGCTGGACCCCCAGCCCGCGTTTCGGGTGGTCGCTGAGGCGGGCGACGTTCAGGGTGCGCTGGCGGCGATGCGGGCACATCATCCCGCGCTGGTAGTCCTCGACATCCATCTTCCGGGGGAGCCGAGTTTGCCTGCGATCGCACAAATGAAGCAGATCTCACCAGGCACGCGGGTTCTTGTCCTGACGATGTATGACGATCCGATGTTCGCTCGTCACGCGCTTGACGCCGGCGCTGCCGGCTACGTGCTCAAGGAGGCCGCGCCACTGGAGCTCATTCGCGCGCTACATGCCGTAGCTTCTGGAGAGAGCTATCTCCATCCGAGCCTTGGGGCCCGGCTTGCCGCGAGCGAAGAGGACGGGCTGCGCCTTGATCGCTTGACCGAACGCGAGCGTGACGTGCTGATGCGTGTCGTGGGAGGCGCCACGAACAAGCAGATCGCCAGCGAGCTTCACCTCAGCGTGCGCACAGTCGAGACTCACCGTGCGCGCTTGCAGGAAAAGCTCGGGGTGAGCGGGCTGTTAGAGCTGGTCGAATTCGCGCGTGCTCACGGGCTGCTGGAGTCCTGAGCGGCCCCGATCGAGGACGGTCCGCCGAGCGGCATGATGAACCGGAGCGTGGTGCCGGCTCCTGGTGCGGTTTGCACCTCGAGCTGGCCACCTACGAGCATTGCCCGCTCGCGCATCCCAATCAGGCCGAACCCGTCGTTTCTTGCCCCGGCTTCGAAGCCGACGCCATCGTCTGTGACGATCGCCTCGATTGCGCGCTCACGAGCCCGGACTGTGACCTCGACGCGGCGAGCAGCCGAATGTCTTGCGACGTTGGCCAGTGCCTCTTGCACTGCCCGGTAGAGCATGCTCTGGTCGCTGGCGCTTAGGCGCCGCCCTAGCTGGGACATTTCGAGGTTGAGCTCCACCTCGAGACCATCAATGACGCGGACCTTACGACCGAGGCTCTCGAGAGCGGCCTCCAGCCCAACTTGGTCGAGTACGGCCGGGCGCAGCTCGGTGATCAGGTGGCGCAACTTGACGATCTCGTCTTGGACGAGGTCAGTGGCCTCGTTCACTGTGGCGTCTAGCTCGTCTGGCCGTGCAAGTCCGGAGACAAGCAGCATGTGCAGCGCACCGAGGTTCTGCAGCGTCTCATCGTGTAGCTCGCGCGCCCAGCGGGTGCGCTCGTGCTCCGCCGCTTCCAGGCCACGCCGGGCTGCCTCGAGCGTGCGCGTCTCACGTTCATTCTTGACGACATTACGCGTGACAATCCTCAACTCGAGCTCGTGAACGACGATTGCGGCGAGTTGCTCGAGCGTCGCAACATCCTCGTCACCAAACTCACGCGGGTCCTTATCCATGACGCAGATCGCGCCGAGGTTATGGCCATCCCAGGTCGTAAGTGGCGCACCGGCGTAAAACCGCAGCCCCAACTCACCTGCGACGATCGGGTTCGCCAGTGCGTTGGGATCCACTGAGGCATCCGGCAGGATCAAGGGCTCGCGCTGGAGAATCGCCGAAGCGCACAGGCCCGGAAGCCGGGCGACCTCCTCTACGTCGATTCCGTGTCTTGCCTTGAACCAGACCCGGTCGTTGTCGACGATGCTGACGATCGAGATCGGCACCTTGAACAGTCGAGCGGCCAGCAGCGTGATGCGATCGAACGCGCCCTCGCACGGGGTGTCGAGGATCTCATAGCGGTGGACTGCCGCTAGTCGCGCATCCTCGTCGCGCGGAATGATGCTCGATGAAGTCTCCATGGTTGTCCCGAAAGCGGTTCGACGCCTGCGGCCGATAAAACAGTCTACGGACCGGTGGCCTGCGCTACGGCGTCTCTGTCCCTCCGGCGGTCTGCGCCGGCCCAACGATGACGCTCTGCAGCCGACGGACCGCATCGAGATGATCGCTCGTCCAGATCATCCTCACGGCCGTTGCGCTCGCCCGGCCATCCTCGCTGCGCAGGTCATGACGCACCGCATCGAGGAGCCGCCCGTCGGCGAGCGTGTCGTGGGCGAGGGGCACTGGTGGCTTTTGCCCTGCGATCAGGCTGCTAGCGAGCTGCTCATACCAGCCCTTTACGAGCTCGCTCGTCTGCAGCAGCTCATTGCGAGCGGCGGCACGGTCGCCAGTTGCTGCGCCGTCCTCATGCTGCCAGAGGTCAAGGACGGCGTCGGCCGCCAGGCGCAGGCCGCCGACCCCGGTGACCAAGCTAGTCATCTCGGCCAACGGGACCGGCTTGGCGCCCCGCTCGACCAGGTATCCGCGGAAGGCGTCGTCCAGGCGGCGGGCTGCCGCCGCCGCGCGATTGGCGTCCTCGACGGGGGTCGCGAGTGAGCTAGCGGTCTGATCGCAACGCCCCATTCCGAACTCCACCGCGCGGGCGAGATAGTCGACACCGTCGATGTACGCGTCGGCCAGCGCTTGGCGCAGTGCCGCCCCGGCGCCGCGCGGCCAGAACAGCAGCCCGACGGCAATGCTCACGGCGCAGCCAAGCGCGATGTCCTCCACGCGCAGCAAGCCCACACGCCAGCCAGCCGGCTGGATGATGTTGAAGAGGAACACCAGCGTCAGCGTGAACGCCGCCTGTCCGGCCGCGAAGGAGATCGCTGCTGGCGCGACTCCCGCGAACAGAATGACTAGCGGCAATAGAAACCACAGCAGTGTCGTGTTGGTGCCGATTACGGTCAACATGACCGCGCCAATGACGAACCCGACAGCCGTTCCCGACAGGCCGCGAACGGCTGTCTGGCCCGTGCTGAGGGCGTTGGAGCGCAGCACCGAGAGCGTGCCCAGCACCACCCAGAAGGAGTGCTGAACGCCGGTCCGATTCGCAATGAACACCGCGACCCCGAGTCCAACGGCTCCGCGCACGCTGTTGTGCAGCCACACAGAGTTGCGATCGACGTGCGCAGTCGCGCGCTGCTGCGCCGCGGAGACCGTTCCAGCCAAGCCCTCAGGTTGGCGTCCCAGCAGGCGCTCGAGCCAGCTGCGCCGCTCGGCTGCGGCGGTCAGATCGATGTTGTGAGCGATGGTCGAGACCGCGAAGCCCAGCTCCTGTGCGCGAAAGCTTGGGTCGAGCGATGTGATCAGCTCGCTGACATGACCGTCGACGATCTCCTGATCGGACACCGCTGGCGTACGCCTGACCGGCAGATACTCCATCGCGCCATCGTCGAGCCTGCTCGACGCCTCAGCCAGCTCAGCCATCGCCGCATGCAGCTGCTGGCAGTCCCCGCCGGTCACCTCGAGCAGCTCCGCTCCGCGTTCGAGCACCCCTGCGGCGGCGGCCTTGACCGCGCACGCCGCCCTATCCACCGGTGCGCCGGCGACGGGCTGAGCGGCCTCCATGACGATCGCGTTCAGCCAGTTCAGCTCGTCCACCAAGCGCACGAGCGTCCTTGCCGTCGTGTTCAAGCTCGTCGGCCGGTAGGGCGTTGCCAGGAAGCCGCGGTGAAGTGCGGCGACCGCCTCGTTTGCCCGCTCCACAGCTTGATCGTGGTCGCGTGATAGCGCCTCGTCCGCCTCGCTCATCATGTAGGCGAGCTCCGCTCGTAGCCTTGCCGCCCATGCCCTGCAGGCATTTGTGGCGGCTGTGCGCAGCGGACCGCGCGTGGGCGCTGGCCACAGCAATCCGATCGCGATCAGCGCAGCGCCGGCGGCCATGCCCCAACCCGCCACCCGATCGGGGATCGAGGACGCCGGCCCGGCGAGTGTGACCGGCAGGATGAACGCGAGCAGCAGCGACGTGGTGGCCCCCGCCAACACCGAGCTGACCACGCCGGCGAAGATCACCCCGAAGCCGACCACCGCCGTCGTCCCCGCCGCCAGCCAAACGCTCTGCGATGCCAACGTGCCAAGGCAGACAAACGCACATCCCGTCAGCGCGAGCGCCGCCTGAGCCTGCAGCCGCTCGCGCATCGCGCCGCCGAAGTCGACGAGCAGCAGCATCGAGAACGAGCCAAAAGCGGCGAACGTCGCCACCACGGGATTGGCGATGATCTGCTCGCCGATGGCGAACATGGCGGGCATGACGATCGCTGTCCGTCCCGCGCGACGCAGCGCAGCCAGGTCGCGATCGTGTCGCTGGAGCCACTGCACTGGATGGGCGAGGGCGGCTGCGCTCATGCTGCCTTGGCCGAGAGTCGCGCGCGCCCGCGAGCCGCCGTCACGGTGGCTGTCAATGTGGCGACATCGTAGGCGCCATAGTGGCGGCGACCGTTGACAAAGAACGTCGGCGTACCCGAGACGCCACTCTCATCCGCGCTAGCGACGTCCTCACTCACTCGACCGGCATAGTCCCGGCGGTGCAGCTCGGTGATCAGGCGCTCCGCGTCGAGCCCAATCTCCTTGGCGTATGCCTCGATGTGGGAGGCGCGCAGATCGCCCTGATGTCCGAGCAGCGTGTCGTGCATCTCCCAGAAGTGACCCTGGGCGGAGGCCGCCTCTGAGGCCTCGGCGGCAACCTGCGCGTTTGGATGCACGTCGTTGAGTGGTAGATGACGCCAGACATAGCGCACGTCATCGCCAAACGAGGCGAGCAGCTCACGGATGACCTGCTCAGCCTGGCCGCAGAACGGGCACTCGAAATCGCCGTACTCGACGAGTGTGACCGGTGCGTCCTCGCTGCCGCGAACGTGATCTCGCTCGGGGTCGACGTCCTGAGCGAGATCGAGGATGTCCTCCGCTGTGCCTGCGATCTGGCGTGCCCGCACGTTAGCCGGCAGGCGCCTGACCACCTGCAGCACAGACCAACCGAGCAGCGGCGCGAGCAGCACCGAGCCGAGCGCGCCGAGCTTGGCCTCGTTCAGCCTTTGTCCCGTGAACGCAAGACTCGAGATCAGCACTGACACCGTGAACCCGATTCCCGCGAAGGCACCTCCAGCAGCGAGCAGCGGCGGGCTTAGCGGCGAGCGCGGACCCCGCATCGCCGGTCGCGAGGCAAGCCAAGAGGCGCCAGCGATCCCGAGTGGCTTGCCGGCCAGGTAGCCGAAGAGGATGCCCAATGTGATCGGCGAGCTGAGCGCGCTTTCGAGCAGTCCGCCGGTGATGTGAACGCCGGCGTTGGCGAGCGCGAACAGCGGCACGATCACATAGCCCGTCCACGGATGCAGTCCATATTGGAGTCGCTCGTTTGGCGAGATCGCAGACATCACCCCCTGCTGGGCCGAGCGAGCCAGCTCGGGTGTGGGTTGCTCGCGAAACGAGCGCGCGAGAACGGTTGCGCGCTCGAGATCGTCACGCGATGGCGGGTAGGCACTCGT
>Ga0302326_10001006_pt1 | contig 73951 bp, 68 predicted proteins | sample Palsa_T0_3_FD_202264 | JGI IMG/M metagenome (GOLD analysis project Ga0302326, IMG submission 202264) | Peat permafrost microbial communities from Stordalen Mire near Abisko, Sweden - Palsa_T0_3 | ecosystem: Environmental > Terrestrial > Soil > Palsa > Peat permafrost | place: Sweden: Abisko... | reverse complement strand
GTATATTTGCTCAAGGACTTCACGTTTTCACTGCTTCATTGCCGTGCACCGACCGGCCCTAAACCATTGTATCGGAGATGCCTGACAGACTAGAAATGTTGTGTTTACGTTGATACTTGCGAAGGCGCTGAGTGGAGCGCCGGCATCAAGCCGTTTGCTCCAGCGTCTTTTCGACCATCGCAACGCATTTTTCGACGCGCTGGCGCAGCGGGCCTTCGATGGCATCCTGCCGCTTCTTCAAGGAATGAAGTTCGTCGGCAATATTTAACGCGGCGAGGACGGCGACGCGCACCGAGTCGACCGTACGAGTGGCTTCCGCGACCGAGCGCATCTTTTCATCCACGAATGCCGCGAGCTCCTTCAGATATTCTTCGTTGTCATCGGCTTGAACGTTGTAGCTCTGGTTGTAAATTTCAATCTTCACGGGAGCCTCTCTCCGGCTGAGCCACGTGTATTCTGCGGCTTCGCGTCTTGAGTAACAAGCGGAAACGTGCGGTTCTGCCCGCGCCATCAATTGCGGTTCAGGAGGCAAGTTGCTGGGAAACTAGCTTGCGCGAAGGGACGCGCCCAGCGATTTTTCGAGCGCGGCCACGATGCGAGCGGAGAAATCGGTGAGTTGCGCATCCGTGAATGTGGCCTGCGCGCTTTGGAATGTAACTCGAACGAGAAGAGAATACTTTCCCGCGGGAACGTTCTTGCCGCGGAACAAATCCACCGCTTCAACGCGCGCAACTTCTGGAATCTGCAAAGCGCGGATTGCTTCCTGAACCTGCGAGAATTTGATTCCGTCCGCGAGCAGCAATGAAAAATCGCGCTCGACCGCCGGGAATCGCGGCAGCGGTTCGTAACGCCGCGAAGCTCGCGCGCGATCGATTGTCTCCAGCAGCGGTCCGAGCGCAAGGTCGGCAACAAATGTATCCGTCCGCAATTTAAATAATTCGGCAGGTTTCCGGCCGATCTTTCCTGCCGTGCCCAGCGCGCCGCCGGAGCCAGCGAGCCCGATCCGGCCGGCATCAGCGTGCGAAAGCCAATTCGGAACGGTCGAATCCCATGCGAAGCCGCCGGCAAGCTCGCCGACCCTGTCGAGATCGCCCTTCAGGTCCGCGAATTCGAATTCGCGCGCTTCCTCATGAATACTTTTCTCTCTCGCATCGCCCGTCGCGCCCAAAGTGAGAACGCGATTCTCCACCGGATTCCCATCTTTTATCCCGTAAGCCTTGCCGATTTCGAAGAGACGCAGATTGCGCTGGCCGCGATTCAAGTTCCATTCGAGCGTCGCGAGCATGCTGACCGCGCCCGAACCACGCAGCGTCGAAGCTTCTTCAGAAAGTGGATTCGCGATGATCGCGGGCGTCACGCCTTCCGGCCGGAACAATTCATCGAGCTCTTTATTCACAATCGGGACCGCGACAATTTCCTGATAGCCCAAGCCGATCAAACGCTCACGAAGAAGATCCTCGGCGCCCGCGTGCGGCAACCGCGCAGCAGGCTGTTTCGACGACGGCATTCGCGGCGGAAACTTGTCGTAGCCGTAAATTCGCGCGACTTCTTCGATGAGGTCAATTTCGCGCGTCACGTCGCGCCGCCACGAAACCGTGTGGCATTCCCACGCGGCCGTCAACGATCCATCGCGGCCGCGATTTTCGTCGATGCGCACAGACTGAAATCCCAGCGCGCCGAGAATTCCCTCAATCTCGCGATCCGGGACATCCGCGCCCATCACGCGCAGAAATTCCGTTCGCGTCAGTTCCAGTTTTCGCTGTGGCTCGGGGCTTGGGTAGACATCCACCACGCCCGCGAGAATTTCGCCGCCGCCAAGCTGCTGAATCAGCTCCGCCGTCTGGCGCGAGGCCAATTCGGCCATCTCGATGTCGGCTCCGCGCTCGAAGCGCATCGAAGCCTCGGTGCGCAGTCCCAAAGTTTTCGAAGTTCGGCGAATAGAAATCGGATCGAACCAGGCGGCCTCGATGAGGATATTGCGCGTCGAGAATCCGATCTCGCTCTCCGCGCCGCCCATCACGCCGCCAATGCCTACGGCGTGCGCCGCGTCGGCAATGACGCACATATCTTTCGTCAGCGTGCGTTCGTTCCCGTCGAGCGTGCGCATCTTTTCTCCGGGCCGTGCCCGGCGCACGACGATGCGGCTCTCCGCGAGTTTATCGAGGTCGAAGGCGTGCAGCGGTTGACCCAGTTCGAGCATGACGTAGTTCGTCGCGTCCACGACGTTGTTGATCGAAGCGTGACCGAGCGCTTCGAGACGCTGGCGCAACCAATCCGGCGACGGCTGTACCTTCACGCCGCGTAGAACCCGCGCCGTGTAGCGCGCGCACAAATCCGTAGAATCGATTTCGACGCGCGTAGCTTTCGAGACGGCTTCGGACGATTCCGTCAGCTTCGGTCTCACCGGCTTCAACGACACGCGATAGAGCGCCGCGATTTCGCGCGCGATTCCGTAATGGCCGAGGCAATCTGCGCGATTCGAAGTAAGCTCAGCGTCGAGGACCGGTCCCGCCGCGCTCTCTTCAATCGCATCCACAGCTGTGCCCGACAAAGAAAGCCGCGAGCGCAACTCGGCCGGCGTCGCCGTCACCTCGACGAATTCCTTCAGCCAGTTGTAGAGAACCTTCATGTCAGCAATAAATCCGTATCACTTCGTCGCCACGCCCGCGATGTGCGGGCCGATTACCGGCAGCGGCACGCGAAAATGCTCGATGCAAACATCGGAAAAGCCAGCCGCTTCGATTGCTTTCCACGTTTCGCGATCCGGATGGCAACCATCGGCAAAGAACGTCGAGAATGGCGCGATTCGCTCCTGCCAAAGGCGCGTTCCAGAGTCTTCGGCGGCGGCGACATGTTCGAGAAAAACGAATGTTCCACCGGGCTTCAGGACGCGCCGAATTTCCGCGAGCGAACCAGCGACGTCTTGAACCGAGCAAAACACAAGCGTGCTTACGATCGTATCCACGCTGCCGTCAGCGAAATCGAGATGGTCCGCATATCCTTCGCGCAGTTCCGCGTCGAGCCCCGTTACGCGCGCCGCGTGCTCGAGATACGGATGCATGTGCGGATTAGGCTCGATGCCGATCCAGCGCACTCCGTGCGCGTAGTACGGCAAATTCGCACCGGCGCCCGGTCCGATCTCGACAATCGTTCCCGTCAACCCGCCGAGAAGTTCGCGCTTGCGACGCGCGAGTTCCCGCTCGTGGCGCGCGGTGCAATTCGCCATCAGCCACGCAAATACGCGTTTGCGGAAGCCTCCACGCGCACCGTTAGGTTCAACTATCACGGCGCTCTCCGAAGAGCGCGCCACCGCGGATGATTCGATCGTCATGGAAATTGGCGCAGGAAGCGAACGTCATTTTGGAAAAACGCCTGCAAATCCGTGATGCCGTACCGAAGCATGGCGAGACGATCGACGCCCATTCCGAACGCGAATCCCGATAAACGCTTCGGGTCGTATCCCACAAAGCCGTACACAGCAGGATTCACCATTCCGGAACCGAAGAGTTCAATCCAGCCGGAAAATTTGCACGTGCGGCAGCCGCTGCCCCCGCACACGTGACACGATACATCCACTTCCGCGGAAGGCTCGGTGAAGGGAAAATAGCTCGGGCGAAGCCGCGTCTTCACCTTTGGCCCAAGCAGCGCGTGCACAAAATAATCCACCACACCGCGAAAATCGCAAAACGTGATGTCGTAATCGACCGCCAGGCCTTCGAGCTGATGAAAAATAAATCCGTGGGTGGCGTCGGGATTGTCGCGGCGATAGACCTTGCCGGGCACGATGATGCGCACCGGCGGTGGTTGCTTCTCCATCGTGCGAATCTGCATCGGCGAAGTATGCGTGCGCAGCAAATGCCCGCCGGAGCCTTCGATATAAAACGTGTCCATGTTGTCGCGCGCCGGATGATGCTCGGGAATGTTGAGCGCCTCGAAATTGTAGTAAGGCGTCTCCATCTCCGGCCCTTCGACCACGCTGAAACCGATGGCGAGGAAAATCCGCTCGAGTTCTTCGTAGGTTTGGCGAATGAGATGTGAGGTGCCGACGGGCCGTTCGATGCCGGGGAGTGAAAGATCAATCTGAGGGCCAGCGTCGCTATCCGCGACCGAATTCTTAGCGGATTCGACCGAGGCTTCAAGCGCTGCGCGAAGCTGATTGAGCCCAGCGCCGATGAATTTCTTCAGTGCCGGCGGAGCCGGTTTTAGCCAGTTCTCTGAGATCCGAGAGGAAATGCCATCCCGCCGCCCCAGCCACTTGACGCGAAACGCTTCGAGCGACTCGGGCCCTCGGATCTGCGCTGCCTCTGCATCCGCCGCAGCTCGCAGCTCGTTGAAAAGCGCATCCACGCCGGCCTGCGAAGACACACCGACCTGCTCGACGCGCAACGTGGTCTTTTGGAGAGCGTCCGTGGCCATTTCCGGCAGCCTCGGTAATTTTATTTCCGGCTAGTAGCGACGTGGCAAATCGCGTCGTGCTGTTCGAGCCGCGAAGCTAAGCCTTGGCCGGCGCCGTTTTGAGATGCGACTTCGCCGTTTCGATCAGCGCCTTGAAACCGGTCGCATCGTTGACCGCCATGTCCGCCATAATCTTGCGGTCGAGATCGATCCCGCCGACCTTCAAGCCGTGAATCAACTGGCTGTAAGAAATTCCGTTATTCCGCGCGGCAGCGCCGATGCGCTGAATCCACAGTGTGCGGAAGTCGCGCTTTTTCGTCCGGCGGTCGCGGAAGGAATAGCGCAGCGAGCGATTCACCGCTTCTTTTGCCGACCGGTACAGCTTGCTCTTGGTTAGGAAAAAGCCCTTGGCGTGCTTCAGCAGCTTCTTGCGCTTGGCGCGCCGCTTTGTACCGCGTTTTACACGAGGCATGTTTTGATTCTCCTGTTTCTAATGATTTCTTTTAAATCAGCGTGGAGAATCGCAACGAACCGCCGCGAATCGGGCGCTTGCGCGCACAATACGCGAATCGGCTGGCGCATCTCCACGGCGTGTTTCGGTTGCCGCTCCTGGCGATTCACCAACGAATCATCGGAGCAGCGTTGCGTCCCAACTCAAATCCGGGACACCCGGCCGGCAGGCCCGTCGTGGCGGGATTTCGCGCTGCCTGGCGCGGAACAACTTCAACAACAACACCGCGGATTCCCCCGGGACTCCGCTATGCCAGAAAATTACGCGTACGGAATCATCCGCTTTACGTTCGCAGCGTCAGCAGGACTGACTTGAATCGACTTGCGAAGCTTCCGCATTCTGCCCGGCGCCTTCGTGCCCAGCAAATGACGCTTGCCGGAATGGGCGCGCATAACCTTGCCTGTCGAGGTCACTCGGAATCGCTTGGCTGCGCCGCGATGCGTCTTCAGCTTTCTAACTTTTGCTTTCGCTTTCGACACGATTGCACCTTCTCAGAAAATTTTTAGGCCTGGCCGGCCGCGGGTGCCGATGCGGGTTTAGACGCCCCGCCTCCCGTGCTGGTTTTTTTCGGCGCCAGCAGCGCCAGCAAAATATTCGCTTCCATCCGCGGTCCGAATTCGACGATCGCGTGCTCGCCGATGTCCTGCAAGAGACGAGTCATCTTGGCGCGTCCAACGTCCTGGTGCGCCATCTCGCGCCCGCGATGAAATATCATCGCTTTTACTTTCGAGCCCTCGCCCAGGAACTTGATGATCTGGTTTTTCCGCACCTGGTAATCGTGCTCGGCCGTCGCTGGCCGGAATTTCACTTCCTTGATGTGCGTGGATTTCTGATGCTTCTTCTGCTCGTGCGCCTTTTTATTTTGCTCGTAGAGGAATTTACCGAAATCGACGAGCTTGCAGACCGGCGGCACGGCGTTGGGGGAAATTTCCACAACATCGATCCCCTGCTCGCGCGCGGCCTTCATCGCGTCGAACAGAGACATCACCCCGAGCTGGTTCCCCGCCTCATCAATAACTCGCACTTCGCGCGCTCGGATGCGCTCGTTGACCCTCAGACCACCACCACGTTCAGCGATAAACCCACCTCCAGAAAGTCGAACCCCCGCGGGCCAGCCCGCCGGGGGTTTGGGTTACGAAGTATAGCACGAGCCGCCGGGCGTTCGGCAAAAGGCAATCTGTCAGATGGGCGACACGGAAGCCCCCGCAGGATTAGCCGAGCGTTCATGGAGATGTAACGCCTGCGTATTCTTCGGGGACTAACACGTAGCTCCCCCCGCGGAGGCCTACATGAAGGCGAATAGGTTAGTTCTAGTTGGAGCTGTGCCGCTGGTGGCGGCAGCGCTGGTGCTGGCGTCGTCGATGCATCGCACAGCGGCTGATACCAGCGCTGTCGGCTCGGGAAAGATCAAGCACGTGCTGCTGTTGAGCATTGATGGCATGCACGCGGTGGATTTCTATAACTGCAGCCACGGAATCGCGGGCGCGAACGGCGGAGACCCGTACTGCCCGAACATGGCGGCCTTGAGCCATACCGCGATCAACTATGTGGGCGTCTCGTCATCAAAGCCTTCGGACTCCTTTCCGGGACTGGCGGCGATCGTAACCGGTGGCTCGCCTAAATCTACCGGCCTGTACTACGACGTGGCATACGATCGGTCACTCGATGCGCCAGCAACGACGACTGGTACTGGTTTGGCTGGAGGCTCGTGCACGCCATACGGCTTACCGACCGGAACGACGACTGATTTCGACCAAGGCATCGAGTTTGATGATACCAAGCTGAACGGCGGCGCACCTGGCGCTGCGGTGACCGAAGGCGGCATCGCTTCAATTGACCCGGCGAAGCTAGTGCGAGATCCGCAAGCGGGTTGCGCGCCGGTGTACCCGTGGAACTTCGTCCGCACCAACACGATCTTTAGCGTTGTTCATGCGGCAGGTGGATACACGGCGTGGATTGATAAGCACGCGTCGTACTCGTTTACGGCTGGACCAGGTGGCAAAGGACTGAATGACTACTATTCGCCGGAAGTGGACTCGACCGTCGTGCCGCTGCCGGGCGTGACGACCTCGGAAGGCGTTTCATGCGCAACAATTCGCGATACGGCTGGAATCTCATCGTGGACGAGCAGCTTCGACAACATTCAGTGTTATGACGCGCTTAAGGTAAAGGCGCTATTGAATCAGATCGCCGGCAAGACTCATAACGGCGGTGCAGCGGTTGTGCCAGCCCTCTTCGGCATGAATTTCCAATCGGTGTACATCGGTGAGAGTGTCTATGAGCCGAATGTGGGCACAGGCGGATATCAGAACGCGGCGGCCTTGCCCAGCAACGCGCTGCTGAAGGAGATCGAGTTCGTGGACGCCTCCATCGGCGACATCGTCAGCGCGCTCAAAGGGGCAGGCCTCTATGACGACACGCTAATCGTCATTACAGCGAAGCATGGGGAGTCGCCGATCGACCCGAGTCTGTACGTGGCGGATGGCGCCAATACGCCGGCAACGCAGCTGGCAGCGTACATTCCCTATTCGGAGTCGCCGCTGAACCCGGGAGGCATTGGCGCCACCGAGGATGATGTGTCGGTGCTTTGGCTGAAGAAAGGCGTGAGCTTGACCTCGGCAGTGGAGGTGCTCGAGAAAAATGCCACAGCGATCGGGCTGGGAGAAATTTACTACGGGCCGACACTGGCGCTGAACTACAACGTGGGTGGCCTCGATCCCGGTCAGGATCCGCGGACGCCGGATATCATCGTGACGCCGAACGTGGGCGTGACCTACTCGGGCAGCACAACGATGATTGGCGATCACGGTGGATTCGCACATGACGATACTAATGTCATCTTGTTGGTATCTAATCCAGATTTTAAGGCGCAGACAGTATCGGCCGCGGTGACAACCATGCAAGTCGCGCCGACGATTGTGAAAGCGGTGGGACTAGATCCGACGACGCTGGCCGCCGTCAAAGCGGAAGGTACGGCTGTGCTGCCCGAGGTCGAGGCGCAACTCGCAAAGTAAAACAGTCGTTACCTCCGTGTAACGTAAGTAATCTCGCGGGCATAGAAATTCTAAGGACGCTACAGTCATTCCTTCATCTCAACGGTTATAGAAGATTGTCTGTTTGGAAACGGTTATATCGTTGAACTCCAGCCGGCGTACATATGTGTCCCGATAAACGCGTTAAACCGAAATTTACCTACTACCATCTATGGACTTAGCAGGGCTTGACACCTGTGTTCGTAGAAGGTCAGAATCGCGGCGAATGGCTGACGACACGACTCGGATTGAAAGCCATGCCGGTTCCCGCGACGGCCACCATATCATTGCGATACATGGCCCGGTCACCATCACGACGGCCCCGGCGCTGCGAAAGGCCGGGGAAGGAATCAGCGCGCGAGTCTTGATTATTGATCTCACCGAAGTTCCCCATGTGGATTCATCCGCGATCGGCGTCCTCGTTCACTTTTACACAGCGAGCCGTGAATCCGGCCGCAAGCTGGCGCTGGTGGGTTTGAGCGACCGCGTTCGAAAGACGCTCAGAAACATGAGTGTTGACAAGCTATTCCAAATTTACCCGGTGCTCAGCGACGCCGAGAATGACCTCAGCGAGCGCAATCAAGAATAGCCTCTACTCGAATCCCCGAAGTTTGACTGCGACTGGAATGTTTGACTGAAGAATGTCGAGAGGAATCGCGGGAACCGCGCTAGCTGGCGCCCTTTTGAGCGATCTCCGCGTTGAGCGTGCCGATGAAGTCATCAAGCGGGCGTGCGCCGAGATCGCCTTTCGCCCGATGGCGCACGGAGACGGTGCCGGCCTCGGCCTCTTTTCCGCCGACGACAAGCATGTAAGGAATCTTCTGAAGTTGCGCGTCGCGAATTTTCGCTTGCAACTTTTCGTTGCGATCGTCGAGGTGCACACGGAATCCAGCGCCGCGAAGTTTCTCCGTCACTTGCTGCGCGTACGCCGCAACTTTTTCGCTGAGAGGCAGCACCTCCACTTGCACCGGCGCGAGCCACGCCGGAAACGCTCCGGCGTAATGCTCGATCAAAATCCCGAAAAATCGCTCGACCGAACCGAGCAGCGCGCGATGCACCATCAGCGGCTGATGCCGCGAACCATCTTCGCCGACGTACTCGAGATCGAATCGCGCCGGCAGATTGAAATCGAACTGAACGGTGGTCAACTGCCACGGCCGGCCGATCGCGTCAATCAGCTTGACGTCAATCTTCGGCCCATAAAATGCCGCTTCGCCTTCAATGCGCTTGAACGGGACGTGAATTCTTTCGAGCGTAGTCTCAAGCGCGTTCGTCGCGCGCTGCCAGTCTTCGGGCTTCCCCGCGTAATTTTCCGGATGCCCCGCGTCCCAATCCGACAGCTCGACCTCGTATCGGTCGAATCCGAACGTTTTCATCACGGCGAACGCGAAATCCACGCAGGCTTCCACTTCTTTTTCGATCTGGTCCGGCGTGCAGAAAATGTGCGCGTCGTCTTGTGTAAAGCCGCGCACGCGCAGCAAGCCGTGCAGCACGCCCGAGCGTTCGTAGCGATAAACGGTGCCGAGCTCCGCATAACGCTGCGGCAAATCGCGATAACTTCGCAGCCGCGATTTGTAAATCAGAATGTGGCCCGGACAATTCATCGGCTTGAGCTGGTACTCGGCCTTTTCCACTTCGATCGGACCAAACATACTGTCGCGGTAGAAATTCGTGTGCCCGCTGGTGTTCCAGAGATCGAGCCGCATGATGTGCGGAGTGAATACGAGATCGTAGCCGCGGCGCAGCAATTCGTCGCGCAGCCAGTCTTCGATCAGCTTGCGAACCAATCCGCCTTTCGGGTGCCAGAAAATTAGTCCCGGACCGGCCAGTTCCTCGATGCTGAAAAAATCCAACTCAGTGCCGAGCCGGCGATGGTCGCGGCGCTTGGCTTCTTCGAGTTTGTGCAGGTATTCGTCGAGCTGCGATTTTTCGACGAAGCATGCGCCGTAAATCCGCTGCATCTGCGGATTGCCTTCGTGCCCTTTCCAGTAAGCGCCGGCGACGTTGAGCAGCTTGAACGCCTGAATCCGGCCGGTGGAAGGAATGTGCGGCCCGCGGCAGAAATCAATAAATTTTCCGGTGGTGTAGAACGAAACCATCGGCTCGATGGCCTTTTCTTCCACAAGCTCGCACTTGAAAGTTTGATCGGAATCTTTGTAGAGCTTCAGCGCCTCCGGCTTCGGAAGGAACTTCCGCTCGTTCGGCACGTCGCGCGCGGCGATCTCGTGCATCTTCGCTTCGATTTTTTCGAGATCCTCCGGAGTGAATGGTTCGGGACGCAAGAATTCGTAGAAGAAGCCGTAGTCAATCGGCGGCCCGATGCCGAGCTTCACGTTTGGATACAATTCGAGCACCGCCGCGGCGAGAAGATGCGCAGCCGAATGCCGGAAGACCTGAACCGCGTCCGGGTCCTTGGCGGTGAGAATCGCGAGCGAGGTATCCTGGTCGAGCGGCCGACTGAGATCAATCAGGTCGCCGTTGGTGCGCGCGACGAGCGCCTCTTTCGCCAGCCGCGGCGAAATCTGCTTCGCCACTTCGGCAGGAGTTGTTCCTTTCGGAACTTCGCGCTTTGCGCCGTCCGGCAACGTAATTTGAATGGTGTCCATGGATTTGAGCTGTGAGCCTCTGAATTTCTTAGCTTACTGGCCCAGCGCCCGCAGGGTCAAGACGCGATAGTAGAGGTCACTGCGGATGAGGCCGGCAGAGATCAAGTTTGCTCGTATTCACCTACGAGCACCTGGTGGACGTGAATGCTCGGAAAGCCCTGCGCAAACGCCTGCACCCGCGCGAGTGCCTGATAGAAATACAGATTCTTTTCGCTTTCATCGAGCGCCTCAAGTGAATCCCAGAGCGAAAGCACCTGCACCTGGATCGGATCGGTGGCATGCGTATGAAGCACGAAAATCCCCCGAAATCCTTTTTGTTGCTTCATCAAGGGAATCAACGACGCGACGGCTTTGGCGAACTCTTCACTCTTGCCGGGGAGTATGTGGAATTGGGTCACGCGCGCATGCATGAAAACCTCCTAGCTCCGCGCGAATGGATTCATGTGCCACGAGCCTAGCGCATCGATTCTCCGGAGTAAATACGCACGAGCTAGAACAGCGTGACGCCAGGCAGACCCGTAAAATGCGAATCGGAGGTAATCAAGTTTGCGTTGTGAAACTGCGCGGTGGAAAAAATGATCGCATCCGCCATCGCTAATTTGTAATTGCGGCTGACTTCCACGGCCTTCAATGCGATGTCCGCGTCGAACACCGCATTCGTCGCGCGCAATGCGTGTGAAACAAAGCGCCATGGAGCTGTCCTGATTGCCGGATTGGTTTCCGATACCGCGAGGAGTTTCTTGTAGACTTCATAGAACACAATGGAAGGGACCAGCAGAAATTCCTCAAGTTCAAGGAATGGGGCAAAAAGGTCAGCCTTCGGTCCGTCGGTCAGATACTCTATCCATCCCGAAGAATCGATGAGCGACAGCCTAAATTCGCTCGGTGTGGTCACGGTCGCTCTCCTGCCACACGATTCCCTTTGCTATCCCTCGCAATTCTCGAATCGACCGGGGTGGATCCAAATGCAACGACCCTTCCAATTCGTACATGAACAGCATCTGGCCCGGCCGAAGTTTGAGCTTCTCGCGCAAATCCTTCGGGATTACGACCTGAAACTTCGGAGACACGGTGACTGCGTTCTTTGATTTCATCAAGTTAAACTCCAGTTCAAAGCCTAGCAGCGAAACCGCGGTATGTCAACATGCGCATCGACAAATAGATTGACATACGCAATTTATATCGATTTAACATGTGTATGACGGCAAGGGTTCCGCGCAGAGGCGTTATTTCTTGCGAGCCTGCTCGAGCATGTCCCAGGCTTGGTCAGGCAATTCCAGGAAGTCATTAAACTCTCCGGCCCCGCGCAACCATAACCCGCCGTCGATCACCACGCATTCGCCGTTCACGTACTCGGCTTGCTGGCTCAGCAGATACGTCGCCAGATTCGCGAGCTCGTCGTGCCGTCCAAATCGATTCATCGGATGATAGTTCTTGGCGCGATCCTCCAGCTCTTTCGAAGGAAGCAACCGCGACCACGCTCCTTCCGTCGGAAACGGCCCGGGAGCGATGGCATTCAAGCGGATCCTGTGACGCGCCCATTCGACGGCCAGCGAGCGCGTCATCGCCAGCACGCCGGCTTTCGCGCATGCCGACGGCACGACAAAACCCGAGCCCGAACCAACCGCCGCGTACGTCGTTACGATGTTCAATATGTTCCCAGGCTGTTTCGCTTCGATCCAACGCCTACCAAGCGCCAGCGTGAAATGAAACGTCCCTTGCAAGACGATTCCGATGACAGCGTTGAACGCGTTCGGCGACAATTTTTCAGTGCGCGCGATGAAATTTCCTGCAGCGTTGTTCACGAGGGTGTCCACGGCGCCGAGTTCTTTCTCAGCGGCGGCGATTGCAGTTTCAACTGCCGCAAAGTCGCGGACCTCGCACGTCGCATAACCGGCTTTCACGCCTTTGGCGCGGATGTCATTCGCGGTCTGCGCGAGTGGCTCTTCGCGACGCGCGACAAGAAACAGGTTCGCGCCGAGTTCCGCGAATCTTAGCGCCATCGACCGGCCGAGACCCGTCCCGCCTCCGGTGATGAGAATGTTGCGGCCCTTCAGCAAATCGCGCTCAAACATGATTCACCGCCTTTCGTTCCATTGAACGTTCCATCGACACTTTAAGGGAATTGCGCGCAGCTGCATGAATCAATTTTGGAATCGCTGTCAGATAAGTTGGGTTAGGAAGGCGTGACGACTGTAGCTAGAAATCAACGTGGGCGCGAAGCCCCGGAACCAGCACAGGGCCGCGCGCTTCGTTATATCCCGGATCGTTGATGTGCTGCAGATCGAAAGACGCGAAAATTCCGCGCCAGACGTGTGCAGTGTAATAAGTTTCGAAGATTTTTTCGCCGCCATAGCTGAGCCCGCCGTCGCCAAGAAGAAATCCCGGCCCGCCGAGCGCCAAGTAGCGCGCGTGGTCGCCGGAAATGCCGTTGATCGTGAACACTGCTCCCGCTCGATCGTTCTTCCGGTGCCACGCGGCCCCTTTGAAGTACAGACCGCCTTCGGCAGTTCGATCTACTTCGGTATAGGCGAAAGATTCGTTATGCCCATCGCTCCAGCCCAAGCGTGCGAATATACCGAATTGAGAAGCGAGATCCTGCTCGAAATTCAATCCGAAGCCGTACTTGTGCCGTCCCTGCCGGCGCGTGTCGATGATATTAGGTGTAGTGGTTTGCCCTTCGAGAAACTCGTCGATGGCCTCGCGGTAGTTTCCCATATTCGCGTGGTTGAGGTAGGCCAGCACGCGAATAACGCCGGCGCGTCCGGGCAGAAAATTTCTGCGCCACTCGCCCTCGAGATTTTCCGAGCGAGCGCGCGCGAGGTCGGCATCGAGATGAATCCCGTTGGCCACCTTCGGCATCATCGCTTCGGCGAACCGCACGGTCCACGAGTGGTCGTCATACTCGAGCATCGCCGCATCCGTGTAGCCGCGCGTGTTCGCCGCGTAGTCATAGGCGCCGTTGTTATCTACCGTCCAGTTCAGAAATTGCAGGTGGGTATCGCTGCCGGCAGAATTCACGTCAAAGAAATCCACGAGATCGAATTTACCGACGCGAATTTCAATCCGTCTCGCCGGGAGTGATGTGGCCAATCCCAGAGGTCCTCGCTCCGCACTAACTCGTTCACCGCTGAGCGGAATGATCTGGCGCACCATCAGCCGCGCAAGGTATGGCGACTTTGCGAGCGGTATGCCCGAAACCGTGCGCACTGCGTCCAAATCGGTAAAGCCCGCCAACCCGAAAGCATTCCCGATGCCTCCGCCCGTTGCGTCCTCGAAGTCAGTCAGAACCTCTGTCGTTTGCGTAAGCTGATAACCCGTGTATAGCGTTAGGACGTGCGTTGTGCTGCTTTGCGCCTCAGGCGTGAGGCTGTTCGGCCCGCTGTATTTGGCCGGGAAAGTCGGGTGCCACTGAAAAACAACGTTAGCCTGGCCCGAGATCCAGTATCGGCTCGTTTCGGAGTGAGGGAAGATAGTTAAAGGCGTTTCGTCCGCGGCAGGAGCGTCCGTGTTATCTGAGGGTGCCTGGCCGTTGGAAGGAGCCGGTGCATCCTGCGCGCGCAATGCGCCCGGGCAAAGCAGGAACGTACCGAGGAGTAGCCACGCCCGGAGGCTGATCTTCGAAGGCATCGGACTCGATTCGTAAGGTCAGTTTACCAGTGCTATCCGCTTTCACGGCCGTAGGATAGTACACATCTCCTAATTTGAAACGCCGGAAATCGAAGATTACATAAAATTTATCTAGGCTTGCATAACGCCCAGGTGAGCCACGACGGGACGCGCCGCGAGGGCAACCGCCATATAATCCCAGGCATCCGGATTGCCCCAATTCGTCATCTCTAGTAGTCTTTCTTGTTCCATCAGGCTCTCCGTCCCACCCGTGAGGTAGCCAGATGCGGGCACTGCGCCTAAGGAGTTGGATTCTTGAGAGGGAAGTCATCAGTTTCGATTTGGATTCTGCTCGCGGCGGCGCTCTTACTGCCGTCCTGCGGCGGCGTTGTAAATAACCCCGCCCCCTCTATCAGCTCCCTCTCTCCGACCAACATCAACGCGGGACAGCCCGGCTTCACGTTAACCGTGAATGGAAGCGGCTTCGCACCGCAGTCGCTGGTTTATTGGAATGGGTCTGCGATCTCGACGATATTCCTGTCGGGCGATCAACTGCAGGCCACGATTCCGTCGTCATTTATCTCCACACCGGGTTCGGCAATTATCGAAGTACAAACTCCCGCACCTGGCGGCGGCATGACCAGCCAGTTGACGTTTACGATCAATACGGTCAATAGCCCGATTCCGATCCTCACCTCGATTTCGCCGTCGGCCGGCCTGGCCGGAGGAAATCAGTTTCTAATGCATCTTGTTGGGAACAACTTCGAGTCGCAATCGGTTGTGACGATCAATGGTAATGGGCAACAGACGGCGTTTCTCGATAGCCAGGATTTGCAGGTACAAATCCCGGCCACCGAACTCATTTCGGCGGGCGTTCTATCGGTCGCGGTCCTGAATCCATCGCCCGGCGGCGGAACCTCGCAGACTCTTCCGCTAACGGTCACCTATGCGGTGCCGGCCATCACCATGCTCTCGCCGACAAGCGCGGCCGCCGGAGGAAACTCTCAAGTTCTGACCGTGACCGGGACGGGCATGACTCCGGCGACGGTGATCACGTTCAACGGTAGCCCGCGGACAACAACTTACGTGTCGAACACCTCCGTTAGCGCGAATCTTACGGAGTCCGATCTTTTCTCGGCGCAGGTAGCGCAGATTATTGCCGTGAATCCGTCGCCCGGCGGAGGGCCGTCTGTTGCTGCGATTTTCGGAGTGGACGGAATCGTACCGACAACCGCGAGACCTGGTTACAGCGGCCTGCCTGAGCTCGTTGACTATAACTATCTCGGACTCGGACCGAATAGCGGCGTCGGCAACCTGAATCTCTCCGGGCCTTCGATTAGTTCGAGTGGCCGATACGTCGCGTACGCCTCCGCGGCCAGCAATCTCGTTTTCAACGACACGAATGGAAGTCCGGACGTGTTCCTGACGGATACGTGTTTCGCCGTAACTTCGTGTGTTCCTTCCACACAGCTCATCAGCATCTCCGGATCGAGTGGGAATGGCGCTACGGGCACGCAGGGGAATTCCGATAGTCTTGAGCCCTCAATGAATTCCGCGGGAACCTACGTCGCGTTTTCATCGCACGCGACCAATCTCGATCCCAATTACCCGACCCTGAACGGCACAACCAGACAGGTTTTCCTCCGCAGCGCGTGCCTCACCTCGACTTCCACTACGGTTTGCACCAGTGCATTCACCGAGTTGGTATCCGTCGCCGCCGATGGAGTCAATCCCGCCAATGCCGACGCCACCCAGCCCTCAATCAGTTCTGACGGCCGGTACGTAGCGTTTGTTTCGTCGGCAACGAACCTGATACCGGGCGTGACCGCGGGAACTGCGCAAATCTATCTGCGCGACACCTGCCTAAACTCGACCACAACGTGTACGCAGACGACGGAACTGGTTTCTTCGGCCGACGGAGTGACGCCCGCGAGCGCTCCGTCGTCGCAGCCGTCGGTGGCAACAGGCGGCCTCTACGTCTCGTATACATCCGCAGCGACGAATCTCATCAACGGTGTCGTTCCATCGTTCACGCAGATTTATCGCACGACGACTTGCATCGCTGGCTTGGTCAATTGCGTTCCCGCGATAACGCTCGTTTCTTCGAATGACGGTGTAACACCCGCGAATGGGCCCACTTCGGAATCCTCCATGACAAGTGATGGGCGCTACCTTGCCTTCGCTTCCTCGGCGACCAATCTAGTTCAAACGGCCTCGTCGGGAGTTCAGCAAATCTTTGTTCGCGACACTTGTGGCACATTAACTTCCGGATGCACGGCCGCGACATCGCTTGTTTCCATCGCCAACGACAACGTGACACCTGGTGACGCCTTGAGCGAGGAGCCAACCATCAACTCGACATCTTCGGGCGCAGGAGACGCGCAGTACGTTGCGTTTTCGTCGCTTTCGACGAATCTCGCCGCGAACATCACTAACGGGTTTGAAAATGCCTTCGTGCGGAACACCTGCGCCGGCGCAACCAGTTCGCCCACGTGCCTGCCGGGCACCGTGCTCCTCAGCACGTCGCAGAATGGCACGCTCGCCAACAACGTGTCGCTGCACCCCGCCATCAGCGGCGATGGTCATACCGTGGCGTTGTTATCTCCGGCGACCAACCTCGTCTCGAATTATTCCACGGGTCTCGGCGACGTCTTTCTTGTCGCGACGTCTTTTTAGGCGTTTATTTCCGGAAAAATCTGGGGTCTCACGAGTGCGTAGCTGAACGCTGCATGATGGCGCTGCGTGTCCTGCCCAGCGTGAAGGTCAGCGATTCCCGCGGAATACTTTTCACGAAAGGCCCGACCATCCAGCCGAGCCCGGCAGGGATGTCGCGAGTCAATGAGATGGCCCGGCACTCCACGTAAGTGCCGCCGTCCTTTTCCTGAAATCGCCAGTACGTTTGCATTCGCCAGAGAAAGCCGTTGTCATCCCCAACCGGCCTCAGCTTCTCGCCGCTTGTGCCCGCATTCTCAACTTCCTGTATTCGGGTCGTGTGCGAACGGCTCATCGCGCGCGTGGCATCAAGCACCTGATAGTGAACGTCGTGTTCGGTGTCGAGAATTGACGTAATCACTTCCTGTTTGTGCAGACGGAGGTAAACGACGAAATCGTCGCCGCTGCGGCTCAGTATTTTTGAGGACACCACGTCCGGCTGAAAAAAATCCTGATGCTTGTTGTAGTCTTCTTCGAATGAAAGTGTCTGTCGAAGCGTTGCACCGGGAACGAAAACCGTCGCGATCCAATCGTGGATCATTCCGTCCGGCACAGAAATTGGCTTTCCGTCGTCGAGCGTCCCGAGCGGTTCGATGATCACGTCGCCGTGCCGCAACTGCTGAAGCGCTGCCCCGCGGCGCTCCTCCGGCTGGCGATCAATCCACAGGAACGCGGCTTGGCTTGCGTCGAGCCGATCCGTCTGTATTTCCGAAACCTGCACGTAGCGGCCGAAAGCATCCACCGTCTGCGATCTCAACCGGGCCGCAATTGCAGGTTCCGCGCTCGTGAACACAACCAGAAACAAAACGATGGAGCCAATTCCCGCCACCTGTCGGCGGTTTCTGCTGGCTATCGGGTCACTCGATCTTGATTCGCGGTTCATTTCCACGGAATTAATCGCCTGTTGCTGGCTCGCACTTCGATTATTGCATGCCGGTAGCCGCGCGTTCTTCTTGGGATGCAGTTACGAGGAGGAATGGAATTTCAGGAGTATTCAGAGGGAGGCAGTAAGTCTTGGGCCCACTCTGTCAGCGGGGGGTCAGGAGGGGTACGCCGACAGGGTGGGCTTGGACGGGTTGGAAGCGTGCCCCGGCTCCTCTCGAAGCCGTCGTCCCCGCAACGCAGCCCCCAACCCGCACTGTCATAATAGAAATCAGAACGGTTCGGCGGAATGGCTCGGAAGTCTCATTTCCCACGTACTCGGGGTACAGTACCCTATCAAAGGCTAAGTTCGTATGTAACGGAGCGCTAAGGCTTTGAGGGAGTGGGGACTTCCGAAGTCGGTGGCGTCGGTGGCGGAGGTTGAGCGGGCTTGTCTTTTGATGGGCTGGCGGGTATGCGCAGAGTGACCTTCGTAGATTTTCCGGTTTGCAGCCGGACGTTTTTTTCCCACGGTGACCAGATGCCCAAGTACGAAGCGCGAAGGTCATACGCGCCCGGCAAGAAGCGTTGGAATGAGAAGCGGCCCTCTACGTCCGTGAGCGCTGCGTGCGGATGCTCGCCATTGCCGGATTCCTGCACGATCACCCGGGCCGACGGAACAGGCTTATCGTCCAGGCCGTATACGACGCCTTCGATCGTGCTCGTAACGTCGCGAGGATTTGCGGGCGCTGTGACGAGACACAATAATGCGACAACGCAGACTGCCGAAATAAACTTTGACAACCTACCTCCTCTCCCGCCCGTACTCATTCTATCCCGGCAAGCGGCCGCTGCGGAGACGCTGCGCCGTAAAGGTTAGCCCACCAAAGTAAGTCCATCAGCTTGATCGTGCGGATACGCTGGAACTGGAGCGCCAGATTGCGCCGCGGTCATTCCGAGGAGCGCACCGACGAGGAATCCCTATTCGGAACGCCAGAAACAGAAGCTGCTATAGCTTGTAAACCTTGTGCGCTCGCGCGTGAGCTTCCTGATCCTGCCGCCCCGAGTCGGCATTCACGCCGCGGGCGATGGCGATGTAGTAGGTCAGCAATTGTAGTGGAACGAGATGAATAAATGGGGCGAGCCACGCCGCCATTTCCGGCAAGACGATCACGTGTTCGGCTGCGATGTCCCGGTTCGCATCGGGCGCCGTAACCGCAACGCGCAACATTCCAAGCTCGCCCGCCGCGCGAAGAATCGTGCGCGCGCGCTCATCGGCGGGCTCTCCCGTCAGCATCGCCACGATCGCGCCGCGCGAATCAATTTCTGAGAACGGGCCGTGCAAGAGTTCTTCGGTTTCGAAGCCTTCTGCGGCGATATAGCTTGTCTCTTTATTTTTCAGCGCGGCTTCGACTGCTGTAGCCCAGCCGGTACCCGAACCGAAAAAGATGAGCCGCTGTTTTGGCGCGACTTGCTTCGCAATCTCGCGAATTTTGATTTCGCTGCGAAGCGCCAGCCGCATCAATGAAGGAACTTTTTCGAGTGCCGCGTCCGCGCCTGTCGCATCCTTGATCAAACCGCGCTGTTCGAGAATAGCGAGAATATATTTTGCGAGCGCCGCAAGCGCGGTTGTGTAGCTCTTCGTGTAGGCAAATGCGAGTTCCTGTTCGCAAGTCTCAATGTGAAAGTCCGCGCCCTGAATTCCGTCTCCGGATTTTTGTCCCGTGACCGCAATCGTCATCGCTCCAGCCGCTTTCGCAGCGCGAAGAGCCTCGATCGATTTCGTCGTGGTCCCCGTGTGGGTGATGACGATAGCGACATCTTCCGGGCCAAGCGCGAGCGGATAGTGCACGAATTCGAACGATTGCTCGGCCCGCGCCGACGCTCGCCCGCCCGAGTGGAATCGCATCCAGCGCTCGCAGACATTCGCAGCGTTCAGCGATGTCCCGATGCCGATGAATACGAACCGTTTCTTGCCCGCCGCGGCGCCTGCCGCGTCCTCGATTTTCACTCGCTGCTTCGCAAACACCTGATCGATTAAGTCAGGCTGCGCCTGGATGGCGTCGTAGAGAAAAAACGGGTGTTTGTCTCGCGTCTCGGGCATTTGCATCTTCTCCCGCGGCAGTGTATCCGATAGACTCGCGAAGCGCGAACGCCAATTTCTTAACACGCACGAGAAGCGCCTGACCGACGGAGGACGCAATGCCTCGCTATCTATCCCAGCACACGCTTGCCTGCCTCACGCGGCAAGGCGCCGAGGAATTGACGGCGAGGCTCAATGCCGCTAAAACGGTCCGTGCGCGTCGCGTGCTCCTCGCCATGCACGATGGAAAGCTGCTCGTCGAATTCGATGCCGCAACCCGAGAAGAGTTAGAAAAGTGGCTTACCGCGGAGAAGTTCCACTTCGACTGGGTTCTTCGAATTGACTACGAGGCGAGCAGCGGCGGACTCTCCCCGGTGTGATATATGTAAGTTCAGCGCAGTTGGCCGTCTTCGATGCCGTTGTGCCGCGCTTCATCTTCGAGTGCGCTAATTCTGTCGAGCAGATCCTGTTTCTGTTTGTTTAGTTTCTGGATTTCCGCCTGCCAGTCCGCGCGCCGCATGTGATATTCCTGCACGCCCTGGTTCGGCGGCGGCTCTCCATTGAGCGCAGCCTGATACGACGCGATCTGCTGATCGATGTCGGCGACCTGGTTATTCAGTTTGCTGATCTGAGTCCGGTACCAGCCAGCGTTTTTTCCCGACGCCGGCTTCGACTTCGCCGGTTTGGGCTTTGGGGCAACGGCCGGCTTCGCTGCTGTGGCCGCGTGCGAATCGAAATCATCATTCGTCCAGACTTTTTTCGTTGCCGGTTGGGTTGGCTGGCCGGAGTTCTCGCTCGTTGCGGCAGGCGATGGAGCCGGCTGCTGATTCTGAGCGCGCGATGGAGCGGCGATAGTTAGGCTGGTGAGAGAGAGCAATATCGTGAGCAACGGACGGATGCGCATAGCGCCTCCTATGTAAATCCATTGTCAGCCCGAAAGTTTCACTCTCACGATTGAATTGCCGTCCAGTTTCCAAATCTTACGGGTCCGCAGCGACGCCGCGAGCCAATTCGTCTTTCACCAATGCGAGAGCCTGCGCGGGAGAACCGTCACGCCGGTACCGCGTCGTCTCCGTGATCTCATGAGCTTCGAACACGAACAGAAATTTTCGTCCGGTGTAATCATATTGCACGCGCGTGGGCGCCCAAAAGCCGTGGGCCACTTCGGCGGTATCAATCGAGAATCGCGCCCCACGATAGAGCTTCCCGAGTAATCCTCCGCCGAAAGGCACATCTCGAACAATTTCCGCTTCGGCGTGCACGATATTGCCGGACGCTTCGTCCACCCAAATTTTCATGCGCGTATGCGTCAGCACGTTCTCAAGCATAGTCTGCGCCACGTAACTGGGATTCGGCTCGAGCGCCAGCACAGCCACCGTCCGGCCGTTGCGCGTTTCGCGGCCTTCCCAGGTCGAATGGAATGCCTGCCGCGCCGCTTCCACCGCATCCCGGCGTTCCTTCATTTTTTTCTGCCATTTCCCATACGCCGCCTGCTGCCGGGAATCCTTAGGATTGATGGCGATCTCGAGCACTTGCTCCCAATCGCGCAATTGCTTCTGGTATATCTCGGTGTCAACCGGTTTTCCGTTTTCTCTGATAAGTAAGCGCAGCGTGCCCGTGCCAGTCGGAACCACTCGAAAAGTTTTGTCGTCCACGACGTGCCGATCAGAACCAGAAAACATCGTGTGATGCTCGATTCGCTCGTATTCGTCCATCGCGGTGTCGTTGTTGTGCAGAGCGTTGATAATGCGGTCGCCGAGAGCTTTCAATTCGGTGTCAGACGGCGCGGCGGTCTGCTCTGCCCCCGCGAAATGCGCATTGCTCGCTGGAACAGGTGCCACCGCCAGACAAACCAGTACCGCGCTCACTATTGACGCAGCCGAATTGAGCAGCATCTTTCTCACGATTCTCCCGGCCCACAGCGCCATCTATGTCCGATTCGAGTTGCCCAATTCCAGTTGCAGGAACATTGTATGCCGCTTACCCAGAAGGGTCTCTGTTCGGGCCTTACTCCTGATTTTTATTCGGGACGAGTACGATGCGGAGCCGCCGTTTTCGAGCGAATCAGCGCGCACTATTTCCCCGGCTCTCGCGTCTATAATACAAAAGGTCATGGATCGTACCCAGTTCAGGGCTTCCGCGCGCCAGACAGCCATCGCTCTCCGCGAAACATTTGTTCTCGCCCTCGATACTCTTCGCGCTCATAAACTCCGTAGTTCTTTGACTTTACTGGGAGTGATCCTGGCTGTGACGACCCTCGTCGCTGTGATGTCCGTCTTGAATGGCCTCAATCTCTACGTCGCCGATAAAGTGGCGAATCTCGGCGCTAACGCCTATATCGTCGATCGCGTCGGCATCGTCACAAACATGGAGCAATGGACGAAGGCTCGCAAGCGCCCGCCTATCGATATCTCCGATCTCGATGCCTTGCGGACTGGAATTACGCTGGCCACGAATATTGCCGGAGTGATGCAGACCGTCTCCGATATCCGCTACGGAAACGAGCTTCGTGAAAACGTGACCATTCTCGGCGCTTCGCCTAGCTATGCCGGGATCCGCGACATCGGAGTTTCCTCCGGCCGCTTGCTCACGGATGTGGACGAAGATCATCGGTCTTCGGTCTGCGTTATCGGCGCGGATGTCGCCAATCAGTTTTTTCCCGGCAGTGATCCGATTGGCAAGGAAATTCGCGCGGGGGCGGAACAGTACGAAGTCGTCGGCATCGCCACCGCGCGCGGAACCATCCTCGGGCAATCGCTCGATAATTTCATCATGATGCCGCTCGGGACCTACCGGAAAGGCTGGCTCGCGCCCCTCGATTCGGTAAGCGTGTTCGTTCAAGCGCCGAGCCCGGACCTGATGCCTGAATCTGAAGATGAAGCGCGCGTCATTATGCGCGCGCGCCGCCACGTCCCGTATGACGCCGAGGATAATTTCGCCGTCATCGCGCCCAATTCGATCACCGGGCTTTGGAACCGTATCACGGGAAATGTGTTCGCCATCGCCATCTGGATCACTTGCGTCTTTCTCGTTGTTGGCGGCATCGTCATCATGAACATCATGCTCGCCAGCGTGACCGAGCGAACGCGCGAGATCGGATTACGCAAATCTCTTGGCGCCCGCCGCATTCACATCCTCATGCAATTCCTGGTCGAGTCATCGTTGCTTTCCGCGACGGGCGGCTTCGTGGGCGTCGCTCTCGCTCTCGCGATCACATTTCTCGTCCGGTCCACCACGTCGCTTCCGATTTCGACGCCGTTCTTCACCATTGCTATCGCACTGACGCTTTCGACCGTGATCGGTTTGTTTTTTGGCATTTATCCGGCCATGCGTGCAGCCAGGCTCGATCCGATCGAAGCTTTGCGCGCGGAAGCTTAGAGAATATTCATGAAGCAGGACTATCGTGAAAACCTGGCGCTCGCCTTCGACACGCTGCGCAGCCACAAGCTGCGCAGCTTCCTCGCCGTCCTCGGCGTGACGATCGGCGTCGGCCTGATTATTCTCGTTGTCGGACTTGTTGAGGGTTTCCGCACCAACATTCAGAAGGAAATCACGTCCGAGGGCATTGATACGGCTTGGGTCCAGCGCTTTGGAGAAGGCTTCGGAACGAATGGACGCCGCCCCAAGGAAGAACGCGAGCGCAAGCCGCTGACGCTCGAAGATGGCGATGCGATTCTGCCCGCGTCTCCCGCCGTCAAGTCCGTCGCCGTCTCCATTTTTCAATGGGAGCTCACGCACAGCGTTCGTTACCAGGCCAATGAAGTGCAGGGTGTAGAATTCCGCGGAACTTTTCCGGCATTTCTTGAAGTTTATTCGAACGCCGCCATGCGCGCCGGCCGCTTTTTCACCGACTCGGAGAACGACCATCGCGACAACGTGGCGGACATCGGCGAAAACATCGCCACGGCGCTCTACGGCAACATCGACGACGCCGTCGGCAAAACTATAAACGTTGACGGCTCCGAATTTCTCGTCATCGGCGTTCTCGAAAGGCCCGCGGGCACGTTCGGAATGGACGACGAAGATCGCCGCGTCATTCTGCCTTACTACACGTTCCGCAAGCTCTATCCCGCGGCCTACGAAATTTTCATTCGCTTCCTCGCCTATCCCGGAAAAGTGGATGCGGCCGTGGACGAGGTTCGCGATGTCCTGCGCCGCCGGCGCAACGTGCCGTACGACAAGCCGGACGATTTCTTCATTCAGACGAATCGCGAGACCGCGCAGCAGTTCAACGACATCATCAAGGGCACTGTCGTCGTGATTGTGGTTCTCAGCTCGATTGGGCTTTTGATCGGCGGCGTCGGGGTGATGAATATCATGCTCGTCTCGGTTACCGAGCGAACCCGCGAAATCGGCATTCGCAAAGCGATTGGCGCGCGCAGCGCCGATATCACCTGGCAATTTCTGTTTGAGGCCATGACCCTCACCGGACTCGGAGGCTTTATCGGCATTGTGGTTGGCGGCGGCGCAGTCGTGCTGATTCCCATGCTGACAAAAGTGAATGCCGTCATTACGCCTTGGTCCATCGCCGCTGGTCTTATAGTCTCGATCAGTATCGGTCTGGTGTTCGGCGTATGGCCTGCCGTAAAAGCGGCGAACCTTGATCCCGTCGAAGCCCTGCGCTATGAATAGGGCGCGATTCTTTTCGTCGGTTCAACTTGGGAGATACCACAATGCCGTCGCACTCGAAAGACAGCGAAATTGATCTCATGCTTCAGCTTCTGAGCGAAGCCTACGAAAAGAAAACCTGGCACGGCCCCAATTTGAGGCAATCGATTCGCGGCGTCTCGGCGCCCGGCGCGGCCTGGCGTCCCGCTTCCGGCCGCCACAACATTTGGGAACTCACTCTGCACGCCGCGTACTGGAAATATGCCGTTCGCCGCCGACTGCTTGGCCTGCCGCAAGGTTCCTTCGCGCTAAGGGGCAGCAATTTTTTCGCGATGCCCGAACCGCACGCCGATGCCGAGTGGCGCGGCGCCCGCCAACTCCTCAATGATGAGCACCGCAAGCTCATGGCTGCCGTCTTCGATCCGCGCAATTCGCGCGTGGTGAAGAATCAACTTCGAATGATTTTCGGCGTCGCGTATCACGATATTTATCACGCCGGCCAGATTCGTCTGCTTCGACGCCTCCAAGAGACGCGTTCGCCCCGCTAATCACGCAAGCCGCGACTCTTGCCGCCATTATCCTGCTTTTATTTTGCTGAACTATTGATGCTGTAATTCTTCGCGCAGCGCCGCAATCGGACTGGCTGGATCGACGCTCGGCTTGCCATCGGCGCTCAATCTATAGGCATATCCGGCGGGATCTTTCGGAATCGCGCGCACCGTTCCGGCGGCGAGCAAATCCGCTCCCGACGCCGGAAAATGGCCGAATTTCGTTTTGTAATCCGCGGCGATCTGCGTCAAAGTTTCGAGGTCCGCTTCCGTCTGCAGTTCCTTCAGATGGTTCATCGCGTTTCTGCGAATCCGCTCGTCGGTCGCCTCCTTGTAGATCTGCGACCACATGAAACGCGAAGTGTCGCGCGACATTCCTTCCTGTGCGATGTGCGCCGCGAACGGCTTCATCCACGGCGGTGCGCCAGCGATGTCGCCGCCTTGCCAAAATGCCTGCGCCGCCGCTTGATAATTTTTCGTGTGCCAGTAGTAAATCGTCCCGAGGTCGGAATAGAGTTGCCACTCATCCGGATTCGCAGCAATTCCTCGCTTCAAAAGCTCGGCGGCGAGATCCGGGCGTTCCGCACCGATCGGACGGCCCTCCGCGAGAAAAGTTCCTCCGAAGCGGTACGCCACCAGGAGATGCGGATCGAGCGTCGTCGTGACGTTGAGCAGAGGCGCCAACTCATCGTAGTTCGCGCTAGCCTGTCCCAGCCGCCGGCCGTAATACTGAACACTTCGCGTCCAGTAGATGTCCGCAAGCAGCGAATCGTAGCCCAGGCTCAGCTTTTTGAGCATCGGGCCTGAAGCGAGAAGCGCGTCGCTCGTTTCGTTCTCCAAAAATTCCGTCCGGATTGCGATTCGCTTTTGCACCGGGTAAAGCAGTACGAGGAGCAGCGGAATCGCCGTCGTGGCGATTTTAATTTGGCCGCTGCGCGCCGTGCTCGTCATTTCAAGTTCCGGTTCGAGAAGATTGCGGAGGCCGCGAGCAGCACCGCGCCGATGTAAATCGCCGCGTAAGCCGTATTGAGCGCGATCAAAGCTTTCGGAATCGCGTGGCCATGCGCCGTCACCGCGATGACGTTGAAGTTGCTGAAGTTTGGCAGCAGGTAGTAAATCATCGAGGTCACAATTTTCAGCGACAGGCTGCCCGTGAGCGTTCCCACGCCGCGAATATCCGACGCAAACGTACCCGCAATGTAGAACCCGAGCGTGAAAATCGTCGAGAGCATCGGCGTCGAAAAGCATGAGAAGAAAAGCGCGATGGCCGTTATCAACGCGAGCTGCAGCAGAATGAAATACACGGCCACGAGAATGTGCGCGTCGCTGCGGACCAGCTTGTGATTCACGTAAAGCAGCGCCACGAATATTCCCGCGGCCATCACCGCCGTATTGACGGTGAGCGTCAGCAACAGCCCGAAATATTTCCCCGTCAGGAACTGCCAACGCCGCACAGGCTTAGCCAGCAAGCTATAAAGTGTCCGCTTCTCGATTTCCTTGTAAACCAGCGCAACGCCGATAAAAATCGCCATCACCAATCCAAAGAGAGAAATCGCGGTAAGCCCGAGATTGATGATTACTTCATGATCGACGCCAATCGAAATCTTCCCGACAACAACGGCCGCGGCAATCATCACCAGCGCGAAGAAAATCAAATTGTAGAGAACGCGGTCGCGCACCGATTCGCGAAACGTATTGACGGCCACGACCGCGGGAACGTTGCTCATTTCACGCTCCCTTCGATCGCGTAGGCCGGGCCTTTTTCGCGGCCCACCAGCCGGAAGAAATAATCTTCGAGGGTCGGCTTTAACTGCGTGATGGAAAGAATCCGCGCTCCGGCGCCGCGCAATTGTTCGATCGTTTCGTAGAGCTGCGCTTCGGGCACTTCGAGGCGATAGAGCGAGCCGGTCGGCATCGCGCGATTCGCAAGCGTCGCCGGCAGCGGCTGTCCTGCCGCCAACTCGAAGTGAATCTCCATTCCTTGAACTTCAATGGCCATAATTTCCCGCGGCGTGCCCACGCCCTGCAATTTGCCGCCCAGTAACACCGCAACGCGGTCGCAGAGAACTTCAGCATCCGGAAGAATGTGCGTGGAGAAAAATACGGTGCGGCCCTGCTTCTTGAGGTCGAGGATGATGTCCCGGACTTCGCGCCGCCCGACGGGATCGAGCCCCGACGTCGGCTCGTCGAGAATCACCACCGGCGGATCGTGCAGAATCGCCTGCGCGATGCCCACGCGCTGCATCATGCCCTTCGAAAATTTTCTGAGTTGAAGGTTCGCGGCAGTAGCGAGACCGACGCGCTCGAGAAATCGCGCCACACGCTCGCGGCGCTCGGCGGCATTGAACCCGAAAAACTGCGCCGAATAATCGAGAAACTCCCGCGCCGTAAGGTAATCGTAAAAATATGGCTGCTCGGGCAGAAACCCGATCTCGCGGTGCATCTCCACATCGTCAATCGAGCGCCCGCGAATTCGCGCCGTGCCCGACGTCGGAAAAATCAGGCTCAGCAGCAGCTTGATCGTCGTCGTTTTCCCCGCGCCGTTCGGCCCAAGAAATCCGAAGACTTCGCCTTCCTTCACCTCGAAGCTCAAGCCATCGAGCGCGCGCCGCCGCTTCTTGCGCCAGAAGCCCGTCGCATAGTCCTTCGTCAACCCATCAATCTCAATCGCCGCTGACCCCATACATTTTATTTTCTAAAGAACGCCGCCGATGTCAAACTGTTGTGACGTTTTGTTACATCCCCGCCGACTAAGTGTGAGCGATTTACCGGAGTGCGGTGACCTCGCCACTTTCGCGAAGCCATGTGATAAAATCCTCCACCGATGCCACGACTCTGCTGTACGCGGTACGAACGGCTCGCGCGGCAACGCGGCTGGCAACGCATCGCAGGTCTCGATGAAGTGGGTCGCGGCTCTCTCTTCGGCCCGGTCGTAGCTGCCGCCGTCATCCTCAATCCCCGGCGGCGAATCGTCGGCCTCGACGACTCGAAAAAACTCACTCCCGAATATCGCCAGGAACTCGCGCCGCGCATTCGCGAGCACTCGCTCGCCTGGGCCGTCGCGGAAGTGGACGCCTCGCGCATTGACGCCTGGAACATCTACCAGGCCAGCCGCCAGGCCATGACCGCCGCATTCGAAGCCCTCGCGCTCTCGCCCGACTATCTCCTGATTGACGCGATGTATCTCGACGTCTGCTGCGAGCAGCAATCGCTCATTCACGGCGATGCGCGCTCCGTCTCCATCGCCGCCGCTTCGATACTGGCAAAGGTCGAGCGCGACCGTATCATGGAAGAATGGGACAAAGTCTACCCGCAGTACGGCCTAGCGAGCCACAAAGGCTATAGCACGCCACAGCACCTCGAAGCCCTGAAGTCCTACGGTCCCACGCCCCATCACCGCTATTCGTTCGCTCCAGTTCGCGAGTCAAAATGCTGGGCCACCGGCGCAACCCAGGAACCGTTGCCTCTTGCGACCACAGCAGCGGACGGCCAATCCGGATTTGAACCTGGATTTGAGCCGGAGTTTGACCCGGCGAATTGACCCGGCAGTCCGGCCCGCGCACTAATCGAGGGTTGCCCGCTGGCCGCTGGACGCCCGTAGACGGTTCCCATTGCCTATTATCGTGTTCCGTACAGCCTCCGTGGGGCTTCGTTGACCCTCGTTTTTCGCGTGTGCTACCGTGATTGAGTTTCCGATTTTCGTTCGCTCGCTGCGGCCAACGGGCTCGTTTTCCGCGTTGGTTACTTGTGCATGCCTTTCAGCGAGCGCCCGGGTCGGGTCACTCGGCTAAAACGACGATGGCTTTCAACAAAAGCAAAGCGTTGGAATCGGCGCTGAAGTTTATGAACCAGGGCCGTCTCCCTGACGCTATCCGCGAATATCAGGGAATCCTGCGCATGGATCCGCGCGACCAGGTCACGCTCATGACGTTGGGCGACCTGTTTGTCCGCCAGGCCGATCTCCACCAGGCCACGGAATATTTCGAGCGTCTCGCCAATGTTTATTTGAACGACGGCTTCAACAGCAAAGCCATCGCGATTTACAAGAAAATTGCCAAGCTCGCGCCCAACGAACTCGATCCGCTCGAGCGCCTCGCCGACCTGTATGTGCAACAGGGCGTCCTCAGCGAAGCGCGGCCGCTATTTCTTCAGATCGCCGAAGGACACCTGAAGGCGAACCGCGCGCAGCGAGCCGTGGAGGTTTTGCGGCGGCTGCTCGAAGTCGAACCGGAAAATCTCCGCGTCCAGATGCGCCTGGCCGAACTTTACAACGTGATGGGGCACAAAATGGAAGCGGCGCGCATGTACCTCAATTGCGCCCAGCGCCTGATGGAACGCGGCGATTTCGTCGAAGTGCAGAAACTTGCGGACCGCGCGCTCGAACTCGAGCCAACGAGCCTGCCCGCTCTCACGTTGAAGGCCCAGTCGCTCGGCGCCAGCGGCAATTTGCCGCAGGCCATTGCTCTGTTTCAGACGCTTCCCGACGCCGAAGCGGGCGGCGAAACCACAACCCACATCCTCAATCTCGTTTTGCAATTGGAGAATCATTCGGAAGCCATCGCGCTTGCGCACCGGATTTTCGACAAGGACAAGCGGCTGTTCGCGGTTCCCTATCGTGTGGCCTGCTCGCTCTTGCAAGCGTCGCAGCCCGCCGAGGCGTTCGCTCTTTTGAAGGGTGTTCGCGATGCGATGATCGAGGGCGGCGAGCAGGATCAGTATCTCGAGACACTCAGCTCCGTGACGCGGCTTCTGCCCGGAGAAATCGAGCCGCTCGAAGAGCTTGTCGCGTTCTGCCGCGTCACCAGCAATTCTTTCCGTTTGCCGGACGCTCTCAGCGACCTCGCGCAGGCGAACGTCGACGCGGGGCACCTCGATCGCGCCGAATCGCTTCTGCAGGAACTTTACGAGAAAAAGCCCGACGATGAACGGATCGCGCAGCGCCTAAGACAAGTTCGGACCCAGGTCCACGGCGGTTCCGCGGCGCCCACGGAAGAAGCGCCAGCCGGAGAAATATCGAAGACTGCTACAGCGCTGGCCGAGGAAGACGCTGCGACGGCGGAAATAGCCGTTCCCGAATTCGAAGAAACTCCGCTCGACGAAGACACGCAACGCTACATCGCGCAGGCTCTCACCGACGTGGATTTGTTCTCGAGCTATGGCTTGACGCAAAAAGCGACCAATCTCCTCGAAAGCGTATTGCAGCGCGCGCCGCGATATGCGCCGGCTCTCGAACGGCTTCTCGATATCACGCTGGGCTCTGGCAACGATGCGCGCACCGCCGCGCTGGCCGCGGCGCTCGAACGAATCCATTCGCAGCGCGGCGATCGGGCGAGCGCTGAGCGCTTTGCCGGATTGCGGAAGAGATACGAGCACGCAGCTGAATTCCCGGCCGAAGCGGCATCGCCGGTGCCTCCAAGAATCTCCGCGTCGGCCGCGCCGCCTTCAACGATTGTTGAGGCGGCCCACGCTCCACAGGAATTTACGGTGAATGTAATCGAGCCGGAGCCGGCGGAACAGGCAGCCGAAGTCGATCTCTCGGCCGAATGGGAATCGTTGAGCCGGGATCGCGCGACGGAAGCGGCTGCAAGCGCCGAATTTGACACGGTAAAAGCCGAAAACGAGGCCGCGGAAGCTCTTCTGGAATCGCAGCCCGAACAATCGGCGGCTACCGAAGAAGCAACGCCTGAAGCGCTGGCGGGGAGCCTGGTAGCGGCATCAGAAAACGCAGTGCCTGAAACAGAGGCCCCGTCAGAAATCGTTGCGGCATCAGAAACGCATGCGCGGCCAGAAGACGAAGCAGCGCCAATAGCTGAAACCGCACCGGAATCCGAAGCGCCGGCTGCTGAAGAAACAGAGGAGTTCGAATTGGTTCCCGCTGAGGTTTCCGAGCCGGCGCCGACGAACGCGCCCGTTTCGTCCGCATCCGGGCCAACGACCTCGAATGAATTTTTGAGCGATCTCGCCGCGGAATTCGGCGACGTAGAAGAACCAGTCCCGGCTCGCGCGACAATCCCGGCCCATAAAATTCCCGTCGCTGCAGCCCCGGTTGGACAGCCCTCCGCGTCCGTCTCGGCCTCGCCGCAAGCCGTTGCCACAGAATCCCTTTCAGACAACGATCCATCGAACCCTGCAAATCTCAATCAGCTCGAAGAAGTCTTCCAGGAATTTCGCAGCGACCTCGGCGAGATGGGCGATGAAGACGAGGATCTCGAAACGCATTACAACCTCGGTATCGCCTACCGCGAAATGGGTCTTCTCGACGAGGCCATCAGCGAATTCCAGAAAGTCGCCAAGGCCGTTCAGCGCGGCAAGCCCTTCCGCTACGCCATGCAGTGCTCGACTCTTCTCGGCCTGACCTTCATCGATAAGGGTGAGCCGCAAATTGCTACAGTGTGGTATTCTCGCGCCCTCGAAATCCCGGGCCTCGACCAGGAAACGATTCTCGCTCTGCGCTACGATCTGGGCCTCGCGCAGGAGTTGGCGGGCGAAACCCGCGACGCATTGAGCAGTTTCCGGCAGGTCTACGCGGTGAATATTGACTATCGCGATGTGGCCGAGCGCATCGCGACGCTCCAAAAACGCTGAACACTTAATGAACCGTGCCTTTCGTGTGCTTTTCCTGCTGATGTGGCTGGAAATCGGTCTCCTCTTGATTCTCGTGCCGTGGTCAACCTATTGGGAGGCGAACTATTTTCTGAATCGCTTCCCAAGCTTGATCCCGTTTCTCCTGAATCCGTATTTGCGTGGCGCTATTTCCGGATTAGGATTGCTTGACGCGTTCCTCGCCGCTGAGACTTTCCGCCGCCGGGCCAGTGCACTTGTTGACCCCACCTGACTCGCCGATCCTCTGCTACGTCACCGGCCGCAAGGCTCTCGGTCTCGAAAGCAATACATTCGCGCAGCTTCTCGCGATGATTCGACGCGCGATCGAGGCGGGCGTGGATTGGATTCAAGTTCGTGAGAAAGATTTATCGGGGCGAGAGTTGATCCATCTCGTGCAGGAAGCCGTCGCCGCTGCGGCTGGCACCCGCACGAAAATCCTTATGAATGATCGGCTGGATGTTGTGATTGCGGCGTGCGCGGCAGGCGTGCATCTTGGCGCCGAATCTCTTCCGGTGCGTGCAGTGGCGGCTTGGCGCGAAAGCCATCCAGCGGCGAGTACGTCGAACTTTCTGATTGGCGCTTCGTGCCATAGCCTCGAGCAAGCGCAATCCGCGGAACAGGACGGGGCCAATTACGTGATCTTCGGTCCCGTCTTTGAAACGCCGTCAAAGGCAAACTTCGGACCGCCGCAAGGAATCGGGCGATTGCACGAAGTCTGTGGCCACATCAAAATTGCAGTGCTGGCAATCGGCGGCGTGAATCCCGCGAACGCAGCCGAATGTATCCACGCCGGCGCTGCAGGCATCGCCGCAATTCGAATGTTTCAGGAAGCCCGCAGCTCAGACGATCTGCGAAGTGTGATCAATCAATTGAAAAGTCTGAAGCGAACCTGAAGTAGAAAGATTGAAGTAAACAGCTCAGGCGCCGAGCCACCGCCCCACCGGCTGCCACCCATCCACGTGATCGCAAATCACTTTGATTGTCGCGGTGATCGGAATCGCAAGGATCAAACCCGCAGCGCCCCACAGCCAACCCCAAAATAGAAACGCGATCGTCACCGCAAGAGCATTCAAGTGAACGCGCCGCCCGACCATCGCCGGAAAAAGCAGGTTCGCCGCAATCACGTGAAGAAACGTCAGCACGGCAAAAATTCCCAGGAATGGCGCAATCGTGTGATATTGCTTCAACCCTACAAGCGTCGCGGGCACCCACGACAGCACCACGCCGAGATACGGCACGAGGTTCAGCAGCCCGCAGACCAGTCCTGTGAGAAACGCGAATTCCAGCCCGATGGCCCAGAAGAAAAGCCAGCTCAATACAACGAGTATCACTCCCACTAGCAGCGTGCCCACCACGTAGCTGCGCAATACGCCGCTCACATCGTCTAATGTATCTCTCACTTGCGTGCGCTCCGATGCGGGAAAGAGCTGCATCGTCGCGTGCCACACTTGCCGCTTCGCCGCCAACATGAAGAAAAGAAGAAATGGGACGAACGTAAACGCGAAGAGCACCGAATAAACGGAGCTGAGCTGTTCGAAAACGACCGTCCGGAACGGATGCGATTCCGTGACCAGCTCGACTTTCCCCCCGTGCTCCGCCGGCGTGATTTCAGAGACGCGCGCTTCGAAGCCCTCGATGTGCTTCTGAATCGCGTCGGTGAACGACCGTAACGGCGCCCGGAATTTCGGCCAGTCGGCGAAAAATAAGTCGAGGCGGTCAATCAAAATCCAGCCGACAAGCCCGACGGCTGCCAAAGACACGATCACGATCAGAAATGACCCGAGCGCGCGCGGCACACGCAAATTTTCGAGCCAGCTCACAATGGGATCGAGAAAGTAGGCCAGCAGCACGGCGACAAGCAGCGTCACGATCACGCTCGACGCCCAGTAGCAAAACGCGATTACGATTCCAGCCGCAATGATCCGCGCGCTCGTCGAACTGGCGCGCACGGTCGCGTTTGCCACAGTAATAATGGGCGTCTGGGTGTCCATAATTTCATCTAAAGATAACACAGACAAAGTGGCCGTCCGGAGGCGGCGAGCGGGAGCGTTGCGTACTCAGCCACGCCTCCCCGCGCGGCAAATTCGCGCCCGGAGCGGTGTGCTAGACTCGGCATTCGTCTTCTTCCATGAGCAAACAACTTTTCGGCACGGACGGCATTCGCGGGGTCCCCGGAAAATATCCGCTCGACGACGCCACGCTCGAAGGCGTTGGTGCAGCTCTCGGCGTTTATCTCGCCTCCCAATCTCCCGCAGGCACTGCGACGGCGCGCGTTCTCTTCGGCCGCGACACTCGGGAATCCGGGCCGCATATCGAAGAGTGCATCGCGCGAGGCCTCGCTGCGAGTGGCGTTGAGACCGTCTCCTCAGGCGTGCTGACTACGCCCGGCGTGGCGTGGCTCGTCCGGAACGAAGGCTTCGCGGCTGGCGTAATTATCTCGGCATCGCACAATCCCTACCACGACAATGGCGTAAAGTTGGTTTCTTCGGCAGGAATGAAATTCTCCGACGCAACCGAGTTTGAGATCGAACGCGAAATACTCGCGCAATCTTCGCGCAATCGCGTTGCGGCGCCGCCACGCATCCGCACCGACCCGAAGTTGGACGACGACTATCTCGCATCCCTGCGCGCCGACGTTCTCGACAGCGCAACATTCTCCGGCCTGAAGGTAGTTCTCGATTGCGCGAACGGCGCTGCCAGCCGTCTCGCGCCGCTTCTTTTTCGTTCGCTGGGCGCCTATGTGATCGCCATCAACGATCAACCCGACGGGCGAAACATCAACGCCGGTTGCGGCTCGCTTCATCCCGAAGGCATGCAGAAAAAAGTGCTCGAGACGCACGCCTCGCTTGGCGTCGCGTTCGATGGCGATGCCGATCGCGCTATTTTTTCAAGCGCCGCAGGGCGCTTGGTCAATGGCGACGGCGTGCTTCTCTCGATGGGCCGGTACATGCAAGAGCATGGATTGCTTAAAGGCCCCGCGATTGTCGGAACCACGATGGCAAATCTTGGTCTCGAGCGCGCGCTCGAAAAGTCCGGCCTCAAACTGTTTCGCACCGATGTGGGCGATCGCTATGTGCTCGAAGAAATGCAGCGCACCGGCGCCAACCTCGGCGGCGAGCAATCCGGCCACATCCTTTTTCTCGATGACGCGACCACTGGCGACGGCATGTTGACCGCCATAAAAATCGCGTCACTCGTCGCATTGAAAGGCCAGCTCGATTCGCTCGTCGCCGATCTGAAAATTTTCCCGCAAACCATCGTGAATGTGCGCGTCCGTTCGAAGCCGCCCCTCGATACCCTGCCCGAAATCGCAGCGCTCCTCGCCCAGGCCGAGAACGAACTGGGCAATTCCGGCCGAATCATTCTCCGATATTCCGGCACGGAGCCTCTCGCCCGCGTCATGGTCGAAGCCGAGCACGACGACGATGTCCGCCGCTGGTCCGAATCCCTAGCCACCGCCCTCCGCTCCTCCATCGGCGCCGGCTAACAGAAACCCGCCATTTTTTTCACAACGATTCGGGCGATGGTCCTAGTGCTACCAATACAAAAGACTGTAGAACGCAGGCCCGCAATTTGTGAGAAAACATATTGCGGGACATCTCAGCCGAATCGTTTCGGCGCGGAAATTTCGCATAAGTCTCACCGAAACAATCACCTGCGAATCGAACCGAAAGCTGCACTTCGTGGCATCGGGCGTGCTCCGCGTACCCCGGCTGTCTCTTCTTCCCGGGGTGGGCCGGTTTCGCCGCGCCGAAACCGGATTTCTGGGAGTTGAGCGAGGGGTCTCGTCCGCGGGACCCCTTCATTTTTTTCGGCTCGCCGTTATCCTTCGTCAACCCGCCAAAGTGGAGTGCTGCATTCGTCGCAGACCATTTCGATTCGCTCGAGGTGCGTGCGGAGCGTGGCCAAAGCCGGGAACTCGTGGCTCGCCACAATCTCCCATTGCACGATCAGCTCGCTGTAGCGATCCGTGACGAACACACCCAAACGAGCATCGCCCGCAGGAGCTAGCGTGTCGCGGCCGAGATAAGCATCCACCGCGCGTCCCGAGGGATCCAAGCCAACGATGACATTGTCCGGCAGAAAATCCGTTGCGGCGCGCGAAGGAGAGCCGAGAAGCGCAACGAGAACGACGGCGCCATTTTCTTTCCAGGCCGCCGAATCTGCTGCGATTCCGCGCAGATAATCGTCGCAAGACGCGCAGCCCTCATGAAGAAACACAATGACGAGATTTTTCTTCTGCTTGAAATCCCAGGCGCGCACAGTGCGGCCATCGAGGGAGTGGAGCGTCAGCGGCGGAACGATCTCGCGCGTGCGGAGCATCGCGCCGCTATTCTATCGCCGGATTGATTTGCAGCTGGAAGGAATCCAAGAGTTAGGCAATCTCGCTGTAGATCGTGCCGGAGCAATATTTCGCTCCGGCACTCCATGAGAAGAAAAATCTAGCTGCAGCCCGAGGTGCCGCCGCAATTCTCGCACTTATAGCAACTGCCGTTCGGCACCATCGGTGTACCGCACTCGGAGCAGAGCGGCCCGCTCGCCATGATCGGCCGGCCCTGAGTCGGATCCACCATCCGCGTTGACGGCGTCGAATTCGCGGTCGCAATTGCCGAGAGCGGTGCCGGACCGTCGGAAACCGGGGACTCGCCGGGCGCTCCGTGAATTTTCAGATACGACGTGGAAATAAATCTACCGCCGAGATAACGCGCGATGTAATCGAGCACGGAGCTCACGATCCGAATGTCCTGATTGTCCGTGAATCCAAGCGGCTCAAACGTCGTATTCATCAATTTGTCCACGTAAGCCTTCAGCGGAACACCGTACTGCAGGCCGATGGAAATCGAGATCGCAATTCCGTCCATGAAACCGGAAAGCGTTGAACCTTCCTTGGCCATCTTGATGAAGATTTCACCGGGATTGCCGTCTTCATACATGCCGGTGGTGATGTAGCCCTCGTGCCCGGCAACCGAAAACTTGTGCGTGATGGCTGGGCGCTCAGCCGGAAGCTTTCTGCGATTCGATTCGGGGAAAAGTTCCCGCTGATGGCGTTCGGGCTCTTCAGCGGCTGAGCTCGCTGAGCCTGAGACGCTCTGCGCGGCAGCAGCATCTTTCTTCGAGAGCGCGGCCGAGAGCGGCTGCGAACGCTTCGAGTTGTCGCGGTAAATTGCCACGGCCTTCAGTCCCAGCTTCCAGGACTCAATATACGCTTCCATGATGTCTTCGACAGTGGATTCCTCCGGCATGTTGATCGTCTTGCTGATCGCGCCGGAGAGGAACGGTTGTGCCGCGGCCATCATGCGCAAATGTCCGCGCCAGGCAATCGAGCGGCCGCCGCCTGAAGGCGCCAGCGAGCAATCGAAAACGAAAAGATGCTCGGGCTTCAGGTGCGGCGCGCCTTCGATCTTGGAGTTGCTGTCAATATAATCCACGATCTGCGCGACTTCATCGCCCGTATAGCCCAGGCGCATCAGCGCTTGGGGCACGGTGTTGTTGACGATCTTGATCACGCCGCCGCCCACGAGGCGCTTCTGCTTCACCAGCGCGAGATCGGGCTCGATGCCGGTCGTGTCGCAATCCATCATGAATCCGATCGTGCCGGTGGGCGCGAGAACCGAAACCTGGGAATTTTTGTAGCCGAATTTCTCGCCGTGCGCGAGCGCGTTGTCCCACGATTCCTGCGCCGCTCGCAGCAGCGATGGCTGAACGTTGTCCGCCTTGATCGGCCGCGTCGAATCGCGGTGCATGCGAATTACGTCCAGCATCGCCTCGCGATTACGCGCATGGCCAGCGAACGGTCCCATGCGCTCCGCAATTTTGGAGGATTGGTAATACGCTTCGCCGGTCATCAGCGCGGTGATGGCGCCGCAGATGTCGCGGCCCGCATCGGAATCGTACGGCACCGCGAGCGACATCAACAGAGCGCCGAGATTTGCGTAGCCGAGTCCCAGCGGACGGTATTCGTGTGAATTCTTCGCGATTCGCTCCGTCGGATAGCTCGCGTTGTCCACCAGGATTTCCTGGGCCGTGATGGTCACGTCCACCGCATGCTTGAATCCGGCGACGTCGAACGTGCCGTTCGAGCTAAGGAATTTCTGGAGATTGAGCGACGCGAGATTGCACGCCGTGTCGTCCAGGAACATGTACTCCGAGCAGGGATTCGACGCGTAAATCCTGTCGGTAGCCTTGCAGGTGTGCCAGCGATTCACCGTGGTGTCGTACTGCATTCCCGGATCGCCGCACTGCCAGGCCGATTCAGCCATCCGGCGCAGCAATTCGCGAGCGCTGAATTTCTCTGTCGGGTTGCCGTCGTTTACATTCTTCGTCCACCAGTCGCGGTCTTCCTCGGAGGCTTGCATGAACTCGTCGGTAACGCGGACAGAGTGGTTCGCATTCTGAAAGAAAATTGACGTGTAGGCTTCGCCGTCTATCGCAGGATCGTAGCCCTGTTCGATCAGCACCTGCGCCTTGCGCTCTTCCTTCACTTTGCAGTCGATGAATTCCGCGATGTCCGGGTGATCCACGTTGAGGATCACCATCTTGGCCGCGCGGCGCGTCTTGCCGCCGCTCTTGATTACGCCGGCGAACGCGTCGAAGCCGCGCATGAAACTCACCGGGCCCGACGCGATCCCGCCACCCGAAAGCGTTTCGCGGCTGCCCCGGAGTGTCGAGAAGTTTGTGCCTGTTCCCGAGCCCCACTTGAAGAGCATTCCTTCCGTTCTTGCCAGGCCCATGATGGATTCCATGTTGTCCTGGACCGAATTGATGAAGCACGCGGAGCATTGCGGCTTGGGCTGCACGCCGACGTTGAACCACACGGGAGAATTGAATGCCATCTTCTGCTCGACGAGAAGATGGGCAAGATCATCGCGGAAATTGTCGCGCGATTCAGCGGAAACGAAGTAGCCGCCTTGCTCGCCCCAGCGGACGATCGAATCCACAACGCGGCCGATCAATTGCCGCACTGAAGTCTCGCGCTCGGGTGTGTTCAGTTTGCCGTGAAAATATTTTGACGCGACGATGTTCGTCGCCGTCTGCGACCACGACTTGGGCACTTCGACGTTTTCCTGGCGGAAAATCGTCTGCCCCTTATCGTTTCCAATTGCAGCAGTGCGCTTCTCCCACTCGACTGCATCGTAAGGCGAAAGTTTTCCGTCGGTGAATACGCGGCGGAACTCCTGTCCCGTCTTGGACCAGTTCTCTTGTTGAGTTTCTTGGAGTTTGTTTCCGATAGCCATTCGAACTTCCGCCATAAATGCCTCCGCGCAGGCTAACGAGCCGCTCAGTTAAGTCGCCGCACGGCAATGCGGGAAGTTCTATTATAAACCCGCGGGTGCCGTTCGGATAATGTCGCGGACCGTCTGGGAACGTCCCGCCGAGTTGGCCAAAAAATAGAATAGCGTAGCCAGTCCATGACACTGAATCTGTCAAGGGCAGGCTTGCTGGCGCTAAAGCCGCTCTTTTTGAGATTTAAACCCAGTGCGAACTTGGAATCGCGCGCTAAGAACGAGTGCGAACCGTGTCCTTCTTCCCTCTGAGTCTGGGACGCGAGTATAGGGGATGTGGAAATGAAGTCAAGAGGAAATCGGAGATGAAGTACAAAATAATGTGGTGCTCGTGTCCAAAGCGTCTACTTATAGTAGTGGACATTCGAAATGTCCCAAGGCGAAACGCGCGCGTCTTGACGCAGCGTTTTCAGTAGCCTAGCCTGAATCTTAAGCAATCGAAATTCATGAAGCGCAAAAAACTATTCGCAGCGAGTATTCTTCCGATAGCGGCATTAACAATTTTTCTTGTGTTATGGCCGAACACCAAAACTCCCGCGATGGATGTCGCCGATGCAACGCGCTTACCGGCCCCCCGAATTGCGCTCGATGGCGTTCCGAACTCCGGAAAAGTCACCCCAACCCTTTTTCGCGGCGCGCAACCGTCGTCCCAGGGATTCAATTCTCTCGCCAAAAGTGGAATCGCTGTCGTAGTGGATTTGCGATTCGAGGGAGATCGCGACGCCGAGATGCGGGAGGTCACGCACGCGGGCATGCAGTACGTCGGTATGCCGTGGAGTTGTCACTTTCCGCGCGATTCAATCACGGCGCGATTCCTGCAATTTCTCCGCGCGAATCCCAGCGAGAAAATTTTCGTCCATTGCGAGCATGGAGTGGATCGCACCGGTCTGATGATTGCCGCGTATCGGATGGCCGAGCAGGGTTGGACGCCGGAGCATGCGCGCTGCGAAATGATCGCTTACGGCTTCGATTCATTTCACCGCAACTGGTGCAGCTCCCTCAGTTCCTACGAACTCTCATTTCCGCAGCGTTTTTCAAGCTCTCCTGAATTCGATTCCCTTCGTGGAAAACTAGAATAAATGCTACGCAGCTATTCGCCGGCCACCGCAGCCACAGGGGCGGCTGTTGCCTCGGTCCGTCCGACGCGCTTGATGCGAGCAGCCTTGCCTTTTCGCCCGCGGAGATAATTCAGTTTCGCGCGGCGCACGCGTCCCTGGTGTACTACATCGATCGAACTAATGGCCGGTGAATGCAGAGGGAAAATGCGTTCGACGCCGATGCCAAAAGTGACGCGCCGCACTGTGAATGACGCGCCCGCCAGCTCGCCCCGCCGCTGCATCACCACGCCTTCAAACGGCTGCACGCGTTCTTTTTCTTTCTCGCCGTCCGCTTCTTTCAGGATCACGTTGACTCGGATGGTGTCGCCCGGGCGGAAATTGGGGAGGTCTTTGCGCAACTGCGCTTGCTGCGCTTTTACAAGTATCGGATTCATAGTCTTATTTCCCGGCAGACCCGCTCAGGTGGGGCCAGCACTCTACGGACAATCATTAATTATACGCAGATTTGGGCCGTGTTTCCACAGAAACTGCACGATTCCTTGCCAATAGCCACGATCGCGCTCTCGCCTAGCGGTTTCAGAACCACGTCCCTCGGCAATACTCGCGTCAGCCTTTGAGCTTCTCGGATTCTTGCGCGGTGACATCGAGAAGCTCGGGGCGATTGCGCAAAGTTTTCTCGAGCGCTTTTTGGCGGCGCCAGCGGCGGATTTCTTCGTGATTGCCGCTCATCAAAACTTCCGGGACGGCCCAATCGCGGAACTTTTGCGGGCGCGTGTAATGCGGGTAATCGAGAATTCCTCTTCCTGAAATCCGCGGCTCCGCGCCTGCAGCTCGATTTTCGATTCCGCGCGATAGGTCGCTCGTCGTTTCTTGGCTGAACGATTCGTTCACGGTGGAATCTTCGTTGCCGAGCGCGCCGGGGAGAAGCCGCGTGATCGCATCGATGACCATCGCTGCGGGGAGTTCGCCGCCGGAGAGAACAAAATCACCGATGGAGATTTCGTCGGTGACGAGATGCTCGGCCACGCGCTCGTCCACTCCTTCGTAGCGTCCGCAGAGCAGAATCATGCGGTCCAATTTCGCAAATCGCCGCGCGCATTCTTGCCGAAACATTTTTCCGGATGCCGAGAGCAGGACGATTGCCGTTCCATCTGGCGCGCCGCTCGCTCCGAGAGCCGTATTCGTTCTGAGAATATTTTCGACGGCTTCGAATAGCGGCTCGGGTTTCAGGACCATGCCTTCGCCGCCGCCGAACGGGCGATCGTCGACGGTGCGGTGCCTGTCGTGCGCGAACTCGCGCAAATCGCGCACCGCAATTTCAATCAGGTTCGCCTCGCGCGCTCGACGAATGATTCCGTGGTCGAGTGGACCGGTGAAGAATTCAGGGAAAATTGTGACGATGTCGAAATGCATTGGGGAGAAGTGTAACGCAGATCGGTATTCAGGGACGCAGCGCGACAGAGTCGAAGTCGGCGGCGGCGCGACGGCGAGCTTACTCTCTGCGATTTAAGTCGAGCAAGCCTTCGGGGAGCGAGATTTCGATTCGGCGCGCGGCTGGATCAATTTTAGTGCAGATTTCGACGGCGAGAGGAATGAGAATTTCACCTTGAGGTGAATCCACAGATAGCAGCGGTGTTCCGGCAGTCCCTTCGCCGGTTGTCTGCACGTCGCGCACGACACCGAGGCGTTTTCCTCCGGCGACAAGCACATCGCATCCGATTAAATCCGAGATGAAGTAACTGCCTTCGGGGAGAACGACGCGATCCTTGAACGGCACTTGCACTTGCAGGCCGACAAATTTCTCAGCGTCGTTGATGGAGTCCGAACCTTCGAAGTGGAAGATGGCCTGGCCGCCGTGGCTCATGCTGAGCCAGCACGAGCGCACAGAGACGCTGCGCCTGTTTGCTTTGCCATCCCACAGGATGGCTGACTTCAGCTGCTTGAGCCGGTCGGGAAAATCTGTGAGGATTTCTGCCGCAACCTCACCGCGCCGGCCTTGGGGCCGGACGATGCGCGCCAGCGTGACGTAGCTCGACTCTTCTGAATTCACTACTCGAGAATTTCCAGGGTATACCGCTTTTTCAGTTTCATTCCCGCCGCGCCGAGGATGGTGCGGATGGATTTTGCGGTCCGGCCTTGGCGTCCGATTACTTTTCCCAAGTCCTCGGGATGGACTTTTAGTTCGAGAACCGTAACTTGCTCACCATCAATCGCGCGAACACTGACTTGATCCGAGTGATCGACGAGCGCTTTTGCGATCTGCTCCACGAGGTCTCTCATTGCATTTCCTCCACAGGTAGCTGGACTTGAGCGCGCCAATTCGCTCGAGTAAGAGCTATGAACTAGAGATACACCCTTCCCTGTGGTTGCGACGTACTAGGCAATCTTCTGGTTACGAAGAAAACTGCGGACCGTGTCGCTAGGCTGCGCGCCGCATCCGAGCCAATATTTGATGCGGTCGGCATTGAGTTTTACTTCGGCGGGTTTCTTGAGCGGATCGTAGGTACCAACAATTTCGACGAAGCGGCCGTTGCGCGGGCGAGTCTTCTCGGTAACCACGACGCGGTAGAATGGGCGCTTCTTTTTTCCAATGCGGGCAAGACGAATCGTTACCACTTCAAATTCCTCCTATTTCGAATCACGCAATTATAGCGAATCCGTTGTGTTTACCCTAGCGCGAATTGCAGCGTGTTTGCGGCGCGTTCCGCCGCGCCGCCCCCTACATTTGCTCCACTATCTCCTCAACCCCTTGCTTCAAACGGGGGGCTTCATTCCGGCGAATTTGCCGATGCCGCGAATTTTGCTTTTGGCGAGGTTGCCGTATTGCTTCAGCATGCGGCGCATGTCGCCGTATTGCTTTAGCACCTGATTGACTTCCTGGACGGAGGTGCCGCTGCCGCGTGCGATACGCTTGCGGCGCTTGCCATCTATCAGGTTGTGGTCGGAGCGCTCGTTCGCGGTCATCGAGTTGATGATGGCTTCGACGCGCTTGAGTTGCTTGTCGTCGAGGTCCACATCTTTCGGCAGCTTGGCGAAGGGGCCGATCTTGGGCAGCATGCCCATCAACTGTTCGAGCGAGCCCATCTTGCGAATCTGGCGGAGCTGATCGCGGAAATCTTCGAGAGTGAAATCGTTTTCGCGCAGCTTGCGATGCATCTCGCGCGCTTGCTTTTCGTCGATTGTCTTTTCGGCTTTTTCGATGAGAGTGAGGACGTCGCCCATGCCGAGGATGCGCGAGACGATGCGATCGGGATGAAACGCTTCGAGTGCGTCGTATTTTTCGCCGACGCCCGCGAATTTCACGGGCGCCCCCGTTACTTTGCGGATGGAGAGTGCTGCGCCGCCGCGCGCGTCGCCATCGAGTTTTGTGAGGATTACGCCGGTGACGCCGAGGCGCTTGTGAAATTCTCCGGCGGAGCGGACTGCGTCCTGGCCGATCATGGCGTCGGCGACGAAGAGAATTTCCGAGGGCGAGAGTTCGCGCTTCAAAGTTGAAAGCTCGCCCATCAGCTCGTCGTCAATGTGCAGGCGGCCGGCGGTGTCGACGAGGATTACGTCGTAGGCGGAAAGCTTTGCTTCGCGCATCGCGCCGCGAACGATTTCGATTGGCTTGTCGGTGCCAGCGCCGGGCCAGACTGGCGTGTTCGTGGCTTTCGCGACTTGCGAGAGTTGCTCGCGGGCGGCGGGGCGGTAGACGTCGGTGGAAACGACGAGCGGGCGGTGGCCGTGTTCGCCTAGCCATTTGCCGAGCTTGCCGGTGGTTGTTGTTTTGCCGGAGCCTTGCAGGCCGACGATGAGCCAGACGGAGGGAGGGCGCGAAGCAAATTGCATTTTGACTTCGCGGCCGAGGAGATCGCTCAATTCGTCGCGAACAATTTTGACGACTTGCTGATCGGGCGAAAGTTGGAGCAGAACTTCAGAGCCGAGGGCTTTCTCGCGGATGTGGGCGATGATTTCGTCGACTACGCCGACGTTGACGTCGCCTTCGAGGAGGGCTTCGCGGATTTCGGCTAGCGCGGCGTCGAGGTGCTCTCCGGTGAGCTTGCCCTGGCCGCGGAGATTCTTGAATGCGCGCTGGAGTTTGTCGGTTAGGTTCTCAAACATGGGCGAAGGCACCGGTGGGATCGGAAGTGGAATTGTGGGTCAAGACGAGGGCGAAATTGGGGATTGGGGAAGTGCCAATTTTGTGCCGCGATATTGGGGCACCGATCGTTTGTTTTGTGTAAGTTACGGGAGTTATTTCTCGCGGGGTGTGCCGGGATATTTGGCCCGGAATTGCAATAGCGCCGCATTGATTTACGCGGGGCATCGTAGAGGGAAAACCGTGCCGGACGAAACCCGGTCCGGCGCTACATTCGCAGCGACTGATCGCGTTTGGCGTCGTGCAAATGTAGCTCACCTCTTTAGAGGTGAGGCCCTTCGGTTGTGTTTCGAAGCGCGAGGAAGGCGAGGCAAAAGCTTCGGGTCTAACCCTTCTTTCGTCCGTTCGAGACTCAGGGTAAACAGAGCAGGCGACCCGAGCTACATAAGGAACTGCGCCGCGATGGATGATTCCATGGCTCGCTTGGGCGTGTGCGCGGAGATCGGCCGCGGGCTGCGGCGCGAGGCCGGAGCGGGCCAACCCTACGTTGTTGGTCGTATTTCTCACTCATTCACGGATAACATGCCGCGCCGGGAGATACAAGGGGTGGGGTCTGTGGAGTCGCGGGCTTGCTGAGTGTTTGACTCTGCTGGAAGTGCGCTCGAACGAACTTTTGTAGCAGGCAAGTGCGATGCTCGGTGAGGGATGGCGTGCGGAGAGATTCGAGAGTGATGCACAACTGGATATTGTGCTTGCAGATGATCTGTTATACGGTGCAACCAGTCCACCGCGGGAATTCACGAAGGCGAAATTCGCTGTGAAGCCGAAAATCTTCGCGCTGCCGGTTGCCGCCGCCCTTGCGATTCTGTGTGCTGCGGCATTTGCGGGCGGCACATTTGCCACGAATCATACCTCGGCTACGAACCATACCTCAGCCACGAACCATTCCTCGCAACAGGCGAGCCAAACGCGAGGCGTTGCGCCGGAGCAGGACACGAAGGCGCAGGTCGCGTCGGAATTGAGCGGCCACTATTACGCGCTCGTTATTGGCATCAACAATTACCAGCATTTGCCTAAGCTCGCCACGCCCGTCGCCGATGCGAAGGCGTTGGCTTCCGTCTTGCACGATCAATACGGATTTCAAACGACGATGCTTTTGGATGCCACGCACGACCAGATCACCAAGGCGATGTTCGAATACCGGCGCACTCTCGACGAGAATGCGAATCTCCTGATTTATTTTGCCGGCCACGGAAAGTACGACAGAGACGCCGACAAAGCGTATTGGCTGCCCGTGGATGCCGATCCAGAGGAACCGTCGCACTGGATTGGGGCGGAGTCAATTTCAACGGCAGCAAAAGTGATTTCCGCGCGGCACGTCCTGATTATTTCCGATAGTTGCTATTCCGGAGGGCTCACGCGCGATGTGGAATTCTCGGTTACGCCGAAGGAGCACGAACGCTATATTGAAAAAGAGGCGGCCCATAAGTCGCGCACGCTGATGTCGAGCGGAGCGCTCGAGCCGGTTGCCGATGGAGGCGGGAGCGGGCATTCGGTGTTCACGGGCACGCTGCTAAATGCACTCGTCGCTTATGACGAGCAGATTTTCGTTGCGGAAGACATCTTCCAGAACTACGTCAAAGAGGCTGTCTCCGGGCGATCCGAGCAATCGCCGCAGTACGCTCCCATCGGCAATTCGGGGCACGAGTACGGCGATTTCGTATTTGTGCGAGCGGGAAAGGCGCCTGCGGCCAGCGCGACGAAGAAGACGGAGCACAATCCGAGGCCGGCGGCTCAGACCGTGACATCGCAACCGGCACCGGCGAAGGAGCCGGCAGCGCCGCCTCGCACAGCGTACAATCCGCCGGTTGCGGGCCCGGCTGAAATGTACGCGAAGAACGTGTTGGCGAGCCGCACCTACGGAGGAATTCGATTTGACGTAACGAAAGTCAATACGAACGATAGCAAAGCTCCTGTGGTTCTGATCTCGGCCACGAACACGCAACAGGGGGATTTGAAGTTCAAGATCGTGCATCCTCCGGATGCGAAGGTAATTGACAGCAACGGGGCCGTTAGCACTGGGTGGAGTGTTGACGCAGTTCCGATCTGCCTAATCCAGTGGGGTGATGTCAAGAAATTCTGCGCTACGCCCGAGGCGAACGGATGGACGGAGGCTCATTCGGGCACTCCATTGAACTTCGCATTGAAATTCCGCGGTCCCCAAGATTTTCGCGGGTCGAGCCTCAATGTTTCCTTTTATGTCTTGCTTGGCACGGATAAGGATGACGGGAGTATTAGCTCAACGTTTGTCCCCGTTATTTTGCCGAGCGTCCCACTTGAGCGGGATGCGCCGGTTCGGACATCGTTGGCCGGTCGAACCTACGCAGGAATCAATTTTGAAGTGATGAGGATGCAAGCTGACGAAAAGGCTGTTCGAGTCTTGGTTGCCGCTACGAACACGCAACAGGGGGATTTAAAGTTCAAGATCGTGCATCCTCCGGATGCGAAGGTAATTGACAGCAACGGGGCCGTTAGCACTGGGTGGAATGTTGACGCTGTTCCGATCTGCCTAGTTCAGTGGGGTGATGTCAAGAAATTCTGCGCTACGCCCGAGGCGAATGGATGGACGGAAGCTTATTCGCAGATTCCGCTGTATTTTCTGCTGACGTTCCGCGGCCCTCAGGATTTTCGCGGTTCGAGCGCCAATGTTTCATTTGACGTATTGCTGGGCACCGAGAAGGATGATGGAACCATAAAGGCGACACCGGTCTCCGTTGCACTGCCAGACGTGCCGCTCCGCCAATGATGCGAGAAAGATTCGCCGCGGCGCCATCTCGGTAGTACTCACAAACGTGCAATGGAGCACGGACCCCTTCTTTTTGCGAGATCCAGCCAGGACTTCTCTAAGGGCAGCGCGCCTTTTCCGTTCAACAGCGCAACCAGTTTGCATTGACCTGTATTGACACGACGAGAGATCGGGTTACATTGTGGCGAGAGTCTCTTCGGACCACACTCGGCGATGATGATTCCCACTCCCACGTTCCTTCGCGGTCTTTCGGGCGCTGGGAAATTGCAAAGACTAAAAAAGATGCGCGCCGCTTTCAGCGGATCGCTTGCCAGGGGCGTCGCGATCCTTCTGTTCTTGGCGCTTGGCTTGGCGGTGGGGGCGCAGGAGGGGAGGTGGAGGGAGCTGGTTAAGCAGGCGAATGAGCTGCGGGCAGAGGGGAAGTATGGCGAGGCGGTGCCTGTTGCTGAGGAGGCGGTGCGGGTGGCGGAGAAGACGTTTGGGGGCGGCCATCCGGCTTTGGCGATGAGTTTGAATTTGCTGGGGGCGATTTATGACGATGAAGGGAAGTATGCGGAGGCGGAGCCGCTGTTCAAGCGCGGCCTGGCGATTCGGGAGAAGGCGTTGGGGCCGGACAATCCTGATGTGGCGAAGAGTTTGAATAGTTTGGCGTTTGTTTACTACCACGAGGGCAGGTATGCGGAGGCGGAGCCGCTGTTTAAGCGCGCGCTGGCGATTCGAGAGAAGGCGCTGGGGCCGGAGAATGAGGAAGTGGCGGTGACGCTGAATATGCTGGCGTCGGTATATCAGAGGCAGGGGGAATTTGCGAAGGCGGAGGCGCTCTTTAAGCGCAGTTTGGCGATTCGGGAGAAGATTCTGGCGGCGGACGATCCGGAGTTGGCGCGGAGCCTGGTGAGCGTGGCGACACTTTATCAGGAGCAGGGGAAATATGCGGAGGCGGAGCCGCTGCTGAGGCGCAGCCTTCTAATTCGCGAGAAGGCGCTTGGGCCGGAGCATCCGGATGTGGCGGCGAGCTTGAACGCGCTGGCGCTGGTGTGCGAGCAGCAGGGCAAATATGCCGAAGCGGTGCCGCTCTACGCACGGAGCCTGGCGATCCGCGAGAAGGCGCTGGGGCCGGAGCATCCCGACGTGGCCAGGAGCTTGAGCAGCTTGGCGACGCTTTACGAGAAGCTGGGGGAATATTCCGATGCAGAGCCGCTATTCAAGCGCGCTTTGGCGATTCGGGAGAAGGCGCTGGGGCCGGAGCATCCCGACGTGGCGGCGAGCTTGAATAATCTCGCGCGAGATTATGAGAATCAGGGGAAGTATGCGGACGCGGAGCCGCTTTATAAACGTAGCCTGGCGATCCGTGAGAAGACGCTTGGGCATGACCATCCCGAGGTGGGTTTCAGTCTGAGCAATCTGGCGACGCTTTATTACGCTGAGGGGAATTCCGCGCAAGCGGAGGCTTACTTCGAGGCTGCGCTGCGAAATATTTCGAAGCAATTCGAAAATAATTTCACGTACATGAGCGAGAAGGACCGGCTGGAATTTCTGAGCACGGTGCGGCCGACTTTCGACGCGTACATGAGTTTTTGCCTGGCGCGCTGCGCGGCGGATGCGGGGCTAGTGGGCTCGATGTACGACTTGCTGCTGTGGGAAAAGGGGATTGTGGGGACGAGCGCGGCGGCGTTGCGAGCGCAGGTGGCCGACGGCGGAGATGCGGAGGCGGTGGCGATATTTGACCGGCTGGCGGCGAAAAAGCGCGAGTCGGCGCGGCTGGCGAGCGCGCGGCCTGATGGATGGGAGCAATTGCAGAAACGCGTTGATGACGAAGCGAACGATTTGGAGCAGCAACTGGCTCGGCGGGTTAGCTCGATCGGCGAGCAGCGGAGCGCTGCACGTGCTTCGTGGCGCGACGTGCAGAAGAAGCTGCAGCCCGGCGAAGCGGCGGTGGAAATTGTGCGGTTTCATTTCAATGACGGGAAGCACTGGACACGGAGATTCAATTACGTTGCGTTGATTCTGACGGCGCAGAGCGAGGCTGCGCCGGCGATGGTGGCGCTCGGTGAGGCGCGCGAGCTTGAGGGCGATCCGCTGCGCGAGTACCGGATGCGCGTGGGGCTTCGGGCGAATGGCACGGCGAGAGGCGTGGCGGCTGTGGAGAAAAATGAAAATGGCGGCGTGGCGCCAAAGATGAGTTTTTTCGATGCGTTTTGGAAGCCGCTTGAGCCAGCGCTGAAAGGCGTGGAGAGAATTTATTTTTCGCCGGATGGAGCGCTGAACCAGGTGGCGCTCGGGGATGTTGCTGGCGGCGATGGGCAGTTCTTGATGGAGAAGTACGATTTGCGGATTGTGTCGAGCACGAAGGATATTCTGGGCGGACCGCGGAAAGCTACTACGAACGATAGTGCCGTGCTGGTCGGGAATCCTGCGTTTGATTTGGATGAAGCGCAGCAGCGCACCGCGCTGGAATCTTTGCACGCGGCACCGGCAGCGACTGATGCTGCGCCGGAGGCTCAAGAAATTGCGAGTTTGCGATCGCGCGAACTCGAAAGCGGGAAGCTCGATCCTTTGCCCGGCACGCAGATTGAAGTGGAAGAGATCGCTACGATGCTGGAGAAGCAGAGATGGCAGGCGCATCTCTATACGAGGGAGCACGCGCTGAAAGAAACGGTGATGGAAGTGAAAGGCCCGCGCGTGCTGCATCTGGCGACGCACGGATTTTTTGAGCCGGATCAGCAAAAGGCCGATCAACGTGAAAGCGACCAACATTCTGCGACCGAACAGCCAGCGAACGTGGAAGATCCGATGCTGCGGTCGGGACTATTTTTTGCCGGCGCGAATCGCAGGCTTTCCGGGCACGCGACGCCAGCTGATTTTGACGATGGAGTGTTGACGGCTTACGAAGCGAGTCAACTCAACCTGCAGGGGACGGAGTTGGTGGTGTTGAGCGCGTGCGAGACGGGGCTTGGGGAAGTTGCGGCGGGCGAAGGTGTTTTTGGTTTGCGCCGAGCGCTGCAAGTGGCCGGCGCGGATTCGGTGCTAATGAGCATGTGGGCTGTGCCGGATAAAGAGACGCAGGAGTTGATGGTGCTCTTTTATGAGAAGTGGCTGGCGGGCGAGGACAAACATGTGGCTTTGCGCAAGGCGCAACTGGAAATGCGGGCGCGCGTGAAAGTTCGCTATGGAGAAGACCGGCCGCAGTATTGGGGCGCGTTCGTTCTCGTGGGGCGCTAGGCGTGCGACGCGAGGCTACCTAGTGTCAATTCGTGACTCTATCGTTCGAGAAGTTGGGCGAACTGGCGGAGCTCGGCGAGATTCAGGTCTGAGGCGGCGCAGAAATACATGCCGTTGTGCGACCAGAACACCAGATTGTAGCCCTGGATGGTTTGAACTTCCGGCGTCTTCGCGGGCTTCGAATCTTCGGGCCAGACGAACACGTTGATGAAATGCTTCTGGCGCTGATAGACGAGGGCTGCGACGTTGCGATGGCCAACGTAATCGAGGCGGCCACCTATGAGCGGGAAGCCTTGATCGGCGAGATTGATGACGGGCGGCGCGAAATCCAACTTGCCGTCGAACCAAGGCTTCACGGTGTGCTGGTCGGTGGATTCGACATCGTACAAGTGGCCGGGCTGCATTGAGCGGATGTGGCTCGCGACGATTTCCTCGGCAATCAAGTCTTGCTCGCCGCCGCCGATATTGGGAAGCACTTTCGCGCCGAGAACTACTGCGATGAGGATCGCAGCGGCAATGGCGAGCCACTCGAAGGACCGGCGAGGCATGGCGATGGGTTGTGGCCGGGCCTGCGGCGGAAGCGCGGCGCGGATGCGGGACTTGAGGCTTTCCGGCGCGCGTTCGTAGAGATTTGCCGCTCGCACTGAGCTGCGCATGGCTTGCAGGTCGCGTAGCTCCTGCGCGCACTCCGGGCAAGTCTTCAGATGCTCCTCGAATTCGATGTTGCGAACGAGGTCGAGTTCGCCATCGAAATAGGCGGGGAGCAAAAGTTCGTTGTTTTGGCAGGCCACGTTATTCCTCGTCTTTTTCAGATAATTCCGTACTCAATTCATTAGGCAGCTCGTTGCGTACTTTGGTGCGAACTTCGCCGCGCATTTTGCCAGTTACTTCGCTGTGCGCTTCGGGGCGCATATGCAAGAGGCGATCGCGCAATTGGGCGCGGCCGCGAGCCAAGCCTGACATCACAGTGCCGATGGGCTTGCCCATCACTTCGGCGATTTCCTTATAGGCCATGCCTTCGAGTTCGCGCAGAACGAGCACCTCGCGAAAATTGACGGGCAATTCATTCAGGGCGTCGCGCACCATGCGGGTATCGGCTGACTGCAGGAGCGCGGCTTCGGCGCCGGGCTGCTCGGCGGTGTCCGTGTGGATCTTTTCATCGAATTCCTCGGAAAGATCGGCAGGGCGATTTTTTTCGAGAAAAGTGTAGCTGGTGTTGCGCACGATTTTCAGCACCCAGGCGCGGGCGTCGCCTCCCTGGTAGCCGCCGAAGAATTTGAACGCGCGAAGATAGGCTTCCTGAACGATGTCCTCGGCATCGTGGGTGTTGCGAACGAGCCAGCGCGCGAGATTGTAGGCCGCATCGAGGTGCGGCAGCACAACCTGATCAAAAGCACCGGCTTGGCCTGCCCCGCGCTTCTCTTCCATGCGGGCACTAGATTCTCAATCTTACAGACTGCTTATCAACTGATTTTATTCCCGTTAATTGATGGTCATTGCGGGGGCGAGGCGGCGTTTATTTGGGGCTGGCGGGAATATCGGGCGGGCATCGGAAGTCTAGACAAGTGAACGCAGCGCTAGAGGCCTTTGGGCCAATGCGGATGCGAAATCGGAGGGGAAGATATGTCCGACTTTATTGAAAAGAATTTGGATCGTGACGGAATCGATCGTCGCGGATTTCTGAAGTGCATGGCCTGGGCGGGGACGGGAACGCTCTGTTTGCTGCAGGGCGGCGTTTTAAAGTCGTTTGCACTTTCTGACGTGATGCACAAATACGTTGGCGATTTGAAGGGCGATCTCAGCTTCGTTCAAATCAGCGACAGCCACATCGGGTTCAACAAGGCGGCAAATCCTGACGTGACGGTAACGCTGCGCGAGGCCATTGCCAAAGTGAATGCGCTGCCGACGCCTCCTTCGTTCGTTCTGCACACGGGCGATTTGACGCACCTCTCGAAGCCTGAGGAATTCGACACGCTGGCTGAATCGCTGAAGAGCTTGAGGACTGATCGCATCTTTTATGTTCCGGGCGAGCACGATGTGCTCAACGACAACGGCGAGATGTTCCACGAGCGGTTCGGGAAGGATACGCAGGGCGATGGCTGGTACAGCTTCGATCAGAAGGGCGCGCATTTTATCGGGCTGGTAAACGTGTTGAATCTGAAAGCGGGCGGGCTCGGGAATCTTGGACACGATCAGCTCGAATGGCTCGAGAAGGACGTTGCCAAATTGAAGAGCAGCACGCCGATTGTTGTCTTCGCGCATATCCCACTCTGGTCGGTTTATCCGCAATGGGGATGGGGAACTGACGACAGCGAACAAGCGCTTTCCTACCTAAAGCGATTTGGCTCGGTGACGGTTTTGAACGGACACATTCACCAGACCATGCAGAAGATTGAGGGCAACATCACGTTTCACACGGCGAATTCCACGGCTTTTCCGCAACCGCAGCCGGGGCAGGCCGATTCTCCGGGCCCCATGAAAGTGCCGGCTGAAAAACTGCGCAGCTTGCTGGGCATTACAGACGTGAATTTTGTTCGCGGCAAACACACATTGGCAATCGTGGATTCAACACTTTAAGACTAAGGAGATTTAAGATGCGACATTCGAAAATGCAACAAAGCAAGGCCGTACGAAACGTCAAAACTGTAATTCTTGGAACTGCGGCGATTCTTTCGCTCACGCTCGCGAGCGGCACTTTACGGGCGCGTTCTCTCGGCGGAACTCAAACGGGAACTCCGGTCACAGTTCAGATGGCGGGCCAGGAAAAATCCGGCACGAACGCGGTGGCCATCGACAATTTCAGTTTCGGGCCGATGCAGCTCGAGGTGCCGGCGGGCACGCAAGTTACATGGATCAACAAAGACGACGTACCGCATACGGTTGTCAGCGTGGATCACAAATTCAAATCGCGGGCGCTTGACACCGACGAGAGGTTTTCGTTCACGTTCCAGGATCCCGGCATGTATGAGTACTTCTGCTCGGTTCATCCAAAGATGACCGGGAAGATTGTGGTGAAGTGAGCCGGCCGTGAATCCATACAACATTCGCGAGGCGCTGCTGGCCAAGCACGCTCAACATGTGGTGTTAATCCACTTTCCTATCGCACTGTGCATGGCCGGCGTGGCTTTTGACTTCGCGGCGCGCTGGACGAAACGCAGCGCATTTGCGGCGGCTGCTTATTACAATTTCACCGTGGCGGCAATTTTCACGGTGCCGGTGGTCGCGACTGGACTGCTTGCGTGGCAGTTCGCACTCGAGGGGCAGAAATTGAAGGGAGTATTGCTGGAGCATTTGGCGCTGGGAGTGGCATCGAGTGTGATGATCTGCCTGATCTGGTATGTGCACTTTCGGGCGAGACGCGAGCCGGAGAAAACGCTGCCGTCGTATTGCCTACTAATGGAGCTTTTCGCTATCGGCCTCGTGGCGATGACTGCTCATTTGGGCGGATATTTGAGCGGCGTCAACCTTCCGAGTTAGACACGTGTTTCTGTGGGACGGCGCACGTGAGGGGATTCGTGAGGCCACTCAGCTGATGAAGGGAGGCGTGGATTATTTTGCGTAGTCGTTTTTGACGACGGCGCCGCCTTTCATTACGAACTTTACGTGCTGGAGCGTGGTGACATCCTGCAATGGGTCGCCGTCGACGGCGATGATATCGGCCCACTTGCCGGTGTCGATGGTGCCGATTTTGTCCGACCAGCCGAGCAGATCAGCGTCGTTGACGGTCGCCGTTTGAATGGCTTGCAGCGGCGTCATTCCCAGGCTGACGTAAACGGCGAGTTCGTGGGCATTCAATCCGTGCGGATAAACCGCGGCGTCTGTGCCCATGCCGATTTTCACTCCGGCCGCAATTGCTTTTCGGATGTTCCCCTTCGCCATGTCGGAAACCATCGCCATCTTTTTCTGCGAGAATTCGGGCAAGTTCGCGCGGGCGGCATTTTCGCGCTGCCAGTCGATCAAGTAGAGCGTGGGAACGAGATAGGTGCCGTTTTTCTTCAGCGTGGCGATCGCTTCATCGTTCATCAGGTGGCCGTGCTCAACTGAATCGACACCGGCTTCGGAAGCCCAGATCACGCCTTGCGCGCCGTGAGCGTGAGCGGCAACTTTTCTGCCCAACCTGTGAGCGTCGGCGACGATCGCTTTCATTTCTTCGAGCGTGTACTGCGCCGCGTTCGGATCGTCGCCTTTGGAGAGGACGCCGCCGGTCGCGCAGATTTTGATGACGTCCGCGCCGTATTTGATGATCTCGCGCGTTTTGTGCTGAACGTTTTCGACGCCGTCCGCCGCACCATCGCTTGTTGCGTGATATTCGAAGGGCAAGAAGTCGTTATCGCAATGGCCGCCGGTGATGCTGAGCGCGGGGCCGCTCGCGAGCATGCGCGGGCCGGGCACGTCTCCCGCATTAATGGCGTCGCGCAGAGCAATATCGCTATAGCCATGTGCGCCGACGTTGCGCACGGTGGTGATTCCTGCTTCCAAAGTGACGCGCGCGTTGCGGGCGCCGATTAGCGCCTCGCGAGGAACAGAAATCGCCAAGGTTTCGTAACCGAAACTCGGGTTGAAGGTCAAATGCGTGTGCGCATCGATGAGTCCCGGAAGGACTGTCGCGTGCGAAAGATCGATTACAGTGTCGCCAGGAGAAGTTTTGAGATCGCCGGCAGCGATGACGCTCGCTATTTTGTCTCCTTCGATCACAATCGCTCTGTTCGCGAGCGTGTCGCCGCTTTTCACGTCAAGCAAGTGGCCGGCCTTGACGATTACCCGATTCGACGACTGTTGCGCTGCGACTGCGGCGCACAGCATCAGCGTCGCAGCCACAACTCCGGGCAGCAAATTCCTGAGCGTCATTTTCATTGCGCACTCCCTTATCGTCTGGATCTGAAGTGATGAACTGCGCGAGGCAATATACCAGTGTTCGTGAGCGTTCGCGCTTCGTTCGTTTCGTGATTTTTTGACGCCACGGACGCAACGTTGCGGGGCACGATGAAGGGGAATAGAATCCGTGACCGCAAGGGATGCGCGAAAGATTTGGGCGGACGACGGGAGGAACGACGATGAAAAAGGTGAGTTTGCTCGTGGTGGCAGTTTTGTGTTTTCAGGCGCTTGTGTTTGCGCAGAGTTTGTCGCCCGCGGATCGCGCAAGCGGCGTGAAGTTTCTTGAGCAGACGCGGGATGGGGTGATTGAAGCGGCGAAGGGGCTGTCGGAGGCGCAATTTAAATTCAAGGCTGGGCCGGATCGCTGGTCGGTGGCCGAGACGCTCGAGCACATTGCGCTGGCGGAGGATTTCATTTTCGGAATTACGACCGACAAAGTGATGAAAGCGCCTGCAGGCGCGCCCGACCGCGATTACAAGAAAATCGACGCGATGGTGCTGGCGATGGTGCCGGACCGCTCGCACAAAGCTCAGGCACCGCCACCGCTCGTTCCGACCGGAAAGTGGACGCCCGCGGAATCGCTCGATCATTTTTTGAAGAGCCGGGCGAAGACGATTGAATACATGAAGACGACGCCAGATTTGCGCGAGCATGTGGTCACGGAAGATCCGCTCGGGCAGCCGATGGACGGTTACGAATTCCTGCTATTTATTGGCGCGCACAGCGAGCGGCATACGAAGCAGATTTTGGAAGTGAAGGCCGATCCGAATTTTCCGAAGATGTAGGGGATCTCTCGTCCGGGGCTGAAAGCGCGGCGACGGTGGGTCGTTCTTCCGCCTGCTGAAGCAGGAGACTCCCACCCTAAAGCAAACGGCGCGCCGCGTGATAGATTTTGCGCGGCGCGCCGAATTGCGTGAGACCTCTGCTATTGCCGACCCGTTACTGTGGATAGGTGGACGGAATCACCTGGCTGATCCTGTGGACGTCCCACGAGCCGAGTCCGGTGACGTAATCGTATCCGGGGAGACAGGTGTACAACCCGTTCGCTCCGATGGTTACGTCGTTGAAATCCGGGCTGGTCGCAGGGGGACCGCTCGTCGCGAGTTGATAGATCAACGGCGCGGCAAAGCCGAGTTTGTTCTTGTGCGCGCTTTCGATTCGGGCCCATGAACCCATCGAGAGCGGCGAAGAGAGACTTGTTCCCCCGATGAGCGTGATGGTGCCGTCTACGACTACGTTCGCGGCGCAAATCGCAAGCTCGGTGCCGCCGGCGCACATCGAAACATCCGGCACTCCGCGCTGGCCAGCTTCGGCGCTGGGAACGATTGGTAGAGAACCGCCGCCGGTGTAGCTCTGCCAGAAGGGCGCGGTTTCAAAGTAGCTGATTCCGCCACCGCCTGCTTCCCATCCAGTTTCGAAATCGTAGGTGTAGTCAGCGTTCGAGAACATGTTCGTTCCCCCGACGGCGATCACATAGGGTGACGACGCTGGGTAGGCAGTATCCGGAGGGCCGGAAAGAGGCACGCCGTTGGTTGCTTCGGCGGGGCAGGCGGAGCCGTTGTCGCCGGCCGAGGCAAACGGAGTGATGCCCTGCAAGGCCGCTTCCGCGAACATTTCGTCGTCAACGAGCATGGAACCGTCAATGTAAGCGTCGAATTCGCATTCACCGAAGGACATGTTAAATGCTTTTACTTTGTTCTGAGAAACGGCTTTGCTGATGGCGGTGGCAATATCGGAATCGGTGAGAGACGTGGCGACATAAAAATAGAGATGCGAGACTTGCTGCGCGATTCCCGTTGAGGACTGCGAATCGAGATCCCACTCGTCGGCGCCGCTGGTGTCAGAGCTGGCGATGCCGGCGTTCACGATGGTGACGGGCACTTGCGGCAAAGAGTATGTCTTCTCGTAGGTTCGGAGATCGGTGACGACTTGGGTGAGATCACCTTCCGCGATGATGCCGACGGGCGTCGTTGATCCCGTGGAGAAACCTTTCGCAGCGCACGAAGTATTGTCTGAAGGGCACGCTGCATCGTAGGCGATTTGGTATTGCTGCGGCGTGTAGCTTTCATTGCTCGTGTCTGGCACCGGGCACTCTGGCGGCGAGCAAGGGACGGTCATCGGGCCGAGCGCTGGTTTAGTCAAGAACGTATGCAGGGCCACGACGTTGTTCAGGCCGAGGACGGCGACGACAATACCCGACAAAGATGCGGGAGCCTGCGCAGCCGTGGTGTTCAAATACACGGTGGCGCCGTTCGCCGAATATTGTTCGAGAGTGGTATTGAATGCCGCTGATGCAGTGGCGGCCGTTCCGTCTCCTTCGACGAGAAGTTGATTGTCGTCGACGGTGACGTTTGTAAATCCAGCGCTTGTTAAGTAGCTCTCAACGGCCTGCACTTGAGCTGAAGTCGCGCCGAACTGTGCGACGAATTGCTGCAAACTGAGCGACGTTCCATACTGAGCGTTGCCCGGCGTCAGCATGGCTTGAAGGGTTGGTTGAATCTGGTTTGCATTCTGCGCCTGCAGGCCGACGACGATGTGGATCGGCGTCGAAGAGGCCAGAGTGCCGAGCGGCGCTGCATTCTGCAGATATTGAACTGGGAAAGCTTTGGTGGAAGTGGACGCCCAAGATTGGGCGTTGGCTGCTGGCGCGGCGCAAAATACGAGAAGCGCCAAAATCACTAGCGCTTCGACACACTTCGAGCTGGTATTCAAGACACTTCTCCTTTTATTCTCAGTTTGAATTTGAATTAGGGGCCGGGCTCTGTTGCTAGCGGCGTATCACTCTGAGGAGCAAGTTCAACTTTCAACTAGCGCCACGCGAGCCGAATCTCTATTAGGCAGGAGACGTGCCAAACGCTCACGAAGGTAATATGTGTGTTATGAGCAGGATAGAACAAAAATACAGGCATGACCGTATTAGGATATTTCTGTTAGTTTTTACCGGTGCGCGTAAATTTTGCGGATTTGACGAGTGCCTAGTGAATTTGATCGGGATCGAGTTTGCTCACTGTTGATATCGCGCCGGCGTCTTAACATACAGGGGATTTACGAGCACGAACGGCGGGTGCTCGCCACAGTATAGTGATTCCATGTTCGAATCGATCATTCAGGATATTCGTTATGCGGGGCGAACGCTGCGGCGCCGTCCAGGTTTTTCCGCTGTAGCGATCGTGACGCTGGCGCTCGGCATCGGCGCGAACACGACTATTTTTAGTGTCGTTGAAAATGTGCTGCTGCGGACGCTGCCGTATCGCGAACCGGGCCGGCTTGTCGAAATTTGGAATAATTATTATCCGCAGTGGCCGCAGCTCGGATTGTCGCCTGCGGATTTTGATGAATGGCGACGTCAGGCGAAGTCGGTCACGGACATGGCTGCCTACCAGTTCGTTCCCACCGATCTCAATCTCACCGGCGATGGCGAGTCGGAACGCGTTGAGGCGACGTATGCGACTGCGGAATTGTTTACGACTCTTGGAGTGAAGCCCGTTCTCGGGCGCGCGTTTTTTCCGAATGAAGATCAACCGGGCGCGCCGAGCATCGTTCTGATCAGCCATCCATTGTGGGAGACGCGCTATGGCGGCGATCCAGGGATCGTCGGTCGGACGCTAACGCTCGATGGCAAGGACTACACGCTCGCGGGCGTGCTGCCGGGAAATTTTCGCCTCGCGCCGTGGGCTGACATCTGGTTTCCCACGGGATTGATGGATCCGAATGAATTGAAGACGCGCGTGCATCATCCGTTTGGCGTCGTCGCGAGGCTCGCGCCGAATGTGACGATTGCGCAAGCGCAGGCCGAAATGACGACGCTCGCGCGGCAGCAAGCCCTGGCACATCCGGCGACGAACGCAAATTGGGGCGTCGAGGTGCGCCAATTGAAAGATCCCGCGGCGGTGAAACTGCGGGCAGCGCTCCTCGTCTTATTCGGCGCCGTCGGCCTGGTGCTGCTGATTGCGTGCGCGAATCTTGTGAATCTTCTTTTCGCGCGCAATGCGGACCGCCAGCGGCAGATCGCGGTGCGCGTAGCGCTCGGCGCAAACCGCGCGCGGCTCATCGCGCAATTGCTGACGGAAACGATGCTTCTTGCTCTTGCGGGAGGGTGCCTCGGAATCCTGATCGCGCAAGTGAGCCTCAATGCGTTGACGGCGCTGGCACCGGCTGAACTTGCCGGTTCGGGTCCGCCGGCCCTTAACGGCTGGGTCCTCGGATTCACGCTTGGCGTATCGGTTTTGACCGGGATTCTTTGCGGCGTGCTTCCAGCGTTTCAAAGCGCGCGAACCGATCTCAATACCGTTCTGAAGGGAAGCGGCACCGGGACAGGAGGGATGGTGACGGGCCGGCTTCGAAATGCATTCGTCGTGGCGGAAATCGCGCTTTCACTCATGTTGCTGGCCGGCGCGGGATTATTTCTTCGCGGATTCGGCAACCTGCTGAGAGTGAATCTGGGATTTCGTCCGGATAACATTTTGACGATGCGCGTTTCCGAGCGCGCGATTCCGCCCGAAGTGATCAACAAGATGACTCCCGCACAGTTGCAGGACCTGCAAGAAAAAGACTCGCGTCGCTTTCAACAACTGACCGAGCGGATTGAGGGATTGCCCGGCGTGAAGAGCGCCGGCGGAATCGATATATTGCCGATTTCCGAATCGCGCCGGGCGACGACGCGGTTTGTCATCGAAGGCCAGCCGGACACGGAGCGAGCGCCACGGCCGACGGCGCAAATTCGCACGAGCGACCCCGGATACTTCACGACGATGAGAATTCCGCTGATTCAAGGCCGGCTCTTAAACGAATCGGATTGGAAGAATCCCAACGTGGTGATCAGCGAGAGCATGGCGCGGCGATTTTGGCCCCATGGCGATGCGATTGGGCATCGCATCAATCTTTGCTCGATGGATCCGCAGCCGTGCTGGTCGCCGGTGGTGGGCGTGGTCGGCGACGTGCACCAATTCGGGCTCGGTGCCGGGGCGACATTCGACGTTTATTACACCGGAGGGTGGACGGAATCGCTGGTGATTCGCGCCGAGCGAGATCCTTCGGCGCTTGTCGCGGCGGTGCGCGAAAAAGTTCACGAATTCGATTCGGGGCTGGCGGTTTCGCATGTGGCGACGATGGATCAACTTCTATCGGATTCGCTCGCGCAGCAGCGTTTTACCACGCTGCTTCTCGGAACGTTTGCGGCGCTCGCGCTTCTGCTGGCCGCGGTGGGAATTTACGGTGTGGTGAGCTACGGAGTCTCGCGCCGCACGCAGGAAATCGGAATTCGCATGGCGCTCGGTGCGCAGCCGAGAGATGTGAGCCGATTGATCGTGGGGCAAGGATTGATGCTTGCGCTCGAAGGCACGGCAATCGGATTGGCTGGAGCGTTCGTGCTCTCGCGCTGGATTGGAAGCATGCTCTTCGAAGTGAAACCGTCCGACCCATTAACCTTCGTCGCCGTGACATTTCTGCTTCTCGGCACGGCGCTCGCCGCGTGCTACATCCCCGGGCGGCGCGCGATGCGCGTTGATCCGATGATCGCGCTGCGCCACGAATAAGCCGAGCGCAATTGCACGAGTAAAAAATCAAGATGCCGGGCTTCCCGGCCAGGCCGGGACGCACAAATCGCGGAAGCCCGGCGCTACAAGTGCCGAACCGGCGAGCGGGATTGAAATTGGAACTATCGGCTTGGCGAAACGGAATGCCTATTGGGAATTAGTCTGTCCGGGCATGAATCTCGTTATTGAAAAGCGTGCTTTGAGGCTTGGGCCGGAGTTTGTGCGAGCAGTTTCGGCAATGCTCGCGGCGCTGCTGATCGTGCCGGGAGCAGCGCCGTGCGGGCAGCAACAGTCTCAACAGCAATCCCAGCAACAAAGTCAGCCGCAACCTTCGCCACAACCTTCAGCACAACCGCAACAACAACCAAAGATAGCTGTCGAAGCGAACATGGTGACGGTGTTTGCTACGGTGCGCGACAAAAAAAGCCAGATCATCTCGAACTTGACGAAAGACGATTTCTCGATCGATGAAGATGGGCGGGCGGAGACGATCACTTACTTTGCGCGCGAAAATGATTTGCCGCTGACTGTCGGCTTGCTGGTGGATACGAGCCTCAGCCAGCGGCGCGTCCTCGGTCAGGAGCGAACCGCAAGCTCGAGTTTCATCGAGCATACGCTGCGTGAAGACAAGAAAGATCAGGCGTTTCTGATTCACTTCGACTACGAGGTCGAGCTTCTGCAGGATTTCACTTCTTCACGGAAGAAATTGGAATCCAAGCTCGACTTGCTGGAAACGCCGGAAATGCAACGCGCGAGCGACGACGGCAGCGGACATCGCCATGGCGGCGGGACGCTGCTCTATGATGCAATTTATCTCGCGTCCAACGACATGATGATGAAATGGCAGGGCCGGAAAGCGGTGATCATTCTTTCCGATGGAGATGATCGGGGCAGCAAGGAAACTCTCGGGAGCGCGATCGAATCGGCGCAGCGCGCGAATACTGTTGTCTATTCGATTCTTTTTAAGGATGACGAACCATTTGGTCAGCGAGGCGGATATGGCGGCGGGGGTTGGGGCGGGCATGGCGGCGGAGGAGGCGGACATCGCTACCCGCAGCAAGAACAGCGGCCTGACGGCAAGAAGATTCTCGAACGAATCTCGAAGGAAACTGGCGGGCGGCTGTTTGAAGTCTCAAAAAAGCTGACGGTGGATCAGATTTACGATCAGCTTGCGCAGGAACTGCGAGCTCAGTACATCCTGGGCTACGTCCCGGACAAATCTCCCAATAGCGGCGACTACCGCAAGATTCATTTGGTGACGAAACAGAAGGACATGGTTGTGCAGGCGCGGGATGGTTATTACGCGGAGTAGGAAGCGCCGTCACGACGAATACGATATGAAAGGAAAAGCGGCGCAATGAAACTACACACCTATCTCAACTATGGCGGCAACTGCGCGGAAGCCTTCCGCTTCTACGAGAAGCATCTCGGCGCAAAAATCTTAATGATGATGACCTACGGCCAAAATCCAGAAGCCGCCAAAGCCAATCCTGAATCGCAGAATTCTATCCTCTACGCCCGCATGACTATCGGTGAGACGGACATCATGGGAAGCGACGTTCCGAAGGAGCGTTTTCAACCCATGCGCAGCGTCTATCTTTCCCTTAGCGTCGGCAGCACGGACGAAGCGGAGCGAATTCACGCGCTGCTTGCGGATGGCGGCGAGATCTTTATGCCGATGCAGGAGACTTTTTTTGCGTTTCGGTTCAGCATGTTGAGGGATAAGTTCGGTACGTCGTGGATGGTTATTCACGAACGTCCCGCGCCGTAGAGCATCCGAGAAACCGCGAGATATTTCGACCGGTCCGCGTCTGGGCCATCGTCCGGCAGGATTGAGAGATGCTGCGCGAGGCAGGGCGCGGAACCGGATCGGACGATTCACTTTTCCGCAAACTCCCATTTCGCAAATCGTTCCGAAGAGGCGCGCACTGGCGTTTTCTTGACCCATGCGCGTAGGCTCGACTACACTACTTGTTTGATTTTCATCCGCCGAAGCGGACTGAGGAGCTTGATTTGCCGAAACGGACGTTTCAACCGCATGTGCGCCGCCGTCACAAGAAGCATGGATTCCGCGCACGAATGAAGACCAAGGGCGGCAAGCGAGTTCTTTCGCAGCGCCGCAAAAAGGGGCGCCATAGCCTCACGCGCGTCTGATCGGCCGCGACAGGATTACCCGCGCGCCAACCGGCTCATCCGGCGCGGCGAGTTTGACGCCGTGTACCGCGAAGGGCGGCGCCGCTCAAGCCAATCGTTCGTAGTATTCTTCCGCTCCAACGGACGTGAGATCAGCCGGTTTGGTATGAGCGTGAAAAAGGCGCTCGGCGTCGCGGTAGTACGCAACCGGATTCGCAGGCGCATTCGCGAAATTTTGCGCTTGCACCTGCAGGAGATTGCCTCGGGATGGGACATTGTCATTCATCCGCGCGCGTCGGTGGCGAAGGCGGAGTTCGCCTCGCTGGAGAAGGAGTTGCTGCGCACGCTGCCGCCGGGGGCCGGGACAACCGGCTCGTAGCAGCGGCGGCAAAGAAGTCCGGAGTTGCGCGGGGAGTGCTTCTGTTTGGAATTTCCTTCTACCGCATTTTTCTTTCGATGTTCTTCGGCGGAAGTTGCAAATTTTATCCTTCGTGCTCAGTGTATGCGCAGGAGGCCATCGCTAAGCACGGCGCGCGACGAGGCTCGTGGCTTGCGCTGAGGCGTCTGCTACGCTGCCGGCCATTCACTAAGGGCGGATTCGATCCGGTTCCCGATGGCGATGAACTTGATTTTCATCCGGACCTGCACACTAAGGAGACTGTGCGATGAAGGAGCTATCCGACGAAAAGCGGATGCTCCTGGCATTCGTGCTGATGATTGCGATCCTGGGGATATGGAGCAGGTTCTACAAACCGCCAGTTGTGCCGCCTAAGCCGCCGTCCGCTGCTGTCGCGAGTGTTGCGACGGGGAATACGGCCACGACGCAAGCCACTCCGATTGCTCCGCCCGCGGGAGCATTGCAGGCGAGTGATGCGGAAACGATTGTCGTCGAGAGCCCGGTGTATCGCGTTGAGCTTTCGAATCGCGGTGCGACGGCGCATAGCTGGAGACTGCAGAAATATTTTGATGACGAAAATCCGCCGAGGCCGCTCGAATTGGTGAATACAGCTGCCGCGCAACAATTCGATGCGTGGCCGCTCTCAGTGGCGCTAGACGATCCGCAACTCGAATCGAAAGCGAACACAGGCCTCTATCAGGTTTCTCCGCAGAGCACTTCGTTTCAGGCGCCGGTCGAACTCACGTTTCACTGGAGTGACGGGCATCTGGATGTCGCGAAAAAACTGAAATTTGACACGAATTACCAAATTGAGCTCGATGCTTCAGCGAGTCTTGACGGCAAGGCGCTTCCGATTGGGATCGGCTGGCGCGGCGGGTTCGGTGACATCGCGATCGCCAAGCAATCGCAGATCGTCAACGTCTTCTACAGTCAGAATCTGAAGTTGAATCTGCTGCAGTACAAGAAGCTCGGCGTTTCGGGCCATTCCGAGCAGCGAGCGCTTCAGCCCGGGACGCTCGAATTCGCGGGCATTGAAGATCAATTTTTCGCTGCAGCGTTCTTACCGAATATTTCGGGCGTCAATTTGTGGAGCTGGGTCCAGCAGCGTGACGTCATGCAGGAAAGCAAACCGGCGCAAGAGCCCGAGGCGCAAATTGCGGTTGGTTCAACGACTCCGGGGCCGATTAGCCTGCGCGTATTCGTGGGGCCGAAAGACCTGAATATCCTGGCGCAATTGAAACCGCCGCTCGAGGACCTCATTCAATTTGGCTGGTTTGGAATTATCGCCAAGCCGCTTCTTTTCGCCCTGCAGTGGACCCACCGGTACGTTCCGAACTGGGGCTGGGCCATCGTCGTTCTCACCATCCTCATCAACATTCCGCTGTTTCCATTGAAGGTGTCGAGCTGGCGCTCGATGAAGAAAATGCAGAAAGTCGCGCCGGAAGTGCAGACTATTCAGAATCGCTACAAGAAATATTCGATGAACGATCCGCGCAAGCGGAAAATGAACGAAGAGGTCATGGCAGTCTATAGTCGCGAGGGCATCAATCCGTTTGGCAGCTGCCTGCCGATGCTGGTTCAATTTCCATTTCTTCTGGCGTTCTATCGCATGCTCGGCGGCGTGATCGAGCTGCGGCACGCGCCGTGGTTCGGATGGATTCACGATTTAAGCGCGCACGATCCTTACTATATTTTGCCGATCGTGATGACCGTCACAATGTATCTCATGCAGAAAATGACGCCGATGGCTACGGCCGATCCGGCGCAGCAAAAAATGATGACGTTCATGCCGCTGTTTATGGGCTTCATCTTTATCAACTTATCGAGCGGCTTGAATCTCTACTATCTCACGAGCAACATTGTTGGAATCGGGCAGCAGTACTATCTGGTGAAGACGCACCCGTTGACGGAGCGAGATAATTCGAAAGGCAATAAGAGATGACGGCCTCCGAGGCGAAGGCGGGAGGCGCGGGCGGGACGATGAGTTCGAACGTTTTCAAGGACGGAAAGTTCGATCGCGAGAATGCTGCGGCGGAGCTACGCAAGTTCTTTGATCTCGTGCTGTGTTCGACGCAGCTGAACGTGAAATCTGAAATCACTCTGCCGCCACTCAAGGATGGCCAGGCCGACGCAGCTCAAATTCTCGTGGATTTGCGCGGCGAGGACGAAGCGTTGCTTCTTGAGCGCCAAGCCGAGTTGCTCCAGGCTCTCGAGCACATTGCGCTGCGATGGCTGCACTTGCAGCCGGAACATTACGATCTCATTCGTTTCGATTGCGGAGGGTTTCGCGCGCTACGCGTCGAGGAATTGAAACTTTCAGCGAGGGTGGCGGCGCAACGCGTTCGCGAAACGCACGAAGCCTTTCATTTCAATCCAATGCCTGCGCGCGACCGGCGTCTGATTCATCTCGAGCTTACCAACGCTTCCGGTGTGCGCACGAACAGCGAAGGCGTCGGCGAGCGCCGGCATCTCGTAATCTATCCCACCGAAACGAAGCGCTAGGCCTGCGTTTAGTCAATATTAGTCATTCTACTTCCAGCGTGTATCCCGCTTTGCCGACGTTGAAGCATTGCGTGCGGCCGATTTGGTCGCTGCGGCCTGCGCATTCGTGGATATGCCCGCAAAAAAGATACAGTGGCTGGACCCGCAGTAACCACGCACTTAAAGCCGGGCTGCCGCCGTGCTGTCCGGGCGCGAATTCGTCGAGCTTTGAATTTTTCGGCGGCACGTGCGCGACAACGTAAAGCCGTGAGAGTCCGTCGAAGGCGTCGAGCGCTTCTTGGATCTGCTTTTCTGTGTATTCGCCAGGCGTGTTGAACGGCGTGATGTTGCTGTAGCCGAGACCGGCCCAGTTGGTCGAGCCGATTTGGCGTACTTGACGATGGAAATCCACGAAGCCGAATTGCCGGCATAGCTCGCGCGTATCTTCGTGCGTTTCGTGATTGCCGGGCAAGACCCAAACTTTTTCGCCGAGCGGCGCGAGCACTTCCCCGCAGCGATCGAGAGATTTTCTGAATGTCGAGAGATCGCCGGCGGCGATGTAGACATCCGCCGGCTCGCTTACCAGTTTCTCGAGAGCGCGGATATCGCCGTGAATGTCGCTGAAAATCAGTACTTTCATTTTGCTTCCGGTGTCAGTTTTTGCTCGCGCACTTTTCGCGATCGCAGCCCTGCGGCACCTTCCGTCCATTCCTCGTCGACGAGTTGGCCATCGGGATTCAGCACGAAGCGCAGGCGAAACGGTTCGGGCATCTTAGTTCCCGGATCAGTAAAGCGCGAGTCGGAAAACTCGACAACGTGATCATCGCCCATTAGGTGCGACCGAATCACCGGAAAGCGCGCGAACCATAGATAAACACGGGCTGCCGGAAGGTTCATGGCGTCGGCCATGTAGATGTCATGCGGCGAATCAGCGAGGAATTGAAATACTGGCGGCGCCGAATCGCGTAAATCGAATCGCGATTGATAGACACCGTCCGGCGTGCGAATTTTTCCAGCCCATTCGAGAAACGATGGCGGACTCGGAATCGCGCCGATGCGCACGGCGTCGATATGACTTTCGCCGACGAAAGTTTTGACACGAGCGAGAGCCGCGTGATGGGCCGCGCCGCACACCGCAATGTATGCCAGCATGGCAGCGGTTCCCGCGAGGCACCACGTTGTCTCAGAAATCGTGAAGCCAACTCCGCGCGCAAGAGGCAACAGGAATATAGCTGCGAGAGCGCCAGCGACTACCGCGAGTATCCAAAGGTGAAACGGGAAATTCAACGACTTCGCCAGCATCCAGCCGCCGAAAGCCGCAAAGTTGAACACGATCCACATTAGCCAGGCGCGGCGTTGCGCGTTTTCGCGATTGCGGTAAATCCAGGCTGCGATCTGGGGCACGAGCGCGATCGCGGTGAAAGACAAATCGAGGATGAAGACTAAATCCCACGCCACGCGATCTGAGGAAAATGGATTCCACAGCCGCGTGCCGAAGGATGTTGTGGCATCGAGCAGGATGTGGCTCGCGATGCCGACGGCGTAGATAAGCGTCAACATTCCGAAGGATGGAGTACCGCGACGGCGAAACAGCAGGTGCGTCAGCCATGCGAGCGCGACCGCAAATAACGGCAGGCCGATGAATGAGTGCGTGAATCCACGGTGAAATCGAATGACCGAGAGCGGATCGCGCGAAAACAGCTCGGCGAAGACGTCCACATCTGGAAAGATCGCGCCGAGCACGCATGCAAATGTGGCGATGCGTCCTTCGCGCTTGGTGAAGAAACTTTTTCCCAGGAGCGATCCGGCGATGCCGTGAGTTATCGGATCCATGATGGTTGGGATGGGAATCCAGCGCGGGTCGAGTTAGCTGCGCGACGCTTGTCCGGACACGAAGTAACCGCAGATCCCTCACTTCGTTCGGGATGACAAGCGTGATGCTCGTCGGTCATCGGTGATCTGACGAATAGTAGGAATGGCTGGCGAAGCGGGAATCCAGCGCGGGTCGAGTTAGGAAAAGTGTACATGAGCGGCCCGTGCGTCACACCACTTCGATCAAGGGCGAGCGCTTCGGTAGGACAGATCCGATGAGCTGGCCATGGACTTGATGCCGCTTGAGCGATTCGAGGATGGCATTCGCACGCGATTCTCCAACGGCGATAAGAAGCCCGCCAGAAGTTTGGGGATCGTAAAACAAATTCCGGAATTCCTCGGCGACATTTTCTGCGAACAGCGCGCAGCCTTCGACGAACTGGCGATTATTCTTCAGGCCGCCGGATAAAAATCCCGCCTGCGAAGCTGCGATGGCTCCGGGCAAATATTCGACGCGCTTGTGATCGAGGCGAAAGGATACGCCGCTACCGAGCGCCATCTCTCTTGCGTGTCCTAGGATTCCGAAGCCGGTTACGTCGGTCACGGCGTGAATTGCAGAATCGCCGGCATCGTTGGTAGAAAGCCTGAACGCGGCGCCGAAATCATGCAGCGCGTCTGCGGCGCTTTTGTTCAGGCGGCTCATCGAAGCGCTCGCCGCGAGGACGGATTCTTCTGTTGCTTGGCCCTGCTTGAGAGCTGTCGAGATCACGCCTGTGCCGACTGGCTTGGTGAAAATTAGCGCATCGCCTGGCCGCGCGCCCACGTTGCGCCAGATTTTTCGCGGATCGATGAGGCCCGTTACGGCATAGCCGAATTTCAACTCGTCATCGCGAATGGAATGCCCGCCAAGGACCGTCGCGCCCGCTTCGTCCATTTTTGAAAGGCCGCCGCGCATGATTTGCTCGAGCAATTCAGGCGCACCGTTAGGAGGAAAGGCCACCACGGAAAGCGCCGAAACGGGCCTGCCACCCATCGCGTACACGTCGCTGAGCGCATTTGCTGCGGCGATTTGGCCGAACAACCAAGGATCGTCCACAATCGGCGTGAAGAAATCAATGGTTTGAACCAAGGCCAGGTCATCGGATACTCGATATACGCCTGCGTCGTCGCTGGTCTCGAAACCGACGAGAACGTTTGGATCGTTCGGCGGCGGCAAACGACGCAGAACAGCTTCGAGTAGGCTGGGGCTGAGCTTTGCGGCGCATCCTGCAGCATTGGCGGTGGTGGTCAGCTTCACGGCTTCGGTCAACGGATTCTCCAATGACGGCCTAACAGGGAAACTCAGCCTTCAACGTACTACTGGGATTTGATGCCGCGATTTGAAGAACGAACTGACTACCGTGCTCCGGACTGCTTCAATATCAGGGCTGCGTTTGGCCGGCGGAACGAATCGGAATCGTCACGATTTGGTCGGCGGGCGGGTCGGAAACCATATGGCATTTGCCCTGAAAAATCGCTCCGGCAGCAATCACCATACAGGGTGCGTAAATATCTCCGTTCACGATGCCTGTGGCCTGGACTTCCACGCGATCTGTTGCGCGAGCGGTACCTTTGAACTTGCCGCCAATCATGACAATTCGAGCTTCCAATTCGCCGTCCACGTCGGCCTGCTCCCCAAGAATCAAAATACCGTCAGACGAAAGCCTACCTACGACCGTGGCGTTGACGCGGAAGGTACCGGTGGCAACTAAATCTCCTTGGAGCCGAACGCCCTGTTCGAGGAACCCGGTCCAGTCCTCGCCCTCTCCAGCGCGACGCTCGAGCCATTGCCAGGGCATAGAGCTACCTATACACCATGTGTGTAGTACTTAGAGCTAATTAACAGGTCGTACAATCGTGTCAAATCACTATCATTGTAGTATTCAAAGATGAGCTGGCCTGATTTTCCGTTTGGGTTGGTCCGCAGGCTGACGCGAGTTCCATACTTGCGTTGCAGTTCTTCGAGAGCGGCGCGCGCGTTTGGATCTCCGATGGCGCTCACCGCGACGGCACGAGTGTGCGGCTTGCGCGCGAGTTTCTCTAGCTGGCGAACTGTAAGTCCGCCGCGGGATGCGCGATGTGCGTAATCGAGGCGGGCCTTCGAGTCTTCGATCGCGAGCAGCGCCCGTCCGTGCCCCGCCGTGATTTTTGCCTCTTCGATGAGGCTTCGGATCTGCGTTTCGAGATTCAGGAGACGTATCGCGTTTGCGATCGTGGCTCGGTCTTTTCCAGTACGCACCGCCACTTGTTCCTGCGTCATGTGGAAGTCTTCGATCAGTCGCGAAAATGCGGTGGCCTGCTCGATCGGATTTAGATCTTCCCGCTGGAGGTTCTCGACGAGAGTCATCTCAATTGCGATTTCGTCGGCGACTTCGCGGACGATCGCCGGTACACGCTGCAAAGCTGCTCGCTGTGCCGCGCGCCAACGGCGCTCGCCGGCGATTAGTTGATAGCGTTTCTCGATTCGGCGAACGAGGAGAGGTTGAATAATTCCCGTTGCCTGGATCGAGCGCGCCAATTCTTCGAGGGCGCTTTCCTTGAAGCGCGTTCGGGGTTGGAACGGACTCGGGTCGATTAGATCGATGTCAATTTGCTGAATCGATTCTCCGGAGGGAGCTGCCAACACCGGTGCTGGCTCGGCCGTTTGCTCAGGCTCCCGAATGAGCGCACTTAGCCCCCTGCCCAATGCGTTTCGCGGCATTTACGATAACCTCCTGCGCGAGTTGGATGTAGCTCTCGGCACCTTTACTATGTATGTCGTAGAACATTACAGGCTTTCCGTGACTTGGAGCCTCGGCGAGCCTAACATTCCGAGGGATTATCGATTCGAAGACTTGAGATCCGAAGAAGCTTCGGAGATCGGCGGCCACTTGCTTGGAGAGAGTCGTTCGGTCATCGTACATCGTCAGGAGAATGCCTTCGATGGCGAGCGACGGGTTGATTGTACGGCGGAGTCGCATAAGTGTGTCGAGTAGCTCCGAGACGCCTTCGAGCGCCAAGTACTCGCATTGAATGGGCACAAGGATCGCGTCCGCTGCTGCGAGCGCATTTAGCGTCAGGAGATCCAAGGATGGCGGACAGTCAATGAGAATAAACGTGTACGCGTCCCGAAGTTGATCGACGAGGGCGCGGAGCCGAAATTCGCGATTCTCCATGCTGACCAGTTCGACGGCAGCGCCGACCAGATTCTTGTCCGATGGAATTAGATCCAGGCCCTCAACCTGGGTTTTTATGATAATTCGTTCGATTGGCTCGTTGAGGATGAGTTGGTTATAGAGAGTGCGGCGGGTGGGGTCTTTGGCGAATCCTATCGCCGTGGTCATGTTGCCTTGGGGATCGCAATCAATGAGAAGCGTGCGCTGCTCGGCGGCGGCCAAGGAGGCGCCGAGATTTACAGCCGTCGTCGTCTTTCCAACACCGCCTTTTTGGTTGGCGATGGCGATAACACGCCCCAACTGGCTACCCCCGGTTTCGTGGCGAATTTAGCAGAGTGCTCTCGAGGTGTGCAAGGTGTTTCACGTCAAACAAGCAATTGTTCAAGTAAATTTGTTCCACGTGGAACGCGTGTAGATTATCTGATGATTCGGGCGTCCCGACAGGATAAACCGCCCCGTCGTCGCCGGTATCGCGTATGGCTGGTTCCACGTCCAACGCGGTGAGGCAGATGCCTCTCGAATTCCCTTGGGACCGAGCCATAGTAACGCATGCGCGCTTGGCAGCGTTACGCTTTGAGCCCACACCAGGAGTTTTGGTATGGAACCGAGTGCGCGAGACGACACAATATCGAAATTATCCTCAATTCCCTCAAACCGTGTGTGGACGACAGCCACCCCTTCCAGCCGCAACGAGCGAATTACCTCCGCCAGAAATACGCACTTCTTCGAATTGGCCTCAATCAGAGAAACTTGAAGCCCCGGGAGATAGATCTTCAATGCCAACCCGGGAAAGCCGGCTCCCGAACCAACGTCGGCGAGCCGACCACTGAGTGCATCGACGGCCTTGGTTGCCAGGAAGCTCTCTGCGAAGTGGTATTTCACTATTTCCTCAGGATCCAGCACCGAGGTAAGCGATATTCGCTTATTCCACTTTAACAGCAGCTCGATATATGAGCGGATCTGCTCGCAGAGGACTTCGGACGAGTTCAGACCATACGAATCCAGAATTTCACGCATCTTGGGCACTGAAAGCATTACGTTTTTGGCTCACTGCCGCTAATCGAAGCAACGTCTTCGAGCGATTCGTCAGGGCGCGAGTTGAGCCAAACCGGTGCTAGAAGGCCCGCCGCCAGGTCGGCCGCGAAATGTGCAGCCATTGTGGGGAGCAAGCTACCAGTCCACGCTCGAACGCCTGAGAACACTGCGCCGACGATAAATGTCGCAATTAGGCCGCGCCGTCCCTGGTAGATGTGGGCGATGGAGAACAATGCGGCCGATCCGATGATGGCGACGACAACCGAGCCGCCAGACAAATCTTGGAAGAACCTTTGCGCCCAACCGCGGTAGAGGATCTCTTCGCAAATCGCCACCGTAACGACTAAGGCGAAGAAAGCAAGCCTTTCGGTAGTGTTCTGTGGCATCAATTTCAGAGAAAGAGCACGAAAGGAACCCTGTTTATCCCTTGAAAGCGATGCAAGCCGACGGATACTTGCCAATTGGTTGGCTGTTATCAAAGCGGTCAGGACTACCGCCGCGATGAGAACCAACCATGGCCGAGGTATAGCAATTCCGAGTTCGGCGGGGCGGTAGCCATGAATTCGACAGCGCCAAAGAACGAAGATGGTGGCCAGCCATTGGAACGCAATTGTTGAAGCATAGAGGACCAAGCGTTTTGGTGTCGATACTGTTTCGTCTCGAAGTAATTGATTGACTCGTACATATCCACGCCATGGGACGACAACGGCCAACACGAGTAGAACGAAACCAAAGTCCCAAGGAATCGCAAATCGCATACGCTCGAATGTAAACACGTTATTCGCGATCGTTCAAGAGCGTTGCAGTTGACAGCCGCCGGGACTCGCCGTATCGTTTCCTTTCTTTCTCGCGAGAATGAAATGAAAATTCTGGTCATCGGCGCAGGCGGGCGCGAACACGCTCTCGTCTGGAAGCTCAAACAAAGCGCGACCGTCGATAAGATTTGGTGCGCCCCTGGGAACGGCGGCATTTCGAATGATGCTGAGTGCATTTCGGCAGATCTGAAAGATGTTGCCGGCCTGGTCGAGCTGGCCAAGCGCCTCGAACCCGATCTCACGGTGATCGGTCCAGAGTTGCCTCTTGTCCTCGGACTTGCGGACGAATTGCGAGCGCTGGCATTTTCCGTTGTCGGTCCAGGAGCGACCGGCGCGCAGTTGGAGGGCTCGAAAGTCTTTGCCAAGCGATTCATGGAACGGCATGGAATCCAGACGGCGCATTTTTACGGCGTTTTCGAGAGTTCTTTCGAAGCGCGAAGGGCACTTGACGATGTGGCGTGGCCTGTCGTTATCAAAGCGGACGGACTCTGTGCCGGAAAGGGCGTTCTCGTTACGAGCGATCGGGACGAAGCTGAGCGGTTCATTGTTCGTGCGCTCGACAAGAGAGAGTTCGGTGACGGCGGCCGAAAGATTTTGCTGGAGGAAGGGCTAAGGGGCGAAGAACTGTCGTACATCGTGCTGACGGATGGCGTACGGGTGTTGCCATTTGTGGCGACCCGCGATCACAAACGTGCATTTGACGGCGATCGTGGGCCGAATACCGGGGGAATGGGAGCGTTTTCGGATGACTCACTGCTTACTCCACGACTGGAGGCGACGATTGGAGCTGATGTCGTCCAGCCGACAATTCGAGGTCTGCAGCTTGAAGGCATTTCGTATCGCGGTTTTCTGTATTTTGGTCTGATGATTACGCGCGAGGGACCCAAAGTCCTCGAATATAATTGCCGGATGGGCGATCCTGAAACGCAGGCTATCCTTCTGCGAGCTGATTTTGATTTGGCAGGCGCGCTTTTGGCCGCCTCGAAAGGTGATCTAACGCCGATTAGGCCTACTTGGAAACATGGAGCCAGCATCTGCGTTGTTGTTGCGGCTGAAGGATATCCGGAACATTCCGTGACGGGTGCCAAAATTGAAGGTCTTGACGCGGCGACTCCGGATAGCGCGATCGTATTCCACGCGGGAACGCGGCGTGGAGGCAGCGCCTACTACGTATGTAGTGGACGGGTTGTAGGAATTTCCGCATTCGGTCAAGATGTTGGGCGAGCCCGAACGATTGTCTACGACAGAGTTAGTACTATTAGATTCAACGGGATGCAATTTCGGAGCGATATTGGCCGTATTGGAGTTGAGCGAGTCTCTTCCGCAAGCAACAGCGTCCGGAACTAGGTCGGCAGTAACTTAGCATCGGCTTTGCAAAGATAAAGAAGCATGGGTGGAGGAGCTTTGGGAAGCGATAACAGTACAAGGTCGGCGGTCGGCATAATCATGGGCTCGGACACGGATTATCCCACCATGGCAGAGGCGGGGAAGACTCTCGAAAAGTTTGGGATTGTCTACGAGATGGAAGTGACATCGGCGCATAGGTCGCCAGGTCGAACGCACGAATACGCGACGTCGGCGGCTAGCCGAGGCTTGAAATGCATTATTGTTGGGGCTGGCGGGGCCGCGCACCTCGCTGGTGTCGTCGCAGCTGTGACGA
>Ga0302326_10001005_pt1 | contig 74027 bp, 60 predicted proteins | sample Palsa_T0_3_FD_202264 | JGI IMG/M metagenome (GOLD analysis project Ga0302326, IMG submission 202264) | Peat permafrost microbial communities from Stordalen Mire near Abisko, Sweden - Palsa_T0_3 | ecosystem: Environmental > Terrestrial > Soil > Palsa > Peat permafrost | place: Sweden: Abisko... | reverse complement strand
TGGCAGCGTGGCTGCGCGCCGAACGCAGCACTGGGCAGCCCACGATCATCGATAACGCAACCGTGCTGCCCTCGCTCGGGTACTACGATCCCGCCTTCCGTGCGCCCGGCGGCGAGCTCGTTGTGCAGGAGTGGCACGATCGGCCGCTACCGAGCGGCTTCGTCGGCTTCAAGGACCGCACCGGCTACGGCAGCGTGCCCAACGGACCGCCCAGCGCGGCGACCTTCTCGCGCCTAGCGCAAAGCGGGCACGGCAGCGTATGGATGATCGTCTCCGAGGTCGACGATTCGCTGCAGGAAGATCCCAAGCACGGCGCTGCTGTCGCGTGGGCGCGCAGCCACTGTCATGTTCAGGTGCGCGAAAGCGTCGGGGTATGGGTTCTGCACGCAAGCAACTGCGCGGTTACTGGCGCGCACTGACGCTCAGCGGCGCCAACGCCACCCGCGACGGCCTCGCTGGGCGCTGCTGGTAGTCCCGTCCGGGCGCGGCGGAATCTCCGCATCGCTGAGGATCGCAGCCGGTACCTCCTGCGTAAGCCAATCGGCCAGCGGGGCCAGCCCAGCGTGCTCGAGCTCCTCGGACAGCCCCGGTGGGCGGCGAACGGTGTCGTGAGCATCGGAGGTTACGTTGTGGATCAGCCCCTCACGGGCCAGCTCGAGCGCGTAGCGGCGCACCGTGCTGCCAAAGCGCCCCGCAAACGATCCTGCGGTGATCGACATCAGCACGCCGCTGTCAGCAAGTGCGTGCACCATCTGGCGGTCGCGCTGCAGGGCGGGACAGCGCTCTGGATGTGCCAGCACGACGCGATGTCCCTGGCGCTGGAGGCCCTGCACGAGGCCCTCCAGCCCGACCGCCACTGGTGTGAAGGGGGGCTCCACCAGCAGCCACCTGCTACCGCCAAGGCCGAGCCGTGAGAGCTCCGTCGGCTCGATCTCGGCGAGCTGGGTGATTGCGATCTCAGCACCGGGAAGGATCTCGACCGCGATCGCTTCCGCGGCCAGCCGCTCGTTGAGCAAGCCCACCAGGTGGGCGATCGTGCCCGAGTCGTTAGGGGTGCGCGAATTTACATGCGGGGTCGCCACGATCGTTCGGATGCCCACAGCCGACGCTGTCCGCGCGAGCGCCACAGCCTCCTCGATCGTCTCGGGGCCGTCATCGATGCCCGGCAGCACATGGCAGTGCAGGTCGATCATTGGCGTGTCTGGCGCCACTCGCCGTAATCTAGTGTGCGCCTCGCGTAATTACCTGCTCCTCTCGCGGACCCCGCGCGAGGATATGATCGCGTTGCCGGACCTGGCGGCGGCGCCTTCCCGACAACGCAAGGGAGACTGATGTTCAAATCGATCGTGGTTGGAACCGACGGCTCGGACACAGCAAACCAGGCCGTACGCCAGGCTGTTGACCTCGCTCGTTCCGTCGGGGCGAAGCTGGAGCTCGTCAGCGCATACGAGCCGGTGCCAGCGCAGCGCCTGAGCGAGGAACGCAGACAGGCGCCAGAGGACCTCCAGTGGGCGATCAACCCGCGCGAGGACGTTGACGCCAAGCTCGAGGCCGCCGCAACGATCGCTCGCGAGGCTGGAGTGACGGTCGATGTGTACCCGCGTCAGGGCGATCCCGCCGACGCGATCTTGGATATCGCAGAGGAGCGCGAGGCGGATCTGATCATCGTGGGCAACAAGGGCATGACCGGCGCCAAGCGCTTCCTGTTGGGCTCGGTGCCCAACAAGGTGTCACATCACGCGCCCTGCTCAGTGCTGATCATCCGCACCACCTGAGTGCCCGCCCGCTCGCGCGCATCGTGTCGCCTGCCGCGGCCGGCCAGGTGTCCTCGGCGCCAGAGATAATCGCCGCGATGAAGATCGTGAGCGTGATGACGACGGATTCCAGCGGCGGCGCCGAGTTCGCTGCGCTGGAGATGCTGCAAGCGCTGCGCCAGCGCGGGCATGAGGCAGTGATGCTCACCGACCAGCCTGGAATTGGGCGCGACACAGACGTTGAGGTCCGGCCGATCGCCCTAGGCCCCAAGCTGTCGCTCGGCAGCTGGGTCGGCCTGGCGCTGCGCTGGCCGCTGCTGCTCGGACGCTTGCGCGGGGCCCTGCGTGAGCAGGAGCCCTACGACGTGCTGCTAGTGCACTACAAGAAGGAGCAGCTGCTGGTGCGGATGCTCCCGGCGGCGCTACGCAAGACCGTGGTGTGGGCCGAGTGGGGGCCGGTGCCGTTCCCGCTGCGCAAGGGGCTGCCGCGGAGCGCATACCTGGCTGGCGCCCGGGACGCTGCGCTGGTGATGGCCATCTCCGAGGGCACCAAGCGCTCGGTTGTTGAAGTCGGCGTCGAGCCCAGCAAGGTCGTGGTGGTGCCAAACGTACTGCGCACGGAGGAGATCCAGTACACGCAGCAGGGACGGGCGCGGGTGCGTGATCAGCTGGGAATCCCCGAGCACGCGTTCGTGGTTGGCTGCATCTCGCGCTTTCACCCCAAGAAGCGCAACGACGTCGTCGTCGACGCCGTACGTGAGCTCAACGACGCTCGCGTGCACTTGATCCTTGCGGGCGCCGGCGAGACCGAGTCACAGCTGCGTGCTCTTGCCGCCCCGCTGGGCGAGCGCGCGCACTTCATCGCCACACCGGGCAGCGATGTTGCCGATGTGCTGTCGGCCTTCGACGTCTCGGTCTTCTGCCCAAGCCCGACCGAGGGCGCGCCGCGCGCGGTGATCCTGGGAATGCTCGCTGAACGTCCCTGCCTGGCCACTGGCGCGGAGGGCGTCGCCGACATGATCACCCCCGACATCGGCGGTATCGCCGATCCGGAGAACGATCCTGAGTCGTTGCGCGCGCTGCTGGTGCGCTACCTCGACGATCCGCAGCGAGCGCAGCGCGAGGGCGCTGCCGCGCGCGCCCACGCTGAGCGCACGTATGCAGCACCAGTGGTGGCAGCGCTGATCGAGGGCCTGCTCGACGACGTGATCGCAGCGGGAGCTTCGCGGGCGCGCTCGCGCCGATGAGCGCCGATCTCCACAGGCGTTTGCTGATGATCGAGCAGGGCGGGCGCGGAGGCGTGGCGGACTACACGGCTGAGCTTGTACGGGCGCTCGCCGACGCAGGCTGGTCGGTCGAGCTGGCGAGCGCCGCTGATCACCTGTACGGCCAGATCCCGGGCGTTGTGGTGCATCCGGTTTTCCACTACATGCGCAGTGACACACCGATCCGACGGGCCTTGCGTCGCTGCGGGCTGGGGCCGCTGGTCAACGGCGCTCGCTTTCTGCTCGCGCTGCCGCGGGTGGTGCGCCTGTCAAGACACGCGGACATAGTTCACACCCAGGGTTGGGAGATTCCCGAGATCGGGCTTGTGGCGATCGTCTGCCTGCGCCTGGGCGGCACCCAAGTGGTGCAGACGTTGCACGGCATCGTCGAGCGCTCAGGCAGGCTTGCGCGCACGCGGCGGCTGATCACACGCGCAGGCGCCCGCCTGACGGCGCGCACGATCGTGCACACGCAGGCCGACCTGGCTCTGCTGCCGCGCGAGGTACGCGGGCAGACGGTCGTCATCGCGCACGGCGAGTACGGCGGCCTTGCGCGTTCCGGCGGCATGGCTGAGCGCGCCGTTGCGCGCGCCGCGCTAGGGATCGCCGCTGACGCTCCGGTGACACTCGTGTTTGGCCAGTTGCGAGCAGACAAGGGCCTCGGCGACATCGTCCAGGCGCTGCAGCGGCTGCCCGCGCTACACCTCGTGATCGGCGGGCACGACTACGGCGGGCTCGCGGCGGTCGCCGCGGCACTCGAAAGCGCCGAGCTGGCAGGGCGGGTGACTGTGCGAGAGGGATTCCTGGAGATGCACCAGGCGGCGCAGCTGTTCGCTGCCACAGACACCGTGGCGCTGCCCTACCGGATGGCAAGCCAGAGCGGTGTGCTGCTGCTCGCCTACGGGTTTCACCGGCCTGTGATCGTCTATCCCGTAGGCGGACTCCCCGAGGCAGTGCTCGACGGCGAGACCGGCTGGATCTGCTCGCGCCCCGACGTAGACGCGCTCGTCAGCGCGCTCGCCGCGAGCATCGATGCTGGTCCCGCTGAGTGCTTGCGCCGCGGGGAGGCCGGAGCCAAGCTCGCTGACGAACGCTTTGCCTGGCCCGCGATAGCGCGTCGCACCGCTGAGCTCTACGAGCAGGTGCTGGCCGGTGTCTGAGCGCTCACGCGGTGATGAGCTTCGTAGCGCGCGATTGCTGCTCGGCGCTGGCGCGCAGGGGAGCGAGATCCTGAGCTCGCCTGCAGTGCGCTCAGCGGTGCGCTCCCGACCCTACCCACCAGCACCGGCCCGCTTGCTTCAGCGCGTGCAACGCAAGCTCGGCACGCTCGAGTACGAGCGGGCAGTCGTCGATCCGTTAGACGCTGCGCGGCATGCAGTGCTTGGACCCGCTGCAGCGGCGCCACCTCGCTTCCTCGTGCGCGTCGATGAGTTTCCCCACTATCTCGCCTGGGATGAGCCATCCAAGCGGGGAACTGAGCGCTACCGCCGCTTCCACACGATCATGGCGGACGCTGGGGTTCCCTACCTAATCGCCGTCTTGCCGCGCGTCAGCCATGCCCCGCTCGATCCCCAAGAGACCCGCTGGCGGGCCCTGGAAGACGACGAGCGAGCCCTGCTGGAGGAGCTTCCCGGCGAGGGCGTTGCCTTTGCGCTGCATGGTCTTGACCATCGCACGCGCTTTGCATCGCCCCGTCGCCACAGCGAGCTGTGTGGCCTTGACCTCGCCGCAACGGAGTCGCTGCTCGATCAAGGACTTGCGGAGCTCGCGCCGCTAGGCATCGTGCCGCAGGTCTTCGTGCCGCCGTATAACCGCTTCGACGCTCAGCAGTACGACCTGCTGGCGCGCCGCTTCCAGGTCGTCTGCGGTGGGCCCGAGTCGGTTGGGTTGCTCGGCTTCCAGCGCACGCCGCTGTGGCGCGGGCAAGCCGTCTATCTGCCCGCCTACCACCCCCTCTATGGACACGCCCGCGAGGTGCTGGCGGCCGCGCACAGGCTAATCGAGCGACAGGCCGGCCTGTGGGCGCCGATCGTGCTGCATTGGTCCTGGGAGGACGATGAGGAGTGGGTGGCACTAGAGCGCCTGCTGGAGCTGATCTCGCCGTACACCGCTCACTGGCAGGACTTCCTGGATGCGCTCGCCGCCAGCGCCGCCGGCGAAGCTTGAGTGTCCACGCCCGTCCGTATCCTCTCCGGCGTGAGCAGCGAGCTAGCGTCAGCGGTCGGTAAGGAGTGAAACGTGCGGTGATACTCGCCGGCGGCGAGGGCACGCGCTTGCGTCCCTATACGACGGTGCTGCCAAAGCCGCTGATGCCGATCGGTGATCGTCCCGTTCTTGACATCGTGGTGCGCCAGCTGAAGGCGCACGGGTTCGAGCGAATCACGATTGCCACCGGCTATCTCGCCGAGCTGATTGAGGTCTTCTTCGGTGACGGTGAGCGCTACGGCATCCCAATCGACTACTACCGCGAGCGCGAGCCGCTCGGAACCGTTGGCGCCCTTGCTTTGATCGAGGAGCTGGCGGCCGACGACGTGCTGGTGATGAACGGCGATGTGCTCACCGACATTGACTACGCGGCGCTGCTGGGACGCCACAGCGATAGCGATGCTGCGGCTACGATCGCGACAAAGGTGCGCCACATCCAGGTCTCGCTGGGAGTGCTGCGATTTGGTGATGACGCTGACTCCACGCGCCTGACCGGGTACGACGAGAAGCCAGCCATCGATTACGTCGCGAGCATGGGTGTCTACTGCTTTGCGCCGCGTGCGCTGAGCTATATCGAGCCAGGCGAGCGCCTGGACTTCCCCGATCTGATCCTGCGCCTGATCGCAGCCGGAGACGTCGTGCGCTCCTGGCCAAGCGATGACTACTGGCTGGACATTGGCCGCCACGACGACTACGAGCAGGCCCAGGAAGAATTCGAGTCGCTGCGCGAGCGCCTGATCCCGCCTGAGGTCTAGCTCACGGCCGCACGTACCCGGTCGACCACCAGCTCGATCTGGCTTTCGTTCATCGTCGAGCTGAGCGGCAGCGCACAGTGGCGCTCAGCCACCTCAATGGCCTGGGGGAGGCCGTCAGGCGGTGCGAAGCGACGGTACTCGGTAAACGTGTGCAACGCGGGGTACCAGGTCGTCTGGATGCCGTTCTCTTTGAGGTTCGCGCGGAAGCGATTGCGCGTCGTGCGGTCGGCTAGGAGTACTGGGAAGCCGAAGTGCGAGGAGCGCTCGACGGCCGCGTCGTTGAATGCAAGCTCGATCCCTGGGATATCCGCAAGCCGCTCGCGATAGGTGCGCACGGTTGCGCGTCGTGCGGCGATGCTCTCATGCAGGCGCACCAGGCGGCTCAGCCCGAGCGCGGCGCGTGGCTCGTCCAGACGGTAGTTGAAGCCAATGTCAACCACATCGTAGGCGGGGTCGTGGCCGCGGTGGCGGTCCCAGGTGCTGCTCGTCATCGCGTGAGAGCGCAGTAGCCGCACGCGCTCGGCGAGCTGCTCATCGCCGCTCGTCACCATGCCGCCCTCCCCGACGCAAAGTTGCTTCTTGGAGAAGAAGCTAAACGCTCCAAGCTCGCCCACCGTGCCGACCTGGCGGCCGCTGTCATCGAGGCTCGCGCCAATTGCCTGGGCGCAGTCCTCGATCAACACCAGCCCATGCTCGTCGCACAGCGTTCGCAGCGCATCAACGTCAGCCGGGTAGCCGCAGAAATGCACCGCCACGACCGCGCGTGTGCGGGGGGTGATCCGACGTGCGACGTCCGCGGGATCGATGTTGAAGTCCGGCGGGCCATGCACATCGCACAGCACGGGCTCGGCGTCGAGGTAGCGCGCGGCGACGGCGCTTGCCACGAACGTGAACGCTGGCACGATCACCTCGTCTCCCGCCGTGATCCCGGCCGCGAGGAAGGCCAGGTGCAGGGCAGCCGTCCCGCTGGAGACAGTTACCGCGTAGGGGGTGCCGACGTACTCGGCGAGCGCCAGCTCGAACGCCTGCGTGCGCGGCCCCATAGTCAGCCATCCAGACTCCAGGCACGCGAGCACAGCCTGCACGTCCTGCTCGGGCATCTCGATGTCCGTCAGCGGTACCTGCCATTCGCTCATCGAGCAACCGCCTCGGCGAGCGCTGTTGCGACGCGATCCTGATCGTCGTGCGTCATGTGCGGGTAGAACGGCAACGTCAGCTCGGTTTGCGACGCCAGCTCGGTGATCGGCAGCGAGATGTCCGGGAAACGCTTGCGGTAGGCGCTGAAGCGGTGGATCGCCGGATAGAAGATGCTCGTCTGGATGCCGCGCTCGCGTAGACGGCTGCTGACCTGCGCCTGGCGGCCGTCCTGCTCGAGCATGATCGCGATCACGTAGCAGGCTGAGCTCGCCACCTCAGCATCGGCGAACGGCACGATGATGCCGTCGACCCCCGCTAGCAGCGCCCGATAGCGCACCGTCAGCTCGCGCCTGCGCGCGATTTCGTCCTCCAGGCGTCCCAGGCGGGAAAGCAGCAGCGCTGCGCGTGGCTCGTCCAGACGGTAGTTGAAGCCTAGGTCAGTCACGTCGTAGGTATCGGTGCGGCCGCGGTGGCGGTCCCAGGTGCCGCTCGTCATCGCGTGCGAACGTCGCGAGCGTACGAACCCCGCAACCTCGTCGTTATCCGTGCACAGCAGGCCGCCCTCGCCGACTGACAGGACCTTGTTGGAGAAGAAGCTAAACGCCCCCGCCAGACCCCACGTGCCGAGTTTGCGTCCGGCGAGCGTCGCGCTGGGCGCGTGGGCCACATCCTCGATCAGCGCGATCCCATGCGCGTCGCACAGCTCGCGCAGGCGGTCGACAGGTGCCGCATAGCCCGCGTAATGCACGGCGCAGACCGCCTTGGTGCGTGGCGTGATGCGCCGCTCGACATCCGCCGGGTCGATGCTCGGACTCGCACGCGAGGTGATCTCCGCGAACACGGGCGTAGCGCCGCAATACAGTGCCGCCGCAGCGGTGGCCACGAACGTGAACGCCGGCACGATCACCTCATCGCCGGGGCCGACCCCAGCGGACAGGTAGGCGAGGTGCAGCGCCGCTGTGCAGCTGGACAGGGCGAGCGCGTGGCGGGCGCCGAGATGTCGCGCAAACGTCTCCTCGAGCTCAGCCGTGCGTGGCCCGAGCGTCAGCCATCCCGAGCGCAGCGTCTCGGCCACGGCCGCGAGATCCTGTTGCTGCAGCCGCAGATCGAAAAGTGGAAGCTCCGGGAAGGCCGCAGGCGTACCCATCGCTTGCAACGGCCGCTTAGGGAATGTTCTTGTAACGGCCAGCAAATGGATCACCGAACGCCTCAGCATCGAGCGCAGTGATGACCTCGGCGATACCGTCAGGAACGGTCATCAGCGTCTCGAAGCCAAGCTCCGCGCGGATCTTGTCGAAGCTCACCTTGTAGTCGCGCGGATCCTCGTTGCGCTTGACGTAGGAGACGTTGCCGCGGTCGATCTGTCTTTTGATCTCCTCCACAAGGTCAAGCTTGCGGTAGTTCTCACCCGAGCGCCCGGCGTTGAACACGTTCTGAGCGACCTTCTCCGCGGGAGCATCGAGCACCGTGCGGACCGCCCGTCCGGCGTCGCGCACATGGATATACGGACGCCAGAACTGCTCGCCGAAGACTTCCAGGTCGCGATCAGCCCAAAGTTCGCGCGTGAACTCGTTGACGGTCAGATCGAAGCGCATGCGCCTACCGACGCCGTAAACGGTCGCAAAGCGGAGACAGGTCGGTTTGATGGCACCCGCGCCACCCCCCAGAATCAACTTCTCCATGCTGACCTTCTGTTCCGCATACAGCGAGACGGGGCTGAGCTCGCCATCCTCGGTGATCGGCACCGTCGGATCGGCCATACGACCATAGTTGGAGCAGGTCGATGCGAACACCAGCCGCTCCACGCCCGCCTCCTCGGCGTCAGCGACGAGCCCCCGCGTAGCCTGGACATTGACTTCGTCTGAGAGCTCGGGGTCGCGCCCGCACGCCGGGTCGCCGACGATCGCCGCCAGATGCACAACCGCGTCCACGCCCGCCAAGGCGCGCCTGCGTGCGTCGGCGTCACGGATATCCGCTCGGATCACCTGCACGCCCGCGCTTTCCTGCTCGGCCGCGATGTCCTCCTGGCCGTGCAGTAATGAGTCCAACACGCGAACCTCGTGCTGTGCCTCGCGCAGCTCCCGCACTAGTAGCGCGCCGATATAGCCGCTGCCGCCGGTCACTAGGGTCGTCGTACCCACCTGGTGGTCCTCTCTATCGTTGGTGGCCTGTGCGGCTGCACTGGCTCGACAGCGCTCCCAGCACGCTGGTTGCAACCCCCCGAGGCCACTGCGATTCCACACGTGGAAATCTACAGGCGCCATCGGCATGTGCCATGGTCCGCTTGAGCATCGAGTGACCCCCAGTAGTCAAGCGCTCCGCGCTTGACTGAGAGGATGCGCTCGATCGGAGATGGACGGTCTGGCGATGCAGGGATACTGTGGCCATGCCTATGACGGCCAGATCGCTCCGATGGCGGCCGTAGCTCGCGAAGCCACCAAGCAGCGCGCCGCCCGCGACATCCTCATGCAGGTTGGCGTACGCATCGCCAACCTGGCGCTGGGCGCGGTAGTCACGGCGCTGGTCGTCAGGGCGCTGGGCCAGAACGGCTATGGCCAGTGGTCGACGAGCCTTGGCGCGCTCGCCCTAATCGGCTACTTCGCCACCTTCGGGATGGAGAGCGTGGTACTGCGCGAAGCCGCTCGCGAACCGGAGGAGGCGCACGAATGGATCGGGGCGATGATGATGCTGCGGTTCCTCGTCCTATTGCCCGTGATGTTTCTGTCTTTGCTCGCAATCGTGGTGCTGCACCGCAGCCACGCGATGCTCCTCGCCGGGATCATCATGGTTGTGGCAATGCCGTTTGGTGGCGTCGGCACGCTGGGGCTGTTGTTTCAGCTACGCGTGGACAACCGCGTACCAATGATCGTGCTCACGCTCAGGAGCATCCTGTGGGGCGCTGCCGTGCTCGTCATCTACCTCGAACACGGCCATATGGTGGCGCTGGCGATCGCAATGGTGGGCAGCAACGCGGTGGGCTCCCTCGTCCAGGTGGTGGCTGCGTTCAAACTGGATGTGCGGATGCCGCGGCCGTCGCGCAAGCATCTGCGCGACGTCCTTCGCATCGGTCTGCCGATCGGTATCGCCGGCGCGCTGGTCGTCGCTTACGCGCGTATCGATCAGATCATCGTCTACGTGATCGCAGGCACAAACGCATCAGGCCTGTACGGCTCGGTGTACAACCTGCTCGATCAGGCGCACTTCGTCCCGATCTCGATCCTGACCACGCTCGCACCGGTCATCGCCGCTTCTTGGCCAGGGGATCGCACGCGATTGCTGCGTACATCGCGGCTGACAGCCGAGCTGCTGGCGCTGAGCTCGCTGGGTGGGCTGGCGTTCGCGATCGTCGCAGCAACGCCTGTCGTGCGCCTGATCTTCGGGCCGGAGTTCGTAGCGGCGGCGCCCGCGCTGCCGGTACTCGGCGCAGCATTCGTCTTCATCTGCTTCGGATATCTCAACGGCCAGCTTCTGGTCGTCCTCGGCCTGGAGGGCCGGCTGCTGCGCATCAGCCTGATTGCGCTGCTGGTAAACGTGATCGGCAACCTGATCCTGGTGCCGCTCACAGGCTTCATGGGAGCGGCATGGATGACGCTGGCAACCGAGGTGGTTGTGTTCCTCAGCAGCCTCTCACTGGTTTTGCGGACGCTCGAGCTGCCGCTGCCGAAACCTGGGCGGATCGGCAGAACGGTGCTTGCGGCCACGCTGCTCGGGCTTGTGCTTGAGGGACTGCGGTTGGCGGGCGCGCCGTTGGCTGTGCTTGTCGTTGCCGCGTGCGCCATCTACCCAGCGCTGTTGTTTGGGCTGAGAGCCGTTGCCGTCGAGGACGTTCGTGTTGTGTTGGGCCGCGGCGCGCTCAGCTGAGATTGCGCAGACGCTCGGCTAGACGCGCAAATTGCTTGCGGGCGTCGTAGCGCTGCTCGCATCGCTCCAGCGCATGCGCGGCCAGCTGGGTGCGCATCTGTGAGTCTGCGAGCAGCGCGCCGAGTGCCTCGCGGAGCGCACGTGGATCGCCGTGATCGACGAGCACGCCCGCGCGGCCGCCGTCGAGCAGCTCGGGGATGGCGCCAACGCGTGTGGAGATGACTGGGGTTCCGCAGGCCATCGCCTCGAGCAGCACCCATGGGTTGGTGTCGCCGTATGTCGGCAGGCAGAGCACGTCTGCCTGCTGCTGCAGGTCCAGTAGCTGCGGATCTGCAGGCCCGAGGTGATGGACGCGTACACCGGGACGCTCCGGCACTGACTCAGGGGTCACCAGATCGAGCTCGACCTCGCGTCCGAGTTGCTCGCCTAGCGCCTCCAGGAGGTCTGCGCCACCCTTGGCGATGAAGCGTCCGCCGACGAACAGCACGCGCGCGCGCTCGCGCGCGCCGCGTGTGGCCGGGCGGTAGCGCTGCAGGTCCACGCCGGGGTGGTGCTCGATGACGTTTGCCGCCGGCGCCTCACGCTCAACCCCGCGGCGTGCCCAGCCTGTCCAGGCCAGCACAAGTGCTGCGTTTGTCAGCGCGCGACGCTCGAGCGCCCTGCTGGGGGCGATCGCGATCGCTGCCGAGCGATGCTCGGAGGCCCACGCTGGCATCCTCGCCCAGTCACCCACGGTCGTGTCAAGCGAGACCGCTACGGGGACCTGTCGCATCGTTGCCGCCATCGTCAGGGCGATCGACTGGCTGTGGATGTGAACGACGTCGGCGGGCCACTCGCGCAGCTCCTGGCGCAGGCGCGAGCGCGCGCGAAGCGATTGCACGAGGTGCCAGCGAAGCGTGCGGAAATCGAGATTCGCCTGTGCGAGCGGCGGGATCGGACGGCTGGCGGCGAAGTTCTGCCAGCGGGTCAGCGGGCTCAGCCCAGCGAAGCGAGCCTCGACGTCGGGTGCGGCGCTGAAACCCGCGCGCAGCGCTGCGTCGAGCTGCCCCTGCCCAAGGATATGCGTGCCCAGGTTGCCCTCGTTGAAGAACAGGATGCGCATACGCGCGGCCTAGGGCCGGATCCACGCGTGTGGACCGGCACCGTCGTCCCACCCGAAGCTGTTGGGGTCGGCCATCGCCGCGGGGTTCTCGAGAATCCAGCGCTCGTGCAGGGCAGCCAACGCATCGTGTAGCGCCTCAACCCCGGAGAACTCGCGCGGATCAAGCGGCGTGCCAATGTCGACCCACACGCGGTGTCCGGCCCGCCGAGCGCGTAGCGGCACGATCAGCGCGTCAGCCTCGAAGGCCAGCCGCGCGCTGCCATCCGCGAGCATCGCCGGCTTGCCGAGGAAGCGGGTCTCGTGCCGCCCGGGGAGGTCGAAGAACAGATACACGCTCTCGCCTCGCGCGAGCAGCTCCCTGAGCAGCGGAAAAGACCCCCTGGAGAGCATCAGGTGGCCCAGTGCGTTTTTGCGCCAAAGTGCCAGGCGCCGACCCCAGTAGTCGTGGCTCGGGGGAGCGAACAGCCACGGGCCCGCAACGGTGTAGTGAGACCTGCTCGCGGCCGGGAAGGCGTGCATCGAGCGATAGAAGGCGCCGAGGTGGCAGGCGCTGAGCAGCATCCCTCGCTGCTGCGAGCGGATGTCTCCCAGCAGCGCACTCGAGTCCGCGTCCATCTGCGCCGACCACGGCTGCCAGGACAGCGCCGTGTCGATCTGACTCTCGATCAGGTACTGCCTCGCGAGCTTCTCGACTTCCTCGGCACGCGAGGTCCCCGCAACGATCGACTCGATTATCGAGATCGCCTGCTTGCGCTCGCCGGGGCTCTCCTCCCAAAGCACTTGCCCCTGGCGCTCGGCTCTGTGGACAACAAGGCGCGTGGGCACCAGCCTGCGCAGTAGCGGTGAGGTCCTGACGAGGATTCCGAGGCTGGCCGGCGGCATGCGCGGCGGCGGTGGCTGGCGGGCGATCGCCTCCAGCGCCGCGGATAGATCAGGGGTTTGCTGCGTGCTCATGTCTGGTTGCTCACGTCTCGTCTGCGTCCCCGCCCGGATCGGCCGGCGGAGGCTGTCCTCCCATTCTCGCTTTTCGGCGCGATCGCCGGTAGGCATGAGTTCGCTCCTGGCGGCGGAGGCTCCCGCTGGTCTCGCTACCTTTCACGCTCCATGCGGATCCTTGTCGTCTCGACGCTGTACCCACCGGTGGCCTTCGGCGGCTATGAGGTCGAGTGCTCGGGTGTGGTGGAACGCCTGCGTGAGCACCACGAAGTGGTTGTGCTGACGAGCGACCTCGACCGCGCGAGCAGCGCCGAGCAGACCGATGTACGACGCGAGCTACCCGGCCTGACGCCCGATGCGCGGGGCGCCTCCTCCGCGCCGGCGGCAACGCTGCGGGCGGTGCGCTATGCCCGTAGCGCGCTTGCTTGGGGCCCGGACTTCATCTACGTCTGGAATGGGTCCTCGATCCCGCAGGCGGCGCTGCGGGTGCTGGCCGACAGCGGCGTACCGTTGGCCTTTCGCGTCTGCGAGCACTGGTTCGGGAACATCTTTGTCGGCGATCAGTTCATGCGGGAGCTGCTGCCCGCCAATCGTTCGCCCACGCGGGCCGCATGGGCGCTTGGCTGCCGAGCGGTGAACATGCTGCCGTCGCTGCGCCTGGACCCGCGCGCACCGCTGCGTAGCGCGATCTCATGGAACTCCGAGGCGATCCGGCGAATGGTCGAGGTGCAGCCATTCATCGAACCAGTGCTCGAGCGCATTGGCCACTCCGTCCCCCGTTACGGCGATGTTTACGCGGCGGTCCTGCGCGAACCCGCACCGGAGCCAGAGATCGTGTTTGTAGGGCGCGTCACCCCTTACAAGGGGGTCTACGTGGCGATTGAAGCCCTTGCGCTGCTGCGCTCCGAGTACGGCATCTCGGCACGCTTAATCGTGATCGGGCCCGAGGACGGCGACCACGGGGCGGAGATGCGGCGTCTGGCCGAGCGCTTGGGGGTGGCCGCCGAGATCACCTGGCGTGGGCCGATCGCTCCCGAGCAGGTAGCCGCCCAGCTTGCACGCGCGCACGCCGCAATCGTCTCCTCCGTCTGGGACGAGCCGTTTCCGCTGGTCACGATCGAGGGCGCTCTCGCGCGTGTTCCCCTGGTCGCCTCCGACGTCGGCGGGATCGGTGAGGGGATGCACGACGAGGAGCACGCGCTGCTTTTCCCACGGGCCGACGCCCCCATGGCGGCTGCCGCGCTGGCACGCACGCTGCGCGAGCACAAGCAGACCGCGGCGCGCGTCGAGCGGGCCTATGAGCACGCACAGACGTTCCGGCTCCAGGCTTATCTGGATGCGCAGGAGAGCTTCGTCATGGACGCCCACGCGGTCCTCGCGGGATGAGCCTCGGTAGGCCTATCTCGCGGCCGGCTCGACCGCCGGCTTGACCTTCAAGGCTTGGGGTATAGCCGCCGATATGAATGGAGGCATGAACCCTCTGGCTTGCCGCCGTGATCTACGTATCATTGACTCACTGCACCGCCTGCTCGGTGCAGCCGAATAGCCGTGGCCGATCTCGATCCCGTAATCAACGCCCCCTCCGCCCAGACGGTCTCACCGTTCGAGCTGCTTTCGGTCCTGTGGCGACGCAGGGTTATCGTGATCACGGTGGTGATCGCCAGCGTGGCGCTTACGGTCGCGCTATCGCTGCGCTCGCCCAAGGAATACTCAGCCTCTTCGCAGCTTCTGTTCCGCGAAACCGGCTTCTCGCAGGCTTTGTTCGGTAGCAGTCTGTTCACCCAAGGCCAGGAAGAACCACAGCGCACGACGCAAACAAGCATCGACGTGGTGACCTCGCTCGCTGTCGCTACGGAGGCCGAGAGCCTGCTGAAAACCAAGGAACCGCCTACGGCGCTCATCGGATCGATCTCAGTTAGCCCGAACGCGGACGCGAACATCGCAACGATCAAGGCCACGCGTCCTACCCCCCGTGAAGCGGCGGCTGTAGCCAACGCCTTCGCTGAAGGCTACATAACGTATCGCCGCCAGACCGACCGCAGCACTGTTGCGGAGGCCGAAGAATTGGTCACCCAGTCGATCAAGACCGCGAGCCCGGAGGAGCAGGCCAAACTCGCGGAAAGCCTGCGCCAGCTGGGCGTGCTGCGCTCGCTGCAGACTGGTAACGCCGAGGTGATCGCCCGGGCGGAACCGGACCCGGCGGCAGTCTCGCCCAAGCCCAAACGCGACGGGATCCTCGGGTTCGTCGTTGGGTTGTTCCTCGGTAGCGCGCTGGCGCTACTGGTCGACTTCCTCGATCGCCGGCTGAAGACGATCGACGACTTCGAACGCGCCTGCCCGGACTACCCGATCATCGCCAGCGTCCCTCACACTCCTGCCACCGCTGCGTTGGCTCAACAGCTGGCTGGGCCGATCGGCGAGTCCTACCGCATGCTGCGCGAGGGCCTGCGCTTCCTCGACCCCACCGGACGTGCGCGCTGCTTCGTGATCACGAGCGCGGAGGAGAGCGAGGGCAAGAGCACGGTTGCGGTCAATCTGGCGATGGCGCTCACCGCAAGCGGCCGCAGGGTCGTGCTGGTGGAGGCCGACATGCGCCGTCCGGCAGCGGCTTCGCTGTTGGGGATCCCTCGCCACCTTCCGGGCCTCTCCGACACGCTCGTATCGGACGGAGAGCTCGACGAGTACCTGGTCAGCATTGAGGACGAGCCAAACCTCGCGGTACTGCCCAGTGGCACGATCCCGCCGAACGCCGCCGATCTGCTCAGCGTGGGGCGGATGGGCGAGATTTTGGCACTGATGCGAGCATCAGCCGATGTTGTGATCGTTGACTCGCCGCCGCTGTTGCCGGTAGCCGATACGCGCGTGCTCCTGCGCCTCTCTGAGGTTGATGGCGTGATCATGGTCGCGCGCGGGAGCTTCAGCAGACGCGACCGTGTGAAAGCGGCCAGTCGAGTGCTTGCGGCGAGCGGCAGGCGGGTGTTCGGAATGGTGCTCACCGAAATGAAGTCCTCGACTGCGAGTGGCTACTACTACTACGAGGACGAGCCCAAAGAGCCCGCCCAGCCCAACCGGCCCTCGCGCGGCCGCGGCGTCAAGTCGCCAGTCTGAAGCCTGCTGGCGCTCGGTGCTAGCTCGCCCTTGGCCTTCGGCGTGGGCCGCGTGATGAGCGCCACGCGGGTTGACAGGAGACCTCCCATCGCTCCCAGCAGCAGGTCGAGCTGGGCCCAGTAGAAGCTGTCGTAGAAGATCGTCACGACGGCCATCCCGATGAGGCCGAGGGCGAGCGACAGCTCATATCTCGGGGTCACCCGAAAGCGCATGCAGCGACCCAGTACGCGTAGCGCGATCGCGATCGGGATGAACGCCGCCAACAGGCCCACAAACCCCATGTCCACGGTGATCGACACGTAGCCGTTGTCGATCGCTCCGATCGCTGTTTTGCTGGCGGATTCGACCGCGGAGAAGCCCGGTTCCTCGGCCCCGAACAGCGGCCGCTTGCCGATCGTCTGGATCGCGTAGCTGTAGCTCCACTCCCGGTGGGTATACGACTGGGAAGTCGTGATTTTGCTGCTGAGCTTTTCTCCGACGATGCGGTTCAACGAGCTCGTGCTCAGGATCAACGCAGCAAGGATCACGACCACGGTGGCGATCCCGCGCAGCGCGCGGTAGTTGCCGGCTCTGGCCTGCACGAGCGCGGCCACCAGGAGCATCACCGTCACCGCCACCCACGAGCTGCGCGACTGGCTGAAGATAAGCACCGCCGCGGTCGCGGCTGCGACGCCGCCGGCGAGCAGCCGCGAACGTTCGTTGGCGAACAGCAGCGCGCCCGGCAGCAGGCCAACGACAAGCCCGCCGTAGGTGATCGGATAGCCGGTGAAGTAGCCGATCCGGTTGCTGGGGTCCTGCAGGTAGGCGTCGGCGCCCATCACCGCGAGTGCCAGCAGCCCCGCGAATGCCGCCGCGGGCCATCCGCGCCCATCGCCGAACCGCCTTGCGCACAGGAACGTCACGCCAATGAACAGGTAGCCGACGATGCCTGAGCTGATCAGCCTCGTCAGGCTGTCGATGTTCTCGTAGATGAGGATCGAGAGGCCGAGGAACAGGACCCCCACGAGCAGCGCGCCGCGGCTAGGACGCGTTCTGCGTCCCCCCAGCGCCAACGACCACAGCCACGGCACGAGCGGCGCCGCGGCCACCGCGGCGCACAGCACCTCCTGCTTGACGCTCGGGGCTTGCGCGACTTCGGCGATAAACGGGTACCACGGTACGACCGCAACGATCACGATCGCCCACGGAAACGCTCGCTCTCCCAGCATCCCAAGGCCGATGATCGCCACTGCACACACACAGATCAGGATCGCCGTGCTGGGCTTGCGCTCAGTCAGCGCGCCGCCCAGCAGGCCTAGCGCGAGCGCCCCGCCGAGGACCACTGGCGTGCGTCCCAGCGCGCCCGCCACATGCTCACGGAGCCCCTGCCTTGACTGGTAGGCCACTCAGCGGCCCCGATGTTTGCGCTCAACCACAACCGTATGATGATGCATGGCGCCGACGCGGCCGGGAGGGTTCCCGGCCGCGTATTGGCTTATGCACGGTGGCTAGGACCTACCGTCTTGCTCAGCCGCGGAACGCGGCCAGTGCCGAATAGGAGAGCTTGTGAGCCCCCGACGCGGACTCGATGCCGTACCAGTCGTTTGACCCGTAATCCCGGTAGTTGAAGATCGTCACGTCCTGGATGTATCCGGTGCCTTTGGCCCAGTTGACGAAGTTCGTGATGTTCTGCGCCTGTTCGGCTTCCGTCCACTGCAGCGAGTCGCCGGTCGGCGGTTGGCCAACGGCCGTAGGCCAGCCGACCTCGGTGATGTAGACGGGGATGTTGGGATGCTGTGCGTGCGCGGCTTCGACCTGATGACGATCCCCAAGCGCGGACTGCGTGCGATTGCTCGTGCCGCCGTATGAGTGCATCGTGATGCCGTCGATGTAGCTGCCCACGTTGGGGTCCGCAGCCCACATCTCTTCGCCCCACGTGGTTGGGCCCTCGCCACCGTCATAGGACGCCAGTATGCGCGGGTAAGAAGAGCCGAAGTTGGCGACGAACGCTTCGTGGACGACCTTCAGCAGGTGGTCATATGCCGCGGCGTTCGCCGCGCTGCCGGCGTTCGATCCCCAACCCATCCACTTGTTGCCTGGCTCGTTGAGCACCTCAACGGCGACGATTTCGGGGTTGGCTTTGACCTCCGCAACGGCCTGTGCGGCCCATTCGGTTGCGTTGACCGCGCTCACGCCGCCAGCGTTGGACGGCCCCGACATGTCGTCGATGACCTTGACGCCGGCGTGGGTCCAGCCAGCAATGCTCGACGGTGTGTCAAGCCGCACGTAGGACGCGGCCCCCGCGACGTCAGCAGCAAACGATGAGGGCCAGCCGCCGGCATCCACGCCTACCCACATCGGCGAGGTGATCAGGGGCGAGGATGGTGTCGTTTCCTGTTCTTCTTTGACGGGTGGCGCTGGCGGCGTGGGCGGCGGCGTGGCGGCGATCGGATAAGTGATCGCGACTTCGGGAGACCATGCACTGCCGTCGACTGCCGTGCGCAGGCTGTAGTGGACCGTCACTCCCGGCACGGCCGTCGGTGTGACCGACGTGCCGCTGACCTCCGTGAACGCTTCTTCGCGGCCCGCAACTTTGGTCGCAAGCACATAGGTGTTGACGTCCCCGATCGCACTCCAGGCAAGCGTCTGTCCGGAGGCAGTAAGGCTCGGGGCGGCCTGTGTGTCGGTCGTTTCGGTGGGCTGTGTTTCGCCCGGGATCGTTTCAGCCGGTTCTGTTTCGGCCGGGGCGGAAGCTTCTGTTGGCGCCGGATAGGTGATCGATCGTTCCGCGGCCCACACACTGCCGTTGACGGCCGTGCGGATGCTGTAGCTGACGGTCAGGCCGGGTACCGGCGGGGGCGTGGTCGAGGTGCCGGCGACCGTCGAGTACTGGTCGGGCTGGCCGGGAACCTTGCGAACGAGCACGTAGCTGCCGATGTCGGCCATCGAGCTCCACGTGAGTGTCTCCCCGGTTACTGTGAGACGGGGAGGCAGCAGCGACGCGTACTCGCGGTACTGGTGCAAGTAGTAGGAGTAGTAGGCGCTTTTTGCGCTGGGACCGTGCTTTATGCCGGCGGTGTCTTCGGCGATCTGCGCGAGCCTCTGCTCGGCGGTGCGCAGATCGCGCCCTGCCTGCTGCAGCGCGCGTCGCGCTGCAGCGCACGCGCCTTGCTGCGCGCTGTGAGCGGCCAGGCATCGCTTTAGCGACTTCGCGTCGGCGACCAGCGTCCGGTCCGCGGTCTTACTGTGCTTGGCCGCGACGGCCAGCGAGCGCGGCACTGCGCGACTCACAACAGCGGCTAGGCGATGCGCGTGTGAGCCGCCGCGTGAGGAGGCCGCTGCGCCCGCGGCGACGTTGATCGCCAGCAGCGCCAAGCATGTAGCCAGCGAGAGGACCGTCAGATTCCTCAGCACACGGGCGGGGCGAAGGTGGGACGTTGTCATGCAAGCTCCTTCGGTGGCCGGGCTGTCTGCGTGAGACCCCTGGCTTTGCGGATCCGCCTCGCGACGGAGGTGCCTTTATCGGGATGTGGCGAAGGCGCGCTTCGAGCGCCACGCTATGGCACCCACGCCTTCACTTGACCTTCACTTGAAACCTGCATGAGATCTTTCGGATTCCCCAGCGCTCGCAGTGAGCGCGCTCGCATCCCCTGGACGCATGTCCGCTGTCGATGTGAGCGAGCGGACATACTTACCCGATGGCTGACGCGGCCGCGCAAACCGAGCGGGAGCAGGGAAGGGATCAGGGCGCCAAGCCGCCCGCGCGGGAGCAGCCCTGCGTGGCGCAGTACCTGTATCTGCATGGGCCCGGCGAGTCGCTCGCCTATCCCTCCAGTCGCTCATCCGGCAGCGCCGCGCATCTGGGAGCGCGATATCTGGAGTGCGTGCTGGTGCAGGCCGCCTCGCTGCGCTGGCTGGCTCCGGATTGCCAGCTGCTGCTGGTCACCAACCTCACCAGCCGTGACTGGCTGACGCGTCGGGGCCGCGCGCTGCTCGACCGGATCCTCGAGCTCGGCGTGGAGCTGGTCACGGCCGAGTATCGTCACGCCCCTCGCGAGCCAGTCAGCGAGTTCTACTCCTCCTGCTACGTATTCGACGCGATCGAGGCGGTTGCTGCTCGGGTCGATCCCGGCCGACAGCTGTGGTTCGTCGATGTGGACTGTGTCTGGGTCGACCCGCAGGCAGCGTTCGCGGCGGTATCCGCAGGGCAGGGGATCGGCACGGTGCAGATCGGCTATCCGCCCGACTGGGATGTCCAGGGCTACACGCGGCAGGACATCGGCAACCTGGGAGCCCGCATGGGCGCGAGCCAGCCAGTGCCCGCCTGGATCGGTGGCGAGGTATTGGCCGGCAGCGCGAGCGAGTTGCGCCAGCTGGTTGAGGTGTGTGAGGATCTCGAGCGAGAGCTCGAGCGCATGGACAGCCTGCTCGACACCGAGGAGCAGCTCCTGACCCTCGCTGGCGGTCTGGGCCGTGTGGAGTTCCGCGATCTGGCTGGTGTGGCGGGCCGCATCTGGACGGGGCGACGCCATGGCGCGAGCAATCCCCCCAATCCGGCGGCGCTGGCCCTGTGGCATCTCCCCAGCGAGAAGGGTCTCAGCATCCGGCGTGCGGCAAATGCGCTCCTGCGCGGTCGATTTGGGCGCCTGCGCCGCGACCTCTCCAACCGCGGCCGTGCGGCGACCCGTTTCAATATGTCCGGCATCAGCTGGACGCGAAGCCTGCGCGATGACGCCTGGATTGCCGCGTCGCGAGCTCGCGACGCGGTGCTGAGGCGTGTGCTCTAGGCGCCGGGGGGCCGCTCAAGGGGCGAGCAGCGCGCTCAGCGCTTCAATTGAGTAGCGCTCGGCGGCGAGCTTGCGTCCGCCGCGGGCCAGCTCTGGCGCGCCGTCGCGCAAAACGCCAATGAGCGCCGAGGCGTACGCCTCGGCATCGTCCGCGAGCAGGCAATGCTCGCCATCGCGGAGCCCCAGCCCGGAAGCGGCGAGCCGCGTTGCGATGACCGGCAGCCCATAGGCGAGCGCCTCGATCAGCTTCAGCGGCGTTCCCCCACTCTGCAGCAGGGGCACCACCGCGCACGATGCGCTCGCGTAGGCGTCCGCGAGATTCTCGACGAAACCGAGCGTCTCCACGCGCGGGTCCTCGCTCGGTGGCTGCTCCAGCCCGGCGCCCACCAGCGCAAGTCGCGCGCGCGGCAGCTCGGCCCAGACAAGCGGGAAGACCTCCTCGATCAGGAAGCGCAAGCCGTTGCGGTTGGGGGTGTAGCGGAAGCTCGCCACGAAGATCGCACGCTGCTCGCTGACGCGTGGCGAAACCGGCTTGATTGACGCCACGTCAACGACATTGGGGGCGTAGCGGAGGTTCGCGGCGGGACACAGCGCGCTGGCTCCCGCGAGGTCAGGCTCGCTGACCATCCATGACTCCGCCGCACGTGCAAGCAGGCCTCGCTCGAAGCGTCGTATGGCGCGCGCATGGAGCTTGCCGACCGCGTCCGCTTCGCCGCGAAACCCCGATTCGAGATTGTGGGCGTTGTAGATGACGGGGCGCCGGCGCGCCAGAGCGCGCAGCGCGGCTGCCGCAATCGGCCCATCGGCGATCACCCGCCCACGGCCATCCTCGCTCGCTAGCGCACTCGCCTGCGCTGCCAGCTCCGGTGAGCAGCCGCGCGCGAATCCTGCCGGCACGCCGGCTGCGCGTGCGCTCCCGTAGGCGAGCAGTCGCGCCATGGCGCGCGAGGCCAGCACCTCGTGGAAGCTGATCCCAGGGATTGCGCGGAAAGCTGCATCGGGCTCGTCTGCGCCGAAGCGGACGTAGAGCAGATCCAGCTCGCGGTGTGCTGCCAGTGCGCGCGCCACCCCATAGGTGCGCACCGCCTGGCCGCTGCGCAGGACGGGCGTGTGCGTGCAGACGAGCAGGTCTCTCACAGCACCTCGATCGCCGCGGCGATCTCCTCCAGGCGCCGGTCCCATGAGTGGGCTGCAGCCGCCCGCGAACGCTCGGCGCGGCGCTCCGGACCGTCCTCGGCCAGCGCCTGCTCGAGCAGGCCAATGACCTCGCCCGCGTCGGAGGCGGTGAGGACCTCCTCGACGCCCTCGATGGCAGGCAGTGGCGTGGCGATCACAGGCAGGCCGGCGGCCAGGTACTCATACACCTTCATCGGGAAGATGCTGGCAGTGAGCTCGTTGCGAACGTAGGGGATCAATCCCGCATCGGCCGCGCGCAAGACATCCGGCAGCTCGCCATAGGCACGAGGCCCGAGCAGATGGATGTTCGGCTCCTCCACGAGCGCGGAGACGTCGGCGTGGGGTTCGCCAGGGCCAACCGGACCGACCAGCGCGAACGACCACGACGGTCGCAGGCGTGCGACCTCGACCAGCAGGGCCAGATCCAGCTTCACCGCGACGATCGCACCCGTGAACACGATCCTGGGGGCGGGGAGCGCTGCCATCTGAGGGTCGAGGGGCCCCGGCTGAAGCGCGGCGGAGAAGAGCTGGGTGTCAGCTACGTTAGGCGCGTCCAAGACATTGCCAGAGAAGCGCCGTAGGCGTGTGGCCAGCGCGGGTGCGCTGGCCAGCACCAGGTCAGCACGACCGGCGAAGCGCTCCTCGGCGGCACGGAAGCTGGCGGTGTCGATGCGCTCTTGGGCGGCGATGTCATCCACGCAGTGGTAGACGACCAGCGAAGGCTCGAGCACATCGATTAGCACCTCCGCCTGCGGGACATACGCCCACAGGATCGGTGCTCGCAAGCCGAGCCTGCGGACAGCGCGACGCACCAGCGCTGGCAGCAGACGGGCGTTGAGCGCGCGCACCAGGCGATTGCCGTGAAGTGGCACGAGGAGTGGTGAGAGCACATGCAGCCCATCGCGCGCCTGTGGCGGCGCCAGGCCGCGTCGCAGCCGCCGCGCGATGCGTGTGAGGTCACGTCCCGCTAGCTGCGGTTGGCGCAGGCCAAGCGACTCGATAAACAGCACGCGGTTCTCACGAGCAAGGCGCGCCATCAGATGGTGCTGATTGGTCCACAGCTCCGTGTCCCAGTCGGCAAATCCGACGCACACGATGTCGCGGCCGCGCAAGCTGGGCAAGTCGGGCATTGGCGCCATGATCCCAGGCGTCGGGGCTGTAGTCTCGCGTTGGTGGCGCTAGCGGGCCAAACGGCAGGGGCGGGCGAGGCGGGCGAGTCCCCCATTCTCGAAGAGTTGCGCGAGCGCTTCGCGCGTGTGGCTGTCGTCCACGACTGGCTGACGATCCCGGGAGGCTCCGAGCAGGTTGTGCTGGAGCTGCTTGAGATGTTCCCGCAGGCCGAGCTGTTCACGTCCGTCTATGACCCCGCGCCGTGGCCTGCGCAGATCACCGAGCGGACCGTTCACAGCTCTTTCCTCAGCCGGATTCCAGGCGCCGCGCGCCACTACCCAAAGATGCTGCCACTGATGAGCGCCGCGTTCCGTTCTTTCGATCTTTCGGGATTTGATCTAGTCCTCTCGAGCAGCCATGCGTGCGCCAAGAACGTGCGCGCACCGGCTGGCGCACTGCACGTGTGTTACTGCCACACGCCCATGCGATATGCATGGGAGGAGGGCTTCCTCGACGGCGAGGAGGTTGGACGTTTCACCCGCATGCTGCTGCCGCCGCTGCTCGCGCGCCTGCGTCGGCAGGACCTGGCGGGCGCGCAGGGTCCAGACGTGTTCGTCGCCAACTCCCAGCACGTGGCCGCGCGGATTCAGCGCTACTACGGTCGCTCCGCCGAGGTTGTCCATCCGCCGGTCGATGTGGAGCACTTCCTCAGGCTGGAGCGCGAGCCGCGCGACTATTACTTCGCCTTCGGCCGGGTAGTCCCGTACAAGCGCTTGGATCTCGCGGTGGCAGCATGCGCACGCCTTGGGCGCACGCTGAAGGTCGCAGGCGATGGTCGGGCGTTGCTCGCGGTACGAGCGCAGGCGCCAGACACGGGGGTGGAGTTTCTCGGCAGCGTCGCAACGCTCGAGCGCGACCAGTTGCTGGCCGGTGCCCGGGCACTGCTGTTCCCTGGTGAGGAGGACTTCGGGATCGTGCCCGTGGAGGCGCAAGCGGCGGGCGTGCCAGTGATCGCATATGGCGTTGGGGGCGCGGTGGAGACGGTGCTCGACGGGAGCACAGGCGTTCTCTTCGCCGAGCAGAGCCCCGCGTCGCTGGCAGCGGCGATCGAGCGATTCGAGGGCCTTGCGCTCGACGCACAGGACGCTCGCGAGAACGCACGCGGATTTGGCCGCGAGCGCTTCCGCGCGGAGATGGCGGCGGTGATTGACGGCGCATCTCGCGATTGGCCGGCGCGGCGAGCGGGGTAGGGGCATGTTTGTGGACGAAGTTCTGCCAGGCCTGTTCCACTGGACAGCGGTGCACCCGAACATTCATTCGGAGGTGTCCTCCTACTGGTTGGAGGAGCACGGCGTGCTGTTCGATCCACTCATACCGCCACAGCAGGGCCTCGACTGGTTCGCTGCGCGTACCGCTGCGCCGACGGCGATCCTGCTGTCTAACAGGCACCACTATCGACAGTCCGATCGCTTCGCCGAGCGCTTTGGCTGCCCCGTGAGCTGCAATCGCCTCGGCCTGCATGAGTTCGCAGACGGACGAGTCGTCGAAGGCTTTGACATCGGCGATTCGCTCCCCGGAGGCGTGACCGCCTGCGAGCTAGACGCGATCTGCCCTGACGACACGGCCCTGTATCTCGGCGATCAGCGGGCCGTGGTGATCGCCGACGGGGTTGTGCGAGGCGGGCCGTACGGCGGGGCGGGCCCACTTGGCTTCGTGCCCGACTCCCTGATGGATGATCCGCCTGAGACCAAGCGCGGGCTGCTCGACGCATGCGCTCGGCTGCTCGCTGAGCGCGACTTCGATCACCTGCTGCTGGCCCACGGTGGCCCCGTGATCGGTGACGGGCGCGAGCTGCTGCATGACCTCGTCGATTGCGGCGGGCGAACTGCTTTTGAGCTGTAGCTGAAGCCGCCTGTTGGCTAGCTAGCCAGTCGTCTTGAAGTGCAGGTAGCGCGTGAGCCCGGCGGTGCCTGAGCGGCCGATTGGCGTGGCGTCGACGCGGTAATAGCCCGGAGTGAGCCCTATGAGGCTCAGCGTGAGGCTGTTGGCGCCGGCGTGAGCGGCGACGCTGCGCTTGACCTTCGTGGCGGCCCAGTGATCGCATGTTCTGACATCACGCTGGCAGTGATGACTGGTGATCCCGCGGAAGACCGTCAGCGCGACTGTGCCTGGCGCTGAGAGCGTGTAGTTGATGAGCAGGCTGCGCGCATGCCTGTCGCTACTTGAGGTTTTGGCGCGGACCCCGAGCTTCGTCAGGCTCAGCAAGGGTTCCTCGGATTCCATGAAGGCGCTAGTGCCGCCCAGCGGAGTGATCAGAGCGATCAGGCTCGTCTGCACGAGCGCTGTCGCGGTGGCCGTGGCTGTGGCTGACAGAGGGACGAGTGTTTCTCCGGCCTGAGTTGTGAGGCGCAGCGATTCGTTGAACTGGCCAGGTGACGCGGATTGGAAGCTCACGTCGACGGTGATCGCTTCGCCTGGCTTGATCTTGGTGCCGATAGCGGGAAGCTTGGTGTTCGCGAATGGCCCCGACAGTGGTTGGGCGGCCTCGACTTCGAGCGTGGTGCCCCCCGTGTTGGTGAACGTCTCAACGCCCGCGAGTTGATCGCCGACCGGGGCGGAGCCCAGGTTGAGCGATGCGGCGGACAGCGTGAGCGCCGGTGGCTCGACCCCTTCGCCACCAAACGTCACTTCCTGAAGTCCATTGGTGTCCTTTTCGCCGTTGATCAGCCACACGCCGGTCGCCGCGCCGAGGGTCGCGGGCGTGAACTCGACGCTCTCGGTCAACCGTTCCCCCGGCTTGATCGTGGTGCCCTCTGACAGCGAGCTCGTCGCCGTGAAGGCGCCTCCGATCGGAGGCTTGGACTTCGTGATCGGGACGGCCGTACCGCCGACGTTTTCGATTGTGAAGCTCTCCGTCTCACTCGAGCCGAGGGGCACCTGCCCATAGGCAATCGATTCGTTGGTGATCTGCAGAGTCCCGGCCGGCGCGGCGCTGCCGGAGAGGCCAACAGCCTCGTCGCCGCCGGTCGTTTCCAGGCCGATTTCGCCGCTGAACGTGCCGGTCGCTATAGGTTCGAAGGTGACTGTGATCGTGACCGAGCCGCCGGGCTGGATCGTCGCACCGACCTTGGGTACGCCGCTGGCGTTGAACGGCGTGGAGGGAAGATTCACCGCGTTGATTGTTAGTGGTGCGCCACCGACGTTGCGGAATGTCGCACCGGCGGACTCGTGTTCGCCAATGATCGTGCCGTCGAAGGTGAGCAGGGGTGGCGCCGCTTCGAGCTGCGCGTCTTCCGCTTGGCCGATGCCCGCGAGCCCGAATGCGGCGGTTTTGCTCGTGCTCGTCGTGGCGGTCAGGGTCGCCGCGATTGGGCCTGTGTCGCTTGGCGAGAAGGTGATCGGCACCTCGATCGTCTGGCCCGTTGTAAGCGTCGCCGGCAGCGGGCTTGATGGTGTGCCCAGCGTGAACTGGGCGGAGCTGGATGCGAGGCTCGAGAGCGTGAGTGGTTCGGTGGCTGTCAGCGTGAGCGTCTTTTCTGATGATTGGCCGACTGTCGTCGTAGGGAAGCTGGTGGTCGAGCCCGCAAGCACGGGCGTGACGGGTGAGCCGAACGCGAGCACGTGTCCGTCGCGGGTGCCCACGTAGAGCCGTCCGGCACCCACGCCGGGCAGCGCGAACTTCGCCGAGGTGCCGACCGGTGCGCTCCAGCGCAGTACCGGTTCGCCATCTACGGGGATCGGATCGTACGCCCGCAGCTGGGCCCCTTCGCCACCGCCGTTCGGTGCCCACACGAGCCACACGAGCGCTGAGCCCGGGGTGACTCCGTCGGAGGTGATGACGGGCGCGCTCGAGGAGAAGCCAAACGCTTCCACTGATTTCGCCTGGCGCGAGAGCGTAGGCAGGCCGGTGCCCGAGAGGCCATATGCGTACACATCCAGCGTGCCCGCGGAGGCAGACCCGCTTTCGCCGCCTGAGGCCGTTGGGATATACACCCAGCCACCTTCACCGGGCCACACGCCCGGTCGCGACCAGACGCCGCCGTAGGGGCCGATGCGTTGCACCACATCGTCGGCGCCGGAGGGGCCCTGGCCGATACCGCCAAGGTCGTCGCGATTGAGTAGATACACATAGCCGTCCTTGCCGACCGCGACGGCGAGGTGCGGTATGGCTGGCGTGCCGAAATATTCTTCAGGCAGGCCGGTGACGCCGCCCGAAGCGAAGTCGGCGTCCCAGGTATCCAGGTAGGAGGCGTTGTAGGGAGCGAAGAAATCCACTGCCTCGAGCGAGCCGTCGGGCTGGACGTCCAGCCGCACGATCGACTCGCCGAGGTCTGGCGGCGGTTTATCGCCAGGTGCTGGCGTCGTCGGGGCCCCGCCATTGCCGGTGCTGAGCAGGATGGTGCCCGGGCCGTCTGAGGTGAGGCCCGCTCCGGACTGCCAGATGCCGGCGCCTTCGCCGGTCTCATCAGCGACCCAGCGCGCCTTGACGGCGCCGGCGGTTGAGACGCCGAACACCCAGCCCTGCCAGACGGGGTGATCACAGTCCGAGCCGAAGGCTGCGTAGACGACGCCTTCCATCAGCAGCAGTCCGGGGCGCTGCAGCTCGGCCTCTGGACGGAAGGTCTGACCGGACGCGTTCTGGGCAGTGCCACTCAGCAGGACGGGGAAGCCCGGCTGTTGGGCGCCAGTGGTTGCGTTGACCGCGTCCATGAACCACTCCGGTTCCTTTTCCTTTTCGCGATACGTCTTGTATGTCAAGTACGCGATATTCGTCGCCGGGTCGATCACCGGCGTTGCCGTCACACCAACGTGCGGAGCGAGATCACCACAACTGATTTCGCCGGGATTCCACGGTTCGCCGAGGTTCTTGGACCACTGCTGTGCGCCGGTGGTGGGGTTCAGGCCGTAGAGATTGTTTTCCTCGGTTGCGACGAACAGCGTGCCGTCGTCCAGCAGAGGTTGCGCATACACCTGGCCTTTGACGGGCGTCGACCAAAGCCGGCCAAACGTGCCGCCGCTCACTAGTTCGGGGGTGATCGACGGCTCGTTGGGATACCAGCCAGTGCGCAGGTTGCCGCCCGAGTTGGTCAGTTCTGCTCCCGGCGCTTCTGCTGCTCTCGCCTGGCCTGTGGCGAGGAGCAGCACGAGCGACGTGCACAGCACCAAGACCTTGCGCATCCTGCGCATCCATCCTCCTCCTAGCAGCCCGCTAACCCGCTTATCGAACACCGTAGTCGCGAAAGGATAGCCACCAATTAGCCCTTGAGCCACGCTGCGCGTGGCCACACCGCCACGCGGCCGATGCCGGTTTGGGCGCGCTCAGCTCGCGAGCCCAAACGCACGCTCGGCCTCATCGGCGACATGGCGGGCGATCGCGAGCGAGGAGGTGGCAGCGGGCGAGGGTGCGTTACGGACGTGCAGCGCCCGCTCGGTCCTGGAGAAGACGAAGTCATCCACCAGCCGCCCATCGCGGGCGAGCGCCTGTGCGCGCACGCCAGCGAACGCGGGCTGCACGTCGCTGGTCTGCAGCTCGGGCACGTAGCGAGCGGCTGCACGCACGAATGCCGAGCGCACCGCCGCATGACGAAGCTCGGTGACCCCTGTGCTCCACCAGTGAGCGAGCATGCGCCACGTGCCGGGCCAGCTGAGCGTGTCGAGGAGGTCTGTGCGGCGCACCGTGGCCAGGCGGTAGGCGTCGCGTGCACCGACCATCAGCGCGGTCGGTCCGATCAGCACCTCGCCGTCGATGTGCTTGGTCAGGTGGACGCCGAGGAAGGGCAACGATGGATCGGGCACGGGATAGATCAGCGAGCGCACCAGCTGGCGGCGCTCGGGCACCAGGCGCAGATAGGCGCCACGAAACGGCACGATCCGCGGGTCCGGGTCGGCTCCGGCGGCGACAGCCAGACGATCGGCCCAGGCGCCAGCGCAGAAGACCGCGTGGCCAGCCGTGGTGACGCCGCGCGAATGCTCCAGTCGCAGTGAGCGTCCGTTGACCTGTACCCCTTGCACCTCGCAGTCCGTGGCGAGTGTTGCGCCGCTATCCAGGATGTCCTGTGCGTAGGCACGTGCCACGGCTGGAAAGTCCGCGATGCCGGTTTCTGGCGAGTGCAGGCCGGCGATACCGCGTGCGTGCGGCTCGAGCTCCTCGATGCCATTGGCGTCGATGCGTCGCAGCCCTGGGACCCCATTGGCCTTTCCCCGTCGCTCGAGCTCCTCCAAGCGGTCAAGCTCGGAGGTGTCGGTTGCGATGATCACCTTCCCACAATGCTCGCTGGCAATGCCTCGCTGGCTGCAGTACTCGTACAGCTCACGCGCTCCGTCCACACACAGTCGCGCCTTGAGCGAGCCCGGCACGTAGTACACGCCAGCGTGGATCACGCCTGAGTTGTGGCCGGTCTGATGCATGCCGATCTCGGTCTCGCGCTCGAGCACGCATACCGATAGACGCGGGTTTCGTCCGATCAGCTCGCGCGCGACCGCCAGGCCCACGATCCCGCCGCCGACCACCGCCATGTCACAACTCTCAGGCACCTGTTGGTGCTGGGCGACGGTGCTCGACACCGCTCCCAGGCTACCCTGCGACTGCGACTGCGCCGGGGCCGCCTGGGGCTGTGGCGGCAGCAGCGTTGAGGAGGCCGGCCCCGTATAGGCGTTCATCGCCCCCTCCGCCCAGCTTGCGTGCAGTGTCGATCAGGCGCGCGGTCAGCTGCGCGGGTGTTGGGCGTCGTCCCAGTACGCCACTGGCAATGATCAGCGCCGCGGCGGCCGCCACGTGGGGGGTTGCCATCGAGGTGCCTTCGTAGCCGGAGGGGATGCCGAACCGCGTGTAGGAGCTGCCGGTGAACGTCACCTGGAAGATGTCGCGTCCCGAGGGGAGTTCGGGGTGACAGTTGGGGTCGCCCGGGAGGTTCGCGTCAGCTCCGCCTCCGGGCGCCACCAGCGTGACCTGGGATCCGTAGTTGGAGTAGTCGGCCAAGCAGCCATGTTCGGTGGTGGCGCCGACGGCGACCACGTTAGGTGCCCGCGCTGGGTAGTCGACCGCACGATCCCCCTCGTTGCCGGCGGCTGCAACCACGAGCACCCCGTGGCGGTGGGCGTAGCGGAGCGCTTCCATCAGCTCTGGGATGTCAGCGGCGGTCACTCCTGGAGAGAACTCCAGACTCAGGTTGATGATCTCGGCGTGGTGTTTGACGGCGAACAGCACCCCTTTGGCGATTGTGGATGCTTCACCTTCGCCCTCGGTGTTGAGCACACGCACGGGCATGATGTGGGCCGCATAGGCCAGGCCGGTGAGTCCGTAGTGATTATTGGTGGACTCGGCGATGGTCGAGGCCACGAACGTTCCGTGGCCGTTACGGTCGTTGGCGTACGGATCTTTGGCAACGAAGTCATGGCCTTTGACGAACGTGTACGGACTGAAGTCGGGTGAGCGGCGGAACGGCCCGCGGTTGGCGTAGGCGACGCCGGTATCGAGGACCGCGACGATCACACCCTCGCCGCCGGGCGCCCCGTCGGCGGCGACGTTGGCCCACGCTTCTGGAGCGTTCACGCCGAACGGCCCGACGAAGTTCCACTGCAGCTGCTGCCAGTCTCCGGCTTCGTGACCGGTGCCTTCGTCGTTGGGGATCAGGCTGCCGGCAGCATGGGCGGTGTAGTCGGGGACAGCCCACTGGACGTCGTGCTGGGCGCGTATGCGGCGAAGCGCCGTCGCAACGCTGACGCCGTGCGCGAGGCGGAGCAGCCGCGTTCCGGCGTGCGTGGATGCAGCTCGTGTATCTGCGTCGATGCTGGCGCTGAGAGCGCGCGCGGCGCTCGACGCGGGGGCGTATCTGACGACGATCTCGTTGGAGACGTAGTCCGCTGCGGCGGCGGCGTTAGCTTCTGTCGCAGCCACGCCGGACAGCGCTGGCGCTGCGATTAGCGCCAGGATGACTGCGAGCCGGCGCGCGAACGCGCGGAGAGTGAGACGGCCGGTGTGGGGGGGCATGGTGGTTTGGGTAATGATGATGTGCCGGGGACGGACGCGGCGGAGGCACTGTCGCAGACTCCGCGGGCGAGAACGATGAGCGAGCGCTTCTTCCCACGCGATGACTACTTCATGCGTTTGGCCCTGCGAGAGGCCGAGCGTGCGTTGGAACACGATGACGTGCCGATTGGCGCGGTGCTGGTGCGCGAGGGCGAGGTCATCGCAGCGGCTCACAACGAGCGCGAGTTGCGCCAGGACCCAACTGCTCACGCCGAGATCATCGCCCTACGGCAGGCCGCTGAGGCCATTGGAAGCTGGCGTGTTCTCGACACTGTCGTCTACGTCACGCTCGAGCCCTGCGCCATGTGTGCCGGCGCGATCGTGCTGGCGCGTGTCGCGCGCGTGGTCTATGGGGCCAGCGATCCGAAGGCGGGAGCGTGCGGGAGCGTGCTCGACGTGCTTGGTGAGCCTCGTCTGAACCATCGCCCCGACGTGGCCGGTGGCCTGCTCGCACAGGAGTGCGGCGGGCTGCTCAGCGAGTTCTTTGCGTCGCGACGGTAGCGACCGAACTCTGCCGAACGTCCGCGCGGTTCGTCCAGGGCGCTCGATCTGTTCCTGGTCGGACGCTCTGGACTTGCCGCTCCGTAAAAGCACCTCGGCTTCCGGTGCTGAGTCTCACTTTCGTCGTACTAGATCCCGATTTTTGTACAGAGAGATGCAGCTGGTAGGGAACGGGACACCGTTCACTGCGACGTTGGCCGGGATAACCGACGCTCCCTCGACCACGGACATCCCTGCGTGATCCATTGCTGCTGTACGACCACTCAGACCGATCGCTCAATCTGAGCGTTGCTCGATGTCAAGATCGAGCGACGGCGGAAACAGGGTGATCTTTATATGGAGTCTTCGCAAACCCCGGCCCTTGTGTCCCAGGGCATAGAAGCAAGCGAGTGGAACCACCATCGAGATCACGACACCCGCCAGGACTAGCGCGGGCGTCATATTCATGTCCCCTAACCGTCGATGTCGTCTTTCATAGTTGCTCCCTTCTTGAAGGGGTCCCTCTGTTCAGTGCAACCAGGCTATTGGCTCAGCGAGCCGGATTGCTATGCATGTCTATGACTCACGCAAGAAGTTTCTACAATTCGAATGCTCTTTTATGTTGAGGTGAAGTCTGCGCCAGCCCTCGCAGCGCGCCTACTTTGTGCCTCCTCATCCGGCCCCGTCTTCCACCGGCCCGCACCGTCGTCGGTGCCGACCGTCGTTCGCGGCCTCTCGAGGCGTCTTTCCTACCGTGGTAGCATTGCGTCATGGCAAGTCAAAAGCGATCGATTTCATTCGATGGGGACGTGCTGTATGAGGCCGAGCAACGCGTCGCCGGGTCTGGTGGAAGCCTGTCGGCATTCGTCAACGCCGCAGTCCTGCGTGAGCTGAGGGTCGCTCGCGGCTTGGAGATGCTGGCTGAGGACAATGCAGAGTTTGGCGAGGTTCCGGCCGACGTGCGAACCCAGGTCGCAGCCGAGTGGCCGGCCTGACTCTCGATGCTGGCGCGCTGATCGCATACGAGCGAGGCGAGGAGCGTATGCGTGAGATCCTCGCAGTGGCATACGCGCGCGGCCTTGTACCGACGATTCCAGCGGTTGCGCTTGCCGAGGTGTGGCGGGGCGATGCCAGAGACGCGCGCGTTGCCCGCCTCTTGAAGGCGTGCTCGATCGAGGCATTGGACGAACGATTGGCGCGAGCTGCCGGTCGCCTGCGCAGAGCAACACCTGGGGCTGGCGCAATTGACGCGTGTATCGCTGTCGGAGTGAGCCAACGCGTAGATGCCATCGCGACCTCCGATCCGGACGACCTGCGAAAGCTCCTCGGGCCAAGCTTCACGATCCTTAAGGTTTAGACACACGCAATCGCGCTGCTCCCCTTCCAGATCGGGGCAAGTTCAATCCCTCGCGGCTCAACGACGATGCGCGGGAGGAGTTCGTGAGGCTGGCGAGCGAAATTGCTGCGAAAGACAGCATTGATGGACACTCCGACTCAAGCCTCGCCTCAAGCTCACGCGCCTTTCCCTCTTGCTCGAAATAGCCCCGCGGGAGGAGCAGGTCGCGCGCCTTGCCGCGGAGGGAGCGGCCAACCGAGAGATCGCGACGCAGCTGTTCATCACTCAGAGCACCGTCGAGTACCACCTGCGCAAGGCGTTTCGTAAGCTCGGCGTGAAGTCGCACACGCAGCTCGCCCACCGTATCTCGTAGCTTTCCCGCCGGTCGCTCGGGTTCTAATATTCAGCCCGTGGCCGTGGCGGAACGTATCGAGGTGGCTGACGCGCCTGACCGTGATCGCTATGAGATCTCGATTGATGGCGAGGTGGTGGGCTTCACCGCCTATGCGACACGCCCCGGCCTGATCGCGTTCGTCCACACCGAGGTCGACGAGCGCCTGCAGGGTCGCGGACTCGCTGATCGACTGATCCGGTTTGCGCTGGAAGACGCCCGCGGGCGAGGTCTCGCAGTGCTGCCGTTCTGTCCCTTCGTCAAAGCGTTCATCGAACGTCACCGGGAGTTCGAGGATCTGGTTCCTGACACCTACAAGGAGCAGTTCGGCTTGTGAAGCGCTACGAGGGCAAGCACATCGAGGTGACCTACGACACGGCGCGGTGCCTTCACGCCGCCGAATGTGTGCGCGGCATGCCGGCCGTCTTCGATACGACGAAGCGGCCGTGGATAGCTCCTGACGCCGCTGATGCCGAGGCGCTCGCGGCCGTGATCCGGCGCTGCCCCACCGGCGCGCTGCACTACACGCTTCGAGAGGACGCACCCGAGCGACCCTCGGTCCCAACGCGAATCCGGCTACCTGAGGGCGGGCCGCTGCTGATCGAGGGCGATCTCGATCTGGAGGGGAAAAGGGAGACTCGCGCCGCCATCTGCCGCTGCGGCCAGACGTCCAACGAGCCCTACTGCGACCGCAGCGGGCAGTGCCGGCGATGGGAGTACGAGCCAGGGCCCCCAGCTTGATCCCCGGCCGCGAGGCGAGTGGCGCTCGTGACGTGCAATCTGCGCATGTGCCAGGCATCCGACCAGTGGCCACACAGCGCGAGAAGCAGCTGACTCTGCTCGCAGCCGTGCTGGGTACGAGCGTCGTGTTCCTCGACGCGACCGTCACTGGTGTCGCGTTGCCGGCAATTCGAGGCGACCTCGGTGGCGGTCTGGCGGGCCAGCAGTGGGTGACGAACGCGTATCTGCTGACGCTCGCGTCGCTGTTGTTGATCGGCGGCTCGCTTGGAGACGTATTGGGTCAGAAGCGCGTGTTCTTGGTTGGCGTTGCCGGGTTCGGACTCACTTCGGCTCTCTGCGCGGTCGCGTCATCGATCCCGGAGCTATGCGTGTTTCGTTCGATGCAGGGGGCATGCGCGGCGCTGGTGACGCCTACTGCGTTGGCGGTAATCATCCACGTGTTTCCCGAAGACGAGCGGGCCAGGGCGATCGGGACATGGACCGCGCTCAGCTCGATCGTCGGGGTTATCGGGCCGTTTATCGGGGGACTGTTGATCGCTGCCGGCTCGTGGCGCCTGATCTTTCTTCTCAATGCACCGCTCGTACTCGTGACTGTGACGCTGATCGCTCGCGGCATCCCCGGGAGCGTGAGAACGAGCGCTGGCGCCACCGGGCGCCTGGACTTCCCCGGGGCCCTCTTGGCGGCGCTCGCGCTCTCGGGTTCAGTGTTCGCTGTGACCGAGGAGCCTGCGCACGGATGGAGCACCCTGGTGGCCGGCTCGCTCACAGCAGGGTTTCTGGGAGCAATGGGGTTTGTTGTGCGCGAGGCGCGAGCTCGAGCGCCGATGCTCCCACTGAGCCTGTTTCGCGAGCGCAACTTCACGGTCGGGAACCTGGCGACATTGACCGCCTACCTTGGGCTAGGGGGTGTGATCTTCCTGCTGCCTGTGTTTCTGCAGGAGGTCAGTGGCTATAGCCCGATTCAGGCGGGGCTTGCGCTTCTGCCGGTCACCTCGCTGACGATCTTGCTATCCCGCCGGTTCGGCGCGCTCGCCGACCGCGTCGGGTCGCGGGTGCTGATAAGCCTCGGGGCGCTGGTTGCTGGCTGCGGTCTTTTGCTCTTGGCGCGTGTCGATCAGCGCGCCGATTACATCAGCGAGATCCTGCCGGCGCTGCTCGTGTTCGGGTTGGGACTCGCGATGCTTGTCGCACCGTTGACCGCCACGGTCCTCGGAGCAGTGGAGGAGGATCATGCAGGTGTCGCCGCCGCGGTGAATACGTCACTCTCACGCGTCGCGCAGCTTTTCGCGGTTGCTGTGCTGGGAGCCGTCGTCTCTCTAACTTTTGCTAGCCGAGTCGACGCGACGCTACGACGGTCCACGCTCGATCCCGCTGGCCGCTCGGCGATCAGCCGCGCCAAGCGACAGCCTCTCGTCGCGGCGAGCTTGGTGGGAGTACGCCCCGGGGAGCGGGTTCTTCTCAGAGCGGCCTTCGACGACGCGTCGGTGCACGCCTTTCGCGTAGCGGACGCAATCGCGGCGATCTTCGTCGTGAGCGGGGGTCTCATTGCGTTCGCCGGAATCCGCACCCCCCGTCGTTCCGTTGCCGCCGAGCTATGCCCAGCAGGGGCACTCTGTGGAGCCAGCCAAGAACTCGTCCATGCTCGCCAGGCTGTGGCATAGCCGAGGATGATCAGACTGAGATGAACGCGTCCACCGATGAGGCCAAGCCGCCGGGCGACGCCACACCGATGACTCGCTCCTCTGCGTGGGGGCCGTTTCGCTCTCACGACTTCGCGAGGATGGCCTCAGCGCAGTTCGTGAGCAACGTCGGAGGCTGGATGCAGACGATCGGCGCTCAGGAGCTGATGCTCACCCTGACGACGTCGGCCACGCTCGTGGCCCTGATCCAGACGGCGGCAGGCCTGCCGGTGGTCCTGCTCGCCGTGCCGGCCGGCGCGATCGGTGACCTCGTCGACCGTCGCCGGCTGCTGATCGCCTCGCAGTCGTTCATGCTGCTGGCGGCCTTGACGCTCGCCGGGCTGGCGCTCGCCGGACTAGTCACACCATGGGTCCTGCTCGCGCTGATCTTCGCTGTCGGCGCAGGGCAGACGCTCACCTCGCCCACCTGGCAGACGCTGCAGCCCGAACTCGTCGCACCACAGGACCGCACCCAGGCGATCGCGCTGGGCGCCGTCAACCAGAACCTGAGCCGAGCCGTGGGGCCCGCCATCGGCGGTGCGCTCTACGCGGCGAGCAGCGCGGCTGCCTTGTTCCTAGTCAACGCCGTGAGCTTTGTGCCGGTCATCGGCGTGGTCGCCCGCTGGCGTGGCGGCGCGCGCCCGGCGAGCGCCGTCGCACCCGAGCACGTCGCTGGGGCGATCCGCGCCGGAGCGCGCTATGTCGCGGGGAGCCCGGCGCTGCGCGTCATCCTTCTGCGCGCTGGGCTGTTCATGTTCTTCGCAAGCTCGATCTGGGCGCTGCTACCGCTGCTCGCGCGCCGGCACCTGCATCTCGGCTCCGGCGGCTACGGTCTGCTGCTGGGCGGCGTGGGCATCGGAGCGGTCGCCGGCGCCGCGGCGCTGCCGCGCCTGCGTGGACGCGTATCGGCGGGAGCCCTGATGACGCTCAGCACGCTCGTGTTCGCCTCGGTTACGCTCGCGCTCGCATACGTGAACGTCAGCGCGCTGGCCGCATTGGCGCTCGTGATCGCCGGCACCGCCTGGATACTCGCGCTCTCTACGCTGAACTCCCGGTATCAGTCCACGCTGCCCGGCTGGGCGAAGGCGCGCGGCATGTCCTACTACCTCGTGATCTTCCAGGGCGCGGGCGCCCTCGGCAGCGCCGCGTTCGGCGTGCTCGCGCAGGATGCCGGGCTGACCGAGGCGTTCGTTGTGGCGGCCGTGGGACTCGCGGTCGTGGCCCTGGTCGGCTTGTCGCTCCCGTTCAGAGAGATCTCCGCCGCCGAGCTGCTGCCCTCCGGCGACTGGCCGGACCCGCAGCTCTCCGGCGCCGCGGAGCCGGGCAGGCCAGTGCTCGTGACGGTCGAGTACCGGCCAAGACCGGGGCTCGAGCGAGACCTCATCGAGGCCCTGCACGCGGGGCGTCACGCGCGACGCCGGACAGGGGCGACGAGCTGGCGAGTGTGGCGCGACGCGGCCGACCCCCAGCACGTGCTCGAGCAGTTCGTCGTCGGCTCTTGGGAGGAACACCTGCGCCAACACGAACGCGTCAGCCTCCGCGACCAGCAGCGGCTAGAGGAGATCCTCGCCATGACCGACCCCGGTCAGCACACCACGGTCACTCACTGGTTGGCGCCCTAGCCGGGGAATCCACCGCTGGCATTGGCCCAGCGATCAGTGCCAAGCTGCCGGCGTGCTGCACGCAAAGGTTCTGGTGATCGATGGTTGCCGCGCGCTCGTCGGGTCAGCCAACCTCACATACCGTGCGCTCCACAACAACCTAGAGGCCGGCATCCTCGTTGAAGATCCCGCGCTCGCGGCCTCGATCGAGCGCCACATCAGATCACTGATGGAGTTTTGCTCCGGTTGACGGCTGGTTCCTCTGCCTGGACCTTTCGCTCACTTGAGGCGGAGATCGCGGTTCCGCGGAGTGTGATCCAGCGCTCGCTCGTGCGTCTGGAGCGGACAGGACTGCTCGAGGACGGGCGTCGCCGCGTGAATGTGGGCCGTGCCGAGGAGCTCTTGGTCCACGCGGTGAAGTACATGTTTCCGCCGGTGCGGGGCGGTGAGACCCGTGGGGTCCCGACGGCGTGGGCGGCGCCTCCGTTGCGGGACAAGCTGGCCGATTCTGGCGAGCTGCCACCGGTCTGGCCGGACCCGGTGGGGAGCGTCCGTGGGATCGCGCTCGAGCCGCTTTATGACTCAGCGCCGGAGATCTCGCGTCGTGATCCAGCGCTTACGGAACTTTTGACGCTGACGGACGGAATCCGGGTCGGCGACGCGCGCGTGCGCGGCATCGCCGAGGAACTGTTGCGTGCGCGTCTGGGCTCTGCGGCTGCGGCATGAGTGTTGAGCTTCTCGAGCGTGCCGCCCAGGCGCTGGAGCCAGTGCTCGGCGACGTCGTGTTCCTTGGCGGCGCGAGCATCGTGCTCTGGATCACCGATCCCGCAGCGAAGATCGAGGCGTTCAATGGTCGCGGTCACGAGGATTTCCTGGGAAGCCGCGACTTCGGCGACATGATCTCTTTGATCGACGGTCGCGAAGAGCTCGTTGGCGAAGTCCAGCGATCCGAGCCGGATTTGCGCGCCTACCTCGTCAGCGAACTCAGCCGTCTGCGCGAGCATCCACGCTTCCGCGAAGGGATCTCTGGAGCTCTACGAGCCGACTTCGCCAGCCAGGCGCGAGCCGAGGCGGTCGTACTGCCGCGCCTTGGGCAGATGGTCCCGTTTACAACGCCGTAAGCCCTCAAGCAACTTCCCCGTTTGCGCGCCAATTGCGCGCCAGTCCATGTGCCGCTCAGGCGGTTTCAGGCAGCTTCCTGCGGTCTTGCCGGCAGAGCTGACTCAAGCTGGCAGCGGCCAGATCCCCAGCAACCAAGCGGGAATCTGGGAGCTCAGCTCAAAAACGGAGGGGGAGAGATTCGAACTCTCGGTACGCCAATCAGGCGCACAACGGTTTTCGAGACCGCCGCATTCAACCGCTCTGCCACCCCTCCAGGGCGACGGAGTCAAGGCTAGTAGATCAACGCTAGCTTGGACAGCCGGGACGATCAGCGCCGCGCGCGCACCGGCAGGCCTATCCCGTTGCAAACATCAAAAGATGTTGTTCTCAAGTCTTTGCATGCGGCTGCCGATGACGCCCGGACCCCGCCCAACCGCTGCGCTGTGGGCTGAGCCCGCGGCGCGCGTCATCACGAGGAGCACGAACGCCAGTGCCAATGCAAGATGCCGACATCAAGCGCCCGAAGGTGAGCATGCTCGCTGCCAGGTCGCTGGCGCTTGCGTTCGCGTTGGTGGCGCTTGTGCCGACGGTGGCTGCTGCTGAAACGAAGGAAAGCACTACGCAGTTCGAAGTGAAAGCTGGCTCGCTGACATTCTCGACGGCGCCGACAACGCCATCGCTGGGTTCGGTGACGATCAAAGGGGAAGTCCAGACGACGCACGCCACCATGAGCAACTTCGCCGTGCAGGACGCCACGGGAAGCGGCTCGGGCTGGAACGTGACCGTTGAAGGGCAGTCGGGCAGCGGCAAAAGCGCCGTGTTCAAGCAGTACTGCCCGGAAACGAAATGCGGCAGCGAATCAAAAGGCTATATCGGCGGTGGCTATGAATTGCCGGCGAACTCGCTGACGCTGAACAGCACTGGCGCGAGCTTCACAGCGGAACACGAATCGACCGGCACGGCGCCCGTGTTCGTGTGCGCCACAGCGTGCAACGTGGACCATGCGACCGGCGTGAAGATCGCGCACGCTGAAACGAGCGCTGGGATGGGCACATGGGCCACGACCGGCTTCACCGCCTCCAGCCTGTCGCTGACCACCCCTTCGACGTTGAAAGTACTCCCGGAAAAAGAGGTCTACCACGTGGACCTCCTGTGGACGCTGAGCACCGGCCCATAGCCCATCCGGGCCGAGCGCGGGGTGCACCACCGCCCAGGAAAAGCAGGAAATGGCTGTCTGCGCGCTGAATTGAGTGCAGACGATGCCGCGACCCCCTGCGCTTTTGTCACGGCTCTCGGTGAGCCGCGGGAGCGGTTCGTTGCTCGCTGCGGTCGTTGTGGTGGCAACGCTGTGTGTTGCACAGCCTGCCGGCTCGGCCACGCAATCGGGCTTGGTTGTCGTCCCCCGCCCCAGCGCACGGCTAGGACTCAGCTACTTCAAGCTTGGCACCCGACCCGGGCAGACGCTGCGCGCGGGTGCGATCGAACTGCGCAACCTAAGCGCAAATCGAATCCGCGTAGCGGTTGCCGCGGTCAACGGGCAGACGCTCAGCACGCTCGGCTCGGGGTATGCCTCGCCCGCTGCCAAGGCGCAGGGCTCGACCCGATGGCTACGTGTTGGCCGTCATCAGATAGTGCTCGCGCCGCATCACGGTGCGGCCCTGCCGGTCTTGGTTCGCGTTCCACACAATGCGGCGCCAGGCGATTACCTGTCGGGCGTGAGCATCGAAGCGCTCAAACAGAGCGCCGAAGGCTCGCCGCAGAGGGGGGTTGCAATCGCAAGCGTCGATCGCTATGTGATCGGCGTGGAGGTCTCAGTGGCGGGGCCGCGCCATCCTCTGATCCGCATCACTGGCGTGGAACTGCAGCGTGAGCCCACTGGGCTGACGTTCCTGCTGCGCGCGCGCAACTTCGGCAACGTGATTCTCCAGCACACGTTTGGTCGTGCGCTGATCACTTACGGCCACCTGACGGTCGCTGAGCTCGGGCTTGGTCCGGGCACGTTCGTGACCCACACAGCGATCGCCTATCCGATCGCGGTAATTCACAAGCGTCCACCTGAAGGCAGCGTCTACCACGTCAGCGCCTATCTGCTCTACCCCGGTGGCAGCGCCCGGATCGATACCAATGCTCGCGTCGGACACGCGGCTACGCTCACGCCGCCGCTCCATAAGGGCGGTAAGCCGGTGCCATCGGCTGGGTCCTCGGGGCCCTCTGCGGAGGTGCTCGCCGCTGGCGGCGCTCTGATCGCACTGCTGCTCGTGTGTATCGGGCTACTGATCTTGCGCAGGCGGCGCAGGGGCGCGCGCTCGACGCTCCGGGCACTCGACGCGGCGCTCCAGGCGAGTCGTAGCAGTGGCGAGCCCGTTGGCGTGATCGCGGTGCGGCTGCCGGCGGGCACGGCGGCCACGAGCGAGCTGTTGGCGCTCGTGCGATCGCGCCTGCGCCAGGCCGATCAGCTGTGCAGCTTGCCGAGTGGTGGCTTCCTGGTGGTGTCCGCTGACACCGACAGCGGCACTGCCGAGGCGATGGCAGCTGACCTGCGCCGACAGATCGAACGCGCAGACAGTGGCGCTGGCACCGCCAGCGGTGTGGTGGTCGAGGTGCTCCAGCCAGACAGCGAAGCCGGTGCAGCCGAGTTGCTCGAGCGGATCGGCGAGACCGACAGCGACGCCCATGTGCTCACCCCGAGCAGCTGAGCAGACGGTTCTGGCCGGTCGCGCAACGGCGCTGGCCAGCGCATGTGTCCTGGCCGTCCTGGTCGCGGCCGCGCAGGCGCAGGCGCGGACCACCTACTTCCGCAGCGCGAGCTCCGCTGCGACGGCCAGCGCATCATCAATCGTGCTGAGCGCCCCGAGCAACACGACCGTTGGCGATCTGCTGATCATGAACGTCGATACCAACGGCGGTGCCACGGCGTTCTCGGCGCCTGCCGGTTGGACGAGCATCAGCGCGTCCACCAACTACAGCGGCAACGCGCTCGGTGGTGGCTACTCGATCCTCGCCTACCGGGTCGCCACCGCTGCCGACGTGGGCGCGTCCTACACGATCAGCCTGGGCGCCACCCGTGCGGCGGTGGCGCGAATCGTGGACTACGTTGGCGTCGAAACGAGCAGTCCGTTTGAGAACACCTTCACCGCGGGCACCAACCCGTCGGGTGGCACGAGCGTGGCGTCGTTCAGCTATCCCTCGGTCACCACGACCGCAGCCAACTCGATGGTCATCTTCGGCGCTGTGGCATTCCCCTCTGGCGGCGCAACGACGATCACGCCGCCCGCGGGAAGCACGCAGCGAGTGCAGCTGAGCGCGACCGGCACCACGCCAGACATCACCACTGAAATCGATGACTTCGTGCAGGCAACGGCAGGGACGGTTGCAAAGACGGGCACGATCGCTGCGAGCTCGCCGTGGGGGGCGGGCACGATCGCGCTCAAGCCTGCCAGCAGCGGCACGCTCCAATTCGATGTGACGCCCATCGTGCCCGCTCTCCCCGTGGTCACGCTCAATGGGCAGGCGCAGACGGTCAAAGCGACGATGGGCAACTTCGCTGTAGATGACACAAGCGGCGAATCTGGCTGGAACGTGACGGTGAGCGGAAACGCAAGCGCGGGCAAGAGCGCTGTGTTCAAGCAGTACTGCGAAAACGCAGCCAGCAAATGCGGCTCGACCGAAGCGCACGCCTACGTCACCGCGGGCCACGCGCTGCCAGCCAACTCGCTGCAACTCAGCACTACGGGCGCGTCTTGGAGCACTAACGGTGGGGCGGGCAGCGCGCCTGCGTTTCAGTGCAGTAGCTCCAGTTGCCCGCTTGACTCATCCAGCCAGACGAAGATCGTCTCGGCGGGCGAAAAAAATGGGCTGGGCCCGTGGAGCACCAGCGGCTTTGGCGCCGCCAGCCTCACCTTGTCAACGCCCTCGACTCTGTATGCGCTACCTGAACACGAGATCTACCACGTGGACCTCGTGTGGACGCTCAGCAGTGGGCCATGACCGTGCGCTCGCGCAGGCGCACGCGCAGGCCCTGAGGAACCATTGTGAAGCTGAACAGCTCGGTCACCGGCCCGCCTGTGGTGTCGAGCTCCAGCTCGAAGTTGCGAGCGATCATCGCAAGCGCCGTCTTTGACTCCAGAAACGCGAGGTTGCGCCCCGGGCAGAAGCGCGGACCGGCGCCAAATGCGAGGAACGACTTCTGATCAGGCGCGTCGCCTGCGGCGCTGTCGTCTGCGAGCCAGCGGTCGGGATCGAACTCACTGGCACGCGCAACGGCCTGCAGGCCGGCGCGGCGGGTGAGCAGCAGCAGTCGTGTGCCGGCTGGGATGCGCGTGCCGGCGACGGTGGTGTCTGCGAGCGGCTCCACACCGAGCACTGGCGCCACCGGCTTCAGGCGCATCGACTCACGCACCACCGCCTCTCCGTAGTGGAGCTGTTCGGTCGCTGCATAGTCGGCGGGCGCGCGCTGTTCGCCCAGCACCTCGCAGGCCTCCTGCGCCCATCTGCTCTGATGCTCTGGCCTTGATGCAAGCAGCCAGATCGTCCATGCGATGGTGTGGGCGGTGGTGTCCTCCCCGGCTAGCAGCAGGGTAAAGACGTTGCCGATGATTTCCTCGTCGGTGAACGTGCCGTCGGTTTCCTGTGCGGCGATCATGCCCTCGAGGAAGTTCTCAGGTGCATCGCGCAGCTCGGGTCTCGCTGCGATTCGCTCCTTGGCTTGCTCCATGAAAGCCTCGACCGCGTTCTGGATGGCGATCAGCGAGCGCTCCACCTCACGGTCGGCAGGGAGCTTGAACCAGCGCCAATATGGGACCGGCATGATCAGGCGTCGCGCGCTCATCGCAAAGACCCGCTCGATGTGTCCCTGCAGCTCGCTTTCGCCACGCTCGAGCGTGTTCAAGTCGTGGCCAAAAGCCAGTGCTGAGGTGACGTCGACGGTGAACGAGCCAAGCTCGCGGCCGATGTCGATCGTCCGCCCCTCACGTGCCGCGTCCGCGAGCCTGCGATACAGCCGTTCGCTGGATGTTTGAATGACTTGGAAGTAGCGCTGCAGATGGTTGCTGTTGAGCGCTGTCACCGCAAGCCTGCGCTGATGGCGCCAGTCGCCTCCCTCCGCTGCGAACACGCCGAAGGTGCCAGTCATTTCTCTGGCGTTGTCGAGCACCTCGCGCCAGCGCCTAAAGCCGTCGGGGCGATCGCGCAGCACCCGGTTGATCTCATCGGCATCGCTAATGGTGACGAATCGGCGCCTGCCGATATCGAAGCGAAACACGGGGCCGTAGAGCTCAGACCACTGCTCTGTGGTCTGATGCAGGCTGGCGGTGCGGACACGGTGGGCGTTGCCGAGCAGCGGAAGCCGAGGTGGCCCGGGAAGATCCGCGATCTCGCGTGTGGCTGTGGCAGCGCTCACGAAAAGGTGAAACTACCAGAACAGCGGCGCCCGCTAGGGTCATGGCGCGAGCGATCATTCCGGAGGCGAGTTGCGACATGCTGAAAAGTAGAGATGCGGTGATCTGCGAGCCGCTGCGCACGCCAGTGGGGCGATTTGGAGGTGTGCTGCGTGACGTGAGCGCGGCGGTGCTGGCGGCGACGGTGATCCGCGAGCTCGTCGCGCGCACAGGGTTGCGGGGCGAGCACATTGACGACGTGATCATGGGCCAGTGCTACGCCAGTGGCGAGGCGCCCGCGATCGGCCGCGTGGCCGCGCTCGACGCGGGCCTCGGCGTCGAAGTTCCGGGTCTACAGATCGACCGTCGCTGTGGCTCTGGCCTGCAGGCCGTGCTGTATGGCTGCATGCAGGTGCAGACTGGTGCAGCGGAGCTCGTGCTGGCGGGCGGCGCGGACAGCATGAGCCAGGCGGAGTTCTACTCCACCAGGCCGCGCTGGGGTGTAAAGAGCGGGGCGATCAAGCTGGAGGATCGGCTGGAGCGCGCGCGCATAAGCGCTGGTGGCGTCAACCATCCGGTGCCTGGCGGAATGCTTGAGACGGCAGAGAATGTGCGGCGCCAGTACGGCATCCCCAGAGACGCGCAGGACGAGCTGGCGCTGCGCTCGCACCAACGGGCAGTGGCAGCTCAGCAGGGCGGCGCGTTTGCGCGGGAGCTCGTGCCGGTGACCGTGCGCGACGGCGTTGTCGAGGTTGACGAGCACCCGCGTGCGGATACGACGCTGGAGGCGCTCGGTGGGCTGCGGGCGATCATGGGCGGGAGTGACCCCGAGGCGACGGTCACGGCAGGCAACAGCAGCGGCCAGAATGACGGCGCAGCGGTGTGCGTGGTGACGCATCCCGAGCGAGCAGCGGAGTTGGGTTTGCGGCCATTGGCGCGCCTACGGTCGTGGGCGGTGGCGGGGGTGGCACCGGAGACGATGGGGATCGGACCGATCCCGTCCACGAAGCTAGCGCTGGAGCGGGCAGGGCTGACACTCGAGGAGATCGACCTGATCGAGCTCAACGAGGCGTTTGCGTCACAGGTGCTGGCGGTGCTGGGCGAGTGGGAACTTCACGACGGCCTGGAGCGGGTGAACGTCAATGGCTCGGGCATCTCGCTCGGTCACCCCGTCGGCGCCACCGGCGCCAGGATCCTTGCCACGCTCCTGCGTGAGATGCATAGGCGCGACGTGCGGCTCGGCCTTGAGACAATGTGTATCGGCGGCGGTCAGGGACTAGCTGCGGTCTTCGAGCGCGTGGACGCATAGCTGACCTAGGACGCCACGCTGAGGCTCTGGACAAACGACCGTTCCGCTCGCGCTGCGCTGTGCTGCGGGCAGTACACGCCCCGTACGCCGCCGTCGCGCAGGCCAAAGGAGAACCACACGCCGCCACGCCAGGCGAAGCGAAAGAAGCGATCCTCGTGTGCGCCCAACAGCTCGCGCTCGCGCGCCCAGGCGGCGGTGACGACGCTGCTGGGGATAGTTGCCTGGCAGGAGCAGCCGTCGGCTAGATAGCCCGAGGACACGCATCTGAGCACGCTGTCCACAGGCCGCATGTCTGTTTCGCTTGCGTACGGTGAAGATGCTGGTCTGAGGATGGGAAGTGATGTGGTGGGCATGTGTGGTCAGTTCTCTTAGGACTACATTGGCCTGCCCGTTTCGGGCAATTTTTGTCGTTCCTTTCGGGCAGTACGTCAATCTTGGGCGCGTACTGCGCAGATATCCAGCTAGATGGACGCTTGTACGAGTCGGTCCGCTGCGATTGGGCGTCACGCGACACTAGGGCCGATGGCGCGGCGCCGCTAACGTCCGCGTTAGGGGCGCGCTGTGAGCGTGTGTCGACGCCGAGCGGCGCGCCTGACGCGGCGACTGCTCAAGCTGCGGAGCAAGTCGCGCTCGGCTTCAGCTCCCTTGCGCGTCATGGCGCCCGCGAGATGCACGGTTCCGCGCTGGACGCTCCAGTAGCCGGTTTGGGTCTGCTTGATGGTTAGCTGCTGGACTTGGACTTGCTGCATGCTCGGTCTCCGCTGGTGGGGTGGAGCAAGTGTTCCGAGCACATCTCAAGCGGAAGTAACTTTCTGGTTAAGGGCGTTTAGCCACGCCCGCGGGAGCTGCCGCGCCGCATGCGGTGCACGCGGCGCAGTTCCTCGACAGCTTCGTCGCGGCCGCCGAGAGCGGCGTGCGGGCCGTCGCCGAGGAGCTCCACATCCAGGCGCTTGCGCAGCAGCTCGCCAGCGATGGCATCCACGCGCTGGGCCTCAGCGCCGGGGCGCGAGCTGACAGCGCGATCCAAGCGCTGCCCGCGGAACAGCAGCCCGACGCCGTCGTCCAGCGCCCAGCCGCCGGGCAGCGTGCCGTCGCGGACACTCGCTAGCCACACAGGGAGGCGCTCGGGCTCGCCGTCGGCGTGGACGGTGAGCGACCCATCGAGCACGCCCAAGCCGGCGATCACTTCGGGCGGCCCGCTGGAGCGCGTGACGCCTCCTTGAAACCAGCACATGGCGCCGGCGCTGAGCCCCGCCAGGACGGTGCCGCGCTGCCAGGCCTGCACGAGCAGCTCATCGAGCCCGTGCGCCTGCCAGAGAGCGAGCAGATTGCGCATGGAGCCGCCGCCCACATAGACGATGTCCTGTTCGGCGACGATGTCTGCGAGCGGGCGCGTGGAGTCGCGCAGGTTGAACAGGGAGACGTACTCGGGCACGCAAGCGCGCTCGGTGAAGCGGCCTTTGAAGGCGTTGATCTGCGAGGTGATGTCGCCGGAGGCGGTGGGCAGGAACAGGATGCGCGGTTCGCCAACGTCGGCAAGCGATAGCACGAAGTCATCGAGCAGTGGGTTGGCGGGCTCCATGGTGAAGCCGCCGCCGCCCATTGTGAAGATGATCCGCGCCTCGATCGGTACGACGGCTCGAGCGTTCATGCGGCCACTGGCTCTGCTGCCTGGAGCTTTGGTGTGTCGGGCTGTGCCGTCCGCGCGGGCGGCACGGAAGCATCCGCGAGCGGCTCGTGCGAGGCGCTGGAGCCGCCGAGGAAGGACACCTCCAGGCGCGTCTCGCGCACGCGCTTGCCGTCGTGCTCGACCATGAAAGCGCCCCCGTCGGGGCGCGAGCTGACGGCCCGATGCAGGCCTGTGCCGCGGAAGTGCAGCGCCACACCGTCCTCGGCGGCGAACCCAGGGCGCATGCCGTCGGCGACAAAGCGGTGGTACTCGGCGCGGCGCTCAGGCTCGGCGTCGTAGTGGACGCAGTTGGAGTACGGCAACAGGCCCAGCCCGCGCACGATCCGCGGTGCGCCATGGAAGGCGCTGAGCGCCTGCTCGAACCAGCACAGCGAGCCGGCAGAGGGTCCGCACAGGACGATGCCGCGCCGCCACGCTTTACGCAGGATCGCGTCCAGGCCGTGTGCGCGCCAGGCGCCGAGCATGCTGAGCATGTTGCCGCCGCCCACGTAGATCAGATCCTGGCTCAGCAGATGTGTGGCGAGGTCGTCCTCGACGCCATCGGTGCCCTGGTCGCGCCGGAACAGCGACAGGTGGCTAGCTTCACAGGAGGGAGAGAAGCGCCGGTAGAAGCGCACCACGTAGTGGTCGGCGTCGCCAGAGGCGGTCGGCAGGAAGCAGACGCGCGGCCTTGCTGCCCCGGTGAGCGACAGCACGTAGTCGTCGAGCAGCGAGCTGTCCCTCTCCATTGAAAAGCCGCCGCCCCCAAGGGCGACGATCTGGGGAGCTCTGTTTGGCATGGGCCCTCTTCCTCGGCTGGGATGATGATGCGAACAGCCTCAGCCAGCATGGAGCAGAGGTTGCAGTGTCGGTATGGACCGGCGTCCCATTTGGGCTGTCCCAGCAATCGACATCCGCCCATGTGGCCCCTCGCTCGGGTGGCGCACGACGCACGCCCCAAACATTCAACAAAATACGGTGCACCGTATAGCCATAGTTATACGGCGCTGCGAAGAGGGACAAAATTCCCCGGGGCGGGCATCCCCTGCTGCGACGTACAAGCCCCAGCCAGCCAGCCACCCGCCCGCGCGACGGTTTAGGCAACTTTGAGGTTTCTCACACACTGCTCCTACACGTGGCGGCGATGCTGCCCGCGTGAGCTTCTCCTGGGAGACACGTTCGGCTGCACCTCCGACAGCGTCTGTGGCGCCGGTCGCCACAGCTACAGGCAGGGCGGGCTCGCTGGATGCCCGCGCGCGTGCCCGGTCGCTAGCGGCGCGGATTCCCCGCCCGGAGCTGTTGGCGCTGATGGCGCTGGCGGGGGTGCTGAACCTGTGGGCGCTCAGCCGCAACGGGTGGGCCAACGAATACTACGCAGCAGCGGTTAGATCGATGAGCGGAAGCTGGCATGACTTCCTGTTCGCGTCGCTGGATAAGAGCGGCGTGATGACGGTCGATAAGCCACCACTGGCGTTGTGGGTACAGGCGCTGTCAGTGCGGGTGTTTGGCTACCACTCGCTGAGCATCTTGGTGCCGCAGGCGCTGATGGGCATGGCAAGCGTAGTGCTCGTGTATGACCTCGTGCGTCGGCGCTTTGGGCGGGTGGGCGGCTTCGTGGCGGGCTTGGTGCTGGCGCTGACTCCGATCGCGGTGGCGATCTCTCGGCACAACAACCCGGACTCGCTGTTGGTGCTGTGCACGGTGGCTGCGCTGTGGTGCGTGCTACGTGCGCTCGAGGGTGGCCGCACGCGCTGGCTGGTGGCGGCAGGTGTGCTTGTGGGCTTGGGCTTTGAGACAAAGATGCTGGTGGCGCTCGTTGTCGTGCCGGGCATCGCCGCAGCGTGGCTGTGGATCGCGCCTGCAGCGCGCGGACGCATACACGCTCTGCGACAGCTGCTGGCGGGAGGCGGCGCGATGCTGCTCGTGGGCGGCGCGTGGCCACTGCTGGTGGAACTCACTCCAGCGGCGGATCGTCCGTGGGTGTCGGGCACGAGCAGCAACCGCATCCTGTCACTGATCTTCGAATACAACGGCCTCGGCCGTGTGGATGGGCAAGCTGGCGGGCCAGGTGGCGCGCGCGGTGCGGGGGCCGGCGGGGGCGGCAACGTGTTCGGTGGTAGCACCGGCCCGCTGCGCCTGCTGAACTCGGCGCTTGGCGGCCAGGCTGGTTGGCTGCTCGGGTTCGCGCTCGTCAGCGGCCTGGGCACCCTGGCAGCGTGCCGCCTGCGCCGGAGTGACGCGCGTAGCGGTTGGCTGATGGTGATCGGCGGTGCGTTCGCCACCACAGCGGTCCTGTTCAGCTGGGCCAGTGGGATCTTCCACCCCTACTACGTGTCGCTGCTGGCGCCGTTTGCCGCAGCGCTGGTAGGCGCGGGCGCCGCGGAGCTGATTGGTGGACGTGTGAACGTCCGGATCGTTGGCCCGCTGGCGGTGGTGGCTGGCGTGGTCACCGAGCTTGTGGTCGTCGGCAACTACCCCGGTCAGCTGTCGTGGCTGGCGCCGGTCCTGATCGCTGTGGGGGCGCTTGCGGTGCTCGCACTGATCGCGTTCAGCTCGCGCACGGTGCGCATGGCGGCGGTCAGCGCTGCGCTGGCGGCGCTGCTGGCGGCACCGGCAGTATGGGCGTTCGACACGCTTGGGCACGCCACCAGTGGCACGTTCCCAGCGGGCGGACCGGCCTCGGCGGAGACCCTCGGCTTCGGTGGTCCAGGTGGCGGTCGCGGTGGCTTCGGTGGGCGTGGTGTGCCTGGCGGCCTCCGAACGGGCGCAGGCCAGGGCCCTCGCGCGGGAGGCTTCGGGCCAGCAGGCAGCGGATCGGTGCAGCTGTTCGGCGCTGGAAGCGGTGCGCCGTCGGCAGGCGCACCACCATCGGGCGGGCTCCCCGCGCTCCCGCGCGGCGGCGGCTTCCTCGGTCGTGCTGGCAACGGTCCAGGCGGCGCTTTTGGCGGCGGCGACTCGCTGAACCCAGTCCTCTCCCACATAGCTGACCACGGTGGCGGCACGCTGGCGGTCTCCAGCCAGTCGACCGCTGCCTCGGCGATCATCCAGGACGGCGCGAACGTGGCGGGCATCGGTGGCTTCTCCGGCCGCGAGAGCGATGTGAGCGTGTCGTGGCTGGCGGCGGAGGTTCGCCAGGGGAAGATCCGCTGGGTGCTCGACGAACAGAGCGGGGGAGGCTTCGGCGGGGGCTCGCCTGGCGAAACCCGCGTGGGATCGAAACCGGCGATGGCGGCTGTGGCCAAGGCCTGCCAGGCGGTGACGCTGTCGAGCGCCACCACGGGCGCCTCAGCTATATCGGCTGCGTCTAGCTCGGCGGGCACGCTGTATGACTGCCAGGGTCACGCGGCGGCGCTGGCGAGCTTGAGCGCGCAACAATCTGACTCGTGAGGATCCTGGTCGTCGACGATGACCGCGCGGTACGGGAAGCGCTGCGCCGCACGCTGACGCTTGCCGGCTACGAGGTTGAGCTGGCGGAGGACGGAGAGCAGGCGCTCGAGCAGATCGTGCAGGCGGTGCCAGACGCGGTGGTACTCGATGTGGGCCTTCCGGGGATCGATGGCCTGGAGGTGTGCACGCGGGTGCGTCGTCTGGGCAACCGTGTGCCGATCCTGATCCTGACGGCGCGCGACGCGGTCAGCGACCGTATCGACGGGCTGGACGTGGGTGCGGATGACTACATGGTCAAGCCGTTTGACGTGGGCGAGCTGAAGGCTCGGCTACGGGCGCTACTACGCCGCGCGAAACCGGAGGCAGACGCGGGTGGCGGGCTGTCGTTCGCGGAGCTGCGCCTCGACGCCAACCGGCATGGCGCACAGGTGGGGGATAGCTTCGTGGAGCTGACTAGGACCGAGTACCAGCTACTCGAGCTGCTGATGCTCAACCCGCGCATGGTGCTGTCGCACAGCCTGATCTATGACCGCGTGTGGGGCTATGACTTCGGCCCTACATCAAACGCGCTGCGCGTGTATGTGGGCTACCTGCGGCGCAAGCTCGAGGAAGCGGGGGCGCGCAACCTGATCCACACGGTGCGCGGCGTCGGCTACGCGCTGCGTGAGCCGTGAGCGCCACCGGTCACGGGTTGGCCAGCGAGCGATGACGCTGCGTACGCGGATCGCGGCGGTGGCGAGCGTATCGGTGGCGCTGGCGGTGCTGGCGGCGGCCATCGGCCTATATGTGGCGGTGCGCGCGGATCTGCGCGGCGAAATCGACCGCGACCTGCGCTCGCGCGCGCAGGCGCTCGCGGGACCGAAGGCGCTAGCCGCTGGCCCCGCGGCTGCGGCGGGTTCGACCAGCGGCGCTCCGGTGGGCGCGTATGGACAACACGGCGTGCCGGCTGGCGGTGGCTCTCTACTCAACGGTTCCCGCGGGGTTCCTGGCGGCTTCCCGGGCAGGGTCGAGCCGGCGCCATTTGGCGCGGCATCGGGCTATGTGCAGTTCATCTCCCCGCAAGGCGCGATCTCAGTGCCGGGCGGCCAGGGCGCGGCGCCGACGAGGATTGCGCTGAGCGCGCTCGATCGCACGATCGCTGCACGCGGCAGCGGCGCCAGCCTCACGGACATGACCGTTAGGGGCACGAAGCTGCGCGTGCTCACGCTCGGCACAGGCCCCGCGGGGGCAGTGCTGGTGGCCCAGCCGCTGACAGAGGTCGACCATGAGCTGAGTCGGCTGTTGCTGATTCTGGCGCTGATCGGCGCCGGTGGCGTGGTCCTGGCGGCGCTGCTGGGAGCACTGGTGGCGCGCACGGCGCTGGGGCCGATCGCGCGCTTCACCCGCCGCACGGAGACGCTGACGGGCAACCTCGATCTGTCGCGCAGGCTGGAGGTGGAGGGCCGCGACGAGCTGGCGCGTCTGGCGGAGAGCTTCAACGGCACGCTCGACGCGCTCGAGCGTTCTGTGCAGGCCCAGCGCCATCTGATCGCGGACGCCAGCCACGAGTTGCGTACCCCGATCTCATCGCTGCGAGCGAACATCCAGATCTTGGGAGAGGCTGAGCGACTGCCCCCGCAAGAGCAGAACAGCCTGCGCGAGGACATCGTGGCGGAGCTAGATGAGCTGACAGCGCTTGTGGGCGACGTGGTCGAGCTGGCTCGCGGTGCGGCTACGGACGGCGCAGCCGAAGATGTGAGGCTGGACGAGCTGGTGCAGGCTGCGACGGCCAGCGCGCGCCGGCGTGGCGACCTTCGCTTCGAGCTAGCGCTGGAGCCGACCATGGTCCTCGGGCAGGCCGACAGGATCGGACGGGCGGTGTCGAATCTGATGGACAACGCCCGTAAGTGGAGCCCAGCGGGGGCGGCGGTGCAAGTGGCGCTGAAGGACGGCGTGCTGAGCGTCCGCGACCATGGACCCGGCTTCCAGGAGTCCGATCTGCCATTTGTGTTCGATCGCTTCTATCGCGCCGATGATGCGCGCAAGCTTCCCGGCTCAGGCCTGGGGTTGGCGATCGTGCGCCAGGCAGCGGAGGCGTGCGGGGGCTTTGCCGAGGCTCACAACGCGCCGGGCGGCGGCGCGCTTTTGCGCGTGAGCTTCGGTGGCCCCATCGGGTTCAGCCCCAGCGACGACTCAGAAGCGAGAGCTGGCTGATCGAAGCGGCCAGGCACGACTATCGGCGATTACGGATGCCTCGCAGCGGGAATACCGAATGCGTCCGATGTCATCCTTAGTTTGCAGGACATAGGGAGGTCTCGTCTAATAGATGCGCTGATTCACCGCAACTTCTTGGCCTGCCCGGAGTCCCGAGGGGTATAGCTCCGGGCATTAGGCTCTTGATCCAATAGGGGAGGTAGTCGTGAGGTTCCAGGTCCGCGTTTCGTTTCTGGCGTTGCTCGTAGGCGCGCTCGTCGCCATTCTCGCGCCAGCCGTGGCGCAGGCCAACGTCGAAATTGAAAAGTTCGTCGGCATCAACTGCTCCGAAGGCCACGAAACCTGCGGCGAAAAGCCGACCGGAAAAGCCGACCCCTTTGGAGCGCCGCTGACGGAAACCCACGAACCTAACCTGACAGAATCCGAAGCAGAAGGCTACAGGCAGGCAGCCGGGCACGTTCCCTATGGCGTGACCGACTTCATGCTCACGCACACCGGGAGCTACAAAGAAGGCACGGCGATCCCCACCGGCGTCGTGACGCACGTCCGGGTTGACGTGGCCGCTGGCCTAGCCGCCAGCCCCGCCGCGGTCCCTCAATGTACCGTGGCGGAATTCAGCGGGGTCGAAGCTGCGCCCGGCACCGGGTTCTTCACCGAACCCACATGCAAACAGGGCACCGGGCCGCACAAAACGGGGCCCGCAAGCACCGTGATCGGCGAAGAACAGGCCACGGTCTACTTCGGGCCACTCGGCAAAGACGTGGTCCTTAAAGGCCAGCTGTTCAACCTCGTCGTGCCCGGGCCTCCCGCGAAGCCCCACTCCTCCCTGTACGGCGCGGCGCTCGCGATCCCGAAACTGCTCACCGAAGGACTAGGCTTCGGCGCGACGCAGCTCTACGCGCACACGTTCGTCGAAGGCAACGTCGAATGGGGCCAGGAAGCAAAGGGCACCGGCAAGGGCGACTACCACGACTACTTCGAAGTCACGGTGTCCCCGAGCCTGCCGCTGGTCAGGTCGCGACAGCTCAACTACGGGACCGCGGGCAACGGCGCGTTCATCACGAACGCGACCAGCTGCCCGGGCCACCACACGACCCGCCTGTCGCTGGAAGGCGTCAATATCGGCACGGAAGAAGAAATAACCAAACGCATCGAAAAAGGCGAACTGGAAAACCCGAAGCGGGAATACGAAACGCTGCTGGCGCTCAACGAATGCCAGCGCGTCCCCTTCAGCCCGACCTTCTCGGTCAGCCCTGGGACGTCGGCCAGCGATGAACCCGACCCGATCACAGCCGAATTCAGCCTCCCGCACTTCCCAGAAAAAGAAGTGGACAGCTCCCAGGTCAACACGGCGTCGGTGACGATGCCGGAAGGCATGACGCTGAACCCATCCGCTGCGCACGGCCTGGAAGCGTGCACCGTCGCAGAGGCCAGGATCCACAGCGAAAAATTTGGCGTGGAATGTCCCGCTGGCTCGGAATTGGGCACCGTGAGCCTCGAAGTGCCGACGCTGCCCCCGGGCTCGCTGACGGGAGCGATGTACCTCGGCGGCCCCGTTGAAGGCTCGGAAACCGCTCCGATCAAAGGCCCTCCGTACATCATCTACGTGGTCGCCAACTCCGAACACTACGGCGTCTCGGTCCGGCTCAAAGGCGAAGCGATCCCCAACCCCGTGACCGGTCAGCTGACGACGGTGTTCAAAGAAAATCCGGAACAGCCGTTCACCAAGCTGACGCTCAACTTCAAGCGTGAAGCGCTCACGTCCGTAGCGAACCCACTCATGTGTGGGGAATCGAAAGGCTCCACCGAATTCACACCGGTGGCGTCTGGTGTCCCAGCCGCGGTACCCGGGTTCGGCGTATCGATCATCGGCTGTGGCTCGCCGATTCCGTTTGCGCCAACGCAAAGCACCAGTAACCAGACCGCTGTACCGGCCGCGAACACATCGTTCACATTCAACCTCGTGCGGCCCAACGGCCAGCAGTACCTCTCGAAGGTCTCAACGACACTGCCTGAAGGTCTCGCCGGCAAGATCCCGGACGCGGAACAGTGCTCGGAAGCGGCCGCGAGCTCGGAAGAAGCCGCATGCCCCGAAGGCAGCAAAATCGGGACCGCAACGGTGGAAGCCGGGGCTGGCATCACGCCGTACACGTTCAGCGGTCCCGTCTACCTGACTGGCCCATACAACGGCGCTCCGTTCGGTATGTCGATCAAGATCCCAGCCGTGGCCGGGCCGTTCAACCTCGGCACACAGGTCACCCGAGCAACGATCAACGTGAGCCCATACACCGGCCGTGTGGTCGTCAGCAGCGTGCTGCCGACGATTCGAGGCGGTGTGCCGCTGCGTGTCAGGAAAATCACAGTCGCCATCGAAAAGCAGGGCTTCCTGGTGAACCCAACCAGCTGCAACGCGCTTGCGACCGAATCGACCCTGACAGGCTTCACGCCGGGATCGAGCGTGGTGGCAAACGCCACCGCATCGTCTCCGTTCCAGCTTGCCAACTGTGGCTCGCTCGGATTCACGCCGAAGTTCGTGGCGAAGACGGGTGCCAAGACATCCAAAGCCAACGGCGCCAGCCTGGAAACGACGCTTAACTTCACGGCCGGTCAGTCGAACACCAAGTCGGTGCTGGTGACGCTGCCGAAAGCGCTGCCCTCGCGTCTGACGACGTTGCAAAAAGCATGTCTGGCGGCGACGTTTGAAGCCAACCCGTACGCGTGTCCGGAAGGCTCGTTCGTGGGCAGCGCCCGCGCCAACACGCCACTGCTGCCCGGCAAACTGCAAGGTCCGGCGATCCTCGTCTCGCACGGTGGAGAAGCGTTCCCCGACCTCGAGCTGGTGCTCGAAGCCAACGGGGTACGCATAATCCTCGACGGCAAGACGAACATCAAGAAGGGCATCACCACGACGGACTTCAAGACGACGCCCGACGCGCCGGTCTCGAGTGTCACAGTGGTGCTGCCGAGGGGACCGCACTCGGCGCTTACGACGGAAAAACTCACCACGAACCTGTGCACGACGAAGCTGGTGATGCCGACGACGATCACCGCCCAGAACGGCAAGGTGTTCAAACAGACCACGGTGATCAAACCGACTAACTGCGGTGTGCAGGTAGTAGGTCACAGGGTCGTTGGCAACACCGCCTACGTGACCGTCAAGACATTCGCCGCTGGACGTATCAGCGGCAGCGGAAGGGGCCTGTCAACGAGGTACCGTCGCTTCAACGCTGCCAAGAACGCGGTGACGTTGAAGATTCCGCTCAGCAATGCCGGGCGAAGGAGAGGTCGCCCGTTCAAGTTGAAGGTTCGAGTTGGGTTCGTTCCCAAGAAGAAGGGCGCTAACTCGGCAAGCTTCGCGACTGTGCTCTTCCGAGCCTGACAATTCTGCTGGGAGGCTCAGGGTCCACCTCGAGGGCTCCGAGTCACGACGGGAGCGGCCAACTCGGCCGCTCCCGTTTCCAGCGCTAAGCAGCTAGACCACTGCGAGGCCATCCGTCGGGTGGCGAGAGCGGGAGCTCAGAGCGACCCGCGCCGGCAGGCCAATGCCGTACATTGTCGGCATGGATGTCGTTACAGGTATGGATACCTCAGCGTCCTCAACGGGGGTCGATCGCCTACTGGCTGGCATCCGCCATCTGACCGCGCTGGCGGACGGGGCCAGCGACGCTGAAACACTGCTTCGAGCGCTCGCGAGCGAGCTCCTGTTAGTGCTCGGCGCTCAGGAGATCCACATCCATCGTCTGGCCGCAGAGGACGAGCAGCAGGAGCTGGTGGCCGTCTATCTGTTCGAGGGCGCCGGACGCCTTAGCTATCTAAGGCCGCGTGAGGAGCGCCCGCCGGGTGTCAGCTGGGTAGCCAATACCCGTCGCAGCTTCTTGGCTGCCGACGCGGACGAGCTCGCCGCCAGTGTCCCGCGCCTTGCGGCAACCGGGCCTGTGAGCTGCGCACTGCTGCTGGCGCTTGCCGAGCGCGGCGATGTGGAGGTGGTTGTGGTGGTGGTCCGTCGCGAGGGTGCAGTCTTTACCCCCGCGGAGGTAGATCTCGGCGCCGCGCTCGTTGACCAGGCCGCGACGGCTCTTGCGCTCACCCGCGCCCGCGCTGAGGCGGGGACCGACGCGGTCACCGGTTGCATGAACCATCGCGCCATGCGCAGGCGTCTGGACGAGGAGATCGGCCGCGCTACACGCACCGGGGGCCCGCTGTCGGCGATGCTGGTCGACCTCGACGACTTCAAGCTCGTCAACGATCACCATGGTCACCAGGCTGGTGACGCGATGCTCCGCGCCGTTGTCAACGCGCTGGTGGGGGAGTTCCGGGCGTTTGACCGTGTGGCGCGCTACGGCGGTGACGAGTTCGTGGTGATCCTGCCCAACGCCGAGCTCGACAGCGCCGCAGCCGCCGCGAGTCGGGCGCTGGAGCGGCTGCGAGCGATCCCTGCGCAGGCGGGGGTGAGCGCGGGCGTCTCGGCGTCGATCGGCGTGTCGCAGTGGCAGGCGCCAATGAGCACCGACGAGCTGCTCGAAGCCTGCGACGCCGCGCTGTTGCGCTCCAAGCGCCAGGGCAAGGGCCGCGTTACGCGCGCCCCCGAGCCCGCCCGCTGAGGCCCGCGCAGGTCCGGCGAAGGCCCCGCGCAGGTCCTGCCGAGGGCGCCAGCGCCGGCTCGGGACGGCGACTCTGCGAGACTGCCTGGAGTCCCTGTAGACCCGCTGATCGCACGGGAGATGACCATGTCGGAGAACAGCTTTGGCGCCACGGACACGCTCGAGGTCGACGGGCGCAAGCATGAGATATTCCGCTTGGACGCGCTCCAGCAGCGCTTCGACGTGGCGCGGTTGCCGTTCTCCTTGAAGGTCCTGCTCGAGAACCTGCTGCGTACCGAGGGCAGTGGCTCCGTCACCGCCGCGGACGTGGAAGCGCTGGCTAGCTGGGACGCCAAGGCACAGCCAAGCAAGGAGATCGCGTTTACCCCGGCTCGTGTGCTCATGCAGGACTTCACTGGCGTTCCCGCTGTGGTCGACCTGGCGGCGATGCGCGACGCGATGGCCGACATGGGTGGGGACCCCGCACAGATCAACCCGCTTGCGCCAGCTGAGCTCGTGATCGATCACTCCGTGCAGGTCGATGCGTTTGGCACGCGCGACTCCTTCCGCTTCAACGCCGAGCGCGAGTTCGAGCGAAACCAAGAGCGCTACGCATTCCTGCGTTGGGGCCAGGGCGCTTTTGACGACTTCGCGGTCGTGCCGCCAGACACAGGGATCGTCCATCAGGTCAACCTCGAGTACCTGGCGCGTGTGGTCTTTCCCAACGAGAAGACCGGGCAGGCATACCCCGACACGCTCGTTGGGACCGACTCGCACACGACGATGGTCAACGGCCTCGGCGTGCTGGGATGGGGCGTCGGTGGCATCGAGGCCGAGGCGGCGATGCTCGGCCAGCCGATGTCGATGCTGATTCCGCAGGTGCTCGGCTTCCGACTGCACGGCGAGCTGCCCGAGGGCGCCACCGCTACCGACCTGGTGCTCACGGTCACGCAAATGCTGCGCGAGCGTGGCGTGGTGGGGATGTTCGTGGAGTTCTACGGTGCCGGCCTCATCGGCCTGCCGATCGCCGATCGAGCAACCATCGGAAACATGTCGCCTGAGTTTGGCTCTACGTGTGCGATCTTTCCGATCGACACCGAGACGCTCACCTATCTAGAGCTGTCTGGGCGCCCGCGTGAGCAGATCGCGTTGGTGGAGGCCTACGCCAAGGAACAGGGTCTGTGGCATGACGAGAGCTCCGAGGAACCCACGTTCTCAGACGTGATCGAGCTGGACCTTGGCAGTGTCGAGCCGAGTCTCGCCGGCCCCAAACGTCCCCAGGATCGCGTGTCGCTGAGCGACGCCAAGGACTCGTTCAGACACGCGCTCCGCGACTACGTACCCAGTGACGGCGAGCAGGCTGACGCGCAGGACGAGGCGATCGCGGAGTCCTACCCAGCGTCAGATCCGCCGGCAAACGGCTCGCCTGGGCACGAGCAGCCGCTGCGCGCGGGTGCAGCATCCGGTGGCCACGCGGCGGCGACAATCGATCGCCGCCGCGCAGCTACGCCGGTGACGCTCGACGGTGAGAGCTTCGAGCTGGACCACGGCCACGTCGTGATCGCAGCCATCACCAGCTGCACCAATACATCCAACCCGTCGGTGATGATTGGCGCTGGCATCCTCGCGCGCAACGCGCTCGCGCGCGGCCTGCGCTCAAAGCCATGGGTCAAGACCTCGCTGGCGCCGGGCTCCAAGGTCGTCACCGAATACCTCGACCGGGCTGGTCTGACCGAGCCGCTGGAAGGGCTCGGCTTCAACCTTGTGGGATACGGGTGCACCACCTGCATCGGCAACTCCGGGCCGCTGCCCGAGGAGATCTCAGCGGCGGTCAGCGAGGCAGACCTGGCGGTCGTGTCGGTGCTGTCCGGCAACCGCAACTTCGAGGGGCGGATCAACCCGGACGTGAAGATGAACTACCTCGCCTCGCCGCCCCTGTGTGTCGCCTATGCGCTGGCAGGGACGATGGACATTGACATTGTGGGCGATCCGCTCGGTCAGGATGAGCAGGGTGAGGACGTTTATCTCAGGGACATCTGGCCCTCCGAGCACGAGGTTGCAGAGACGATCGGCGAGGCGGTGCGGGCAGACATGTTTCGCCAGAGCTACGGCGAGGTGTTCGCCGGTGATGAGCGCTGGAACGGCCTGCCTGTTCCCGAGGGCGAGCGCTTCGCCTGGGATGAGGATTCGACCTACGTGCGCCTACCCCCCTACTTCCAGGGGATGCCAGCGGAGCCCGCGCCGGTGTGCGACATCACCGGCGCGCGCGTGCTGGCGCTGCTCGGCGACAGTGTTACCACCGACCACATCTCCCCTGCAGGCTCGATCAAGCGCGACGGGCCAGCCGGCGCCTACCTCCAGGAACAGGGCGTCGAGCCCAGGGACTTCAACTCCTACGGCTCGCGTCGCGGCAACCACGAGGTGATGATGCGTGGCACCTTCGCCAACATTCGCCTGCGCAACCTGCTCGGCGACGGCAGCTCCGCAGGCGCGTCGCTGCCCGAAGGCGGCTTCACCCGCTACCTCGCCGATGGCTCGCACGAGCAAATGTCGATCTACGACGCTGCCATGCGCTACATGCAGGCGGGCGTCGAGCTGGTGGTGCTCGCGGGCAGGGAGTACGGCTCGGGCTCCTCGCGCGATTGGGCCGCCAAGGGCACCAAGCTACTCGGTGTTAGAGCGGTGATCGCGCAGAGCTTCGAGCGGATTCACCGCTCCAACCTGATCGGCATGGGCGTGCTGCCGTTGCAGTTCCCCGACGGACAGAGCGCGCAGTCGCTGGGGCTGACCGGTGAGGAGAGCTTTGCGGTGAGCGGCCTGGCCGAGGCGATGGCCGGCGGTGGCGCAGCGCCGCGCGAGGTGCAGGTGAGCGCTGAGCGCGACGGCGTGGCGCCGGTACGCTTTGCTGCGCGCGTGCGCATCGACACGCCGCGCGAGGCCGAGTACTACCGCCACGGCGGGATCCTGCAGTACGTGCTGCGGGGACTGCTCGCCAGATGAGCGATCAGGCGAGCGCATCCTCCCGCGAGCAGGCGGGCGCTGAGGGCGTGCCGCAGCTGCTGCTCGACCTCCTGGCCGCGCGTGGGCCCTCCGGCTACGAGAGCGCTCCAGCGGGCGTCTGGCGTGAGGCCGCCAGTGCGTTTGCGCAGGTGAGCACTGACGTGGTCGGTACGCCGCTTGCGCTGGTGGAGCCAAAGCATGGCTATGAGAGCGCACCGCGGCGGCTGCTCGTGATGGGGCACATCGATGAGATCGGGCTGATCGTCACCCACATCGACGATGAGGGCTACCTGTGGTTCCGCGGTGTGGGTGGTTGGGACGCGCAGATCCTGGTTGGCCAGCGCGTTGTGCTCGACACGCGCGAGGGCACAGTGAGCGGGGTGGTAGGCAAGAAGCCGATCCACCTGCTGCGCGAGGATGATCGCAAGAAGGTCGCAGACATCCGCGACCTGCACATCGACGTGGGGGCGCGCGATGGCGCACAGGCACGCGAGCTCGTGCGCGTTGGCGACGTCGCCGTGATCGACGCTCAGCCCGTCGAGCTTCCCAATGGGCGTCTGACCTCGCGTGCGCTTGACAATCGCCTCGGCTCCTTCGTTGCGCTCGAGGCCGCGCGCCTGATAGCTGAGGCAGGTGGCTCGGAGTGGGAGATCGCCGCAGTTGCGGCGACGCAAGAGGAGACCACCTTCGGCGGCTCGCGCACCAGCGCGTTCTCGCTCGAGCCCGACGCAGCGATCGTGGTCGATGTCACCCATGCAACCGACGCTCCCGGCATCGACATCAAGGAGGCGGGCAAGCACGAGCTCGGCTCAGGGCCAGTGATCAGTCGTGGCTCCACGCTCAACGCAGCGCTGTTCGAGCTGCTGCACGAGACGGCTGAGGCCGAGAAGATCCCGTTTACAGTTGAGGCCACAGCGCGCTCCACCGGGACCGACGCCGACGCCGTGCACATCAGCCGCGCGGGCGTGCCAACCGTGCTCGTGTCGATCCCCATCCGCTACATGCACTCACCAGTCGAGCTGGTACAGCTCGACGACGTGCATGCCTGTGCACGCCTGATTGCTGCCGCCGCGCTGCGTTTGCGGCGCGAGAGCTCCTTCGCGCGCTGAGCCTCAGCGGCGCTCGAGCTAAGCGGCGGTGAGCTCGGTTGTCGGCGGAGCCTTGTAGGGCTCGCCGGGGCAACCGCCGATCACCAGCATGCGCAGGCCTTCCGGTCCCGAATGGACCTTGCGCCTGGGCTCCGGCGCGACCCGCACGAATGTTTCGCTGTCGAGCTCGACGCGCTCGCCGTCGATGTCCATCCATCCAGAGCCGCCGATCGCCAGGAAGACCTCCTCCTGACCGCTTTCGGCGTGATCGTGCTCGGGATAATCGGTGTAGTTCGGCGGCAGCTGGATCACCTGAAACCCAAACGCCGTGACGCCCAGCGCTGCTCGAGCCTTGACGAAGCCACCACCGTAGGCGGCCTCCATCTCGTTGATCTTCTTGGCGGTGTAGTCAGCCATCGGTGCAGCCTAACACTTGGAATCGGCCGCGGGGCTATCGCACGGAACTCGATCCATCGCGCGAGCTAGCGCGCGTGAAATGGGATCACGATCGCCAACTGGCGTGACTGCGCCAGCAGCGTTCCGTCGACGGCCCAGATCATGCCGTCCTCGACAAAGAAGCCGTCGTGTAGCAGCTCCGTTTGGGTCATCGCCAGGCACAGCTCGCCAGGGTCAGTTTTCGGCGCTCGCGGCATGTGCGCGCGGAAGTGGACCGTGAGATCGACCGTCGGCACGGCAGCGGGCTCGCCGAGGCGCATGTACGGCGCTGGGATCAGCGCGTCGCTGAAGAACGCCAGCGACAGCGCGTCGATCGGCCGCGGCTCGGCCAGGCCGAGCCAGCCGCGGATCTCCATCCGCTGCTCGCTGCCAGCGAACGGCACGCCCTCCATGCGCGGCTGCAGCACGATGTGGCGCGCGAACTCCGGGCCGCCCCGCTCGATCAGCTTGACGCCCTCGCGCGAGGGATCCGGCGGATCGACCGCCGGTATCTGCACATCTGAGATCTCCGGGCCGCCCCACGGGACCGAGAATGCGGCCAGCGCCAGCCCGATCAGATGATCGCCCTGGCTCATCCGTGCTGAGAGCGTGCTCAGCGAGCGACCCTCACGCTCGACCGTGGTGGCGATCCGGACGGGACCAGGCTCGGGTGCCCGTGCATAGTGGATCGTCAGTGAGCGCGGCGCACGAGCGTCGTCGGCGACAGACGCGATCAGCGCTCGCAGCAGCATTGCCGCGAGATAGCCGCCGTGCGGCCCGCGACCAGCGCGCCAGTCAGGCGCTACCTCTGCGGCAAAGACGCTCTGGCCGCCGATCTGCGAGCTCTCCATCCCCGCGTCCTGCGCGCCGTGCTCGTACCACACAGCTGTATCGCGGTCGAACTTGGTGGGTGCGACGTCTGGCTCATCGGTGGACACAGCGCCTGGCTCGACGGCAGCACCGTCAGGGCGCGGATCAGCCACGGACCAGCCGCTTGTAGGTGATGCGGTGCGGGCGGTCCGCAGCTGCTCCAAGCAGCGCGTGACGGTGCTCCTCATAAGCCTCAAAGTTGCCCTCAAACCACGTCACCTGGGAGTCACCCTCGAACGCAAGCACGTGCGTGGCCACACGATCCAGGAACCAGCGGTCGTGGGAGATCACAATCGCGCAGCCGGGGAACGCCAGCAGCGCGTTCTCCAGGGCGCGCAGCGTGTCCACATCGAGATCGTTCGTGGGCTCGTCAAGCAGCAGCAGGTTGCCGCCGCTGCGCAGCAGCTTGGCCAGGTGCACGCGATTGCGCTCGCCGCCTGAGAGCTTGCCGATGCGTGCCTGCTGGGAGCTGCCCTTGAAGTTGAAGCCCGCGGTGTACTGGCGCGAGTTGACCTCGCGATCGCCGACCTTGATGTGCTCGTAGCCTTCGGAGATCTCCTCCCAGACGGTCTTCTCTGGGTTCAGCGAGTCGCGCGACTGGTCGACGTATGCGAGCTGCACAGTGTCGCCAAGCTCGAGCTTGCCGCTGTCGGGGCTCTCCTCGCCAGTGATCATCCTGAACAGCGTCGTCTTGCCGGCGCCGTTGGCGCCGATCACCCCGACGATGCCCGCACGGGGCAGATCGAACGACAGCGACTCAATCAGCAGCCGCTCGCCGAAGCCCTTGGACAGATCGGTCGCGCTCAGCACCTTGCCGCCCAAGCGCGGCCCGGGCGGAATGTGGATCTGGACCTCGTCGAGCTTGATGTTGCGGTCTTCCGCAATGAGCTCCTCGTAGCGTGCCAGGCGCGCCTTGGACTTCGTGCGTTTGCCCTTGGGGTTCGTCCGCACCCATTCCAACTCCGCCGCGATCGTGCGCTCACGGCCCTTTTCCGAGCGCTCTTCCTGGGCCATCCGTGTCTGCTTCTGCTCTAGCCAGCTCGAGTAGTTGCCCTGGTAGGGGATGCCCTTGCCGCGGTCGAGCTCGAGGATCCAGCCGGCTACGTTGTCCAGGAAGTAGCGATCGTGGGTCACTGCCACGATCGCGCCCTTGTACTCCGATAGGTGCTGCTCGAGCCAGGCCACCGACTCGGCGTCGAGATGGTTGGTGGGCTCGTCCAACAGCAGCAGATCGGGAGCGCGCAGCAGCAGGCGGCATAGCGCCACGCGGCGGCGCTCGCCGCCGGAGAGCGTGCTCACGTTGGCGTCAGGCGGCGGCAGGCGCAGCGCGTCCATCGCGTATTCCAGCTGCGTGTCGAGGTTCCAAGCGTCCGCCGCTTCGATCTTGGCCTGGATCTTGCCGAACTCCTCGGCGGTCTCATCGGAGTAGTTGGCGGCCAGCTCGTTGAAGCGATCCAGCAGCGCCTTGGTCTCGGCGACGCCGTCCTCGACGTTGCCCTTGACATCCTTGGACTCGTCCAGATGCGGCTCCTGCTCGAGCATCCCCACGGTCGCACCCGGCGCTAGCGCCGCCTCGCCCCGGTACTCCTGATCGACGCCCGCCATGATCCGCAGCAGCGTCGACTTGCCCGCGCCGTTGTAGCCGAGCACGCCGATCTTCGCTCCCGGGTAGAAAGCAAGCGTGACGTTGTCCAGCACCGTTTTGTCCGGCGGATGAACCTTGGACAGGCGATGCATCGTAAAGACGTACTGGGAAGACATTCGCACGCAGGATAGAGGGGAAGGAAAAACAGCCCACCCTCGCTAACGTTGTCGGGTCATGCCTACCACGGTCCTCGATGTCGAGCAGCACCTGCTCCTACTGGAGCTCGAGGCGCCGTTCACCAAGCGCGACGTCCAGCTTGCGCGCCGGCGCATGGCCAAGCGCTGGCACCCCGACGTTGCGCCGCAGGGCAGGCAGTTCGAGCACGAGCGGCATCTCAAGGCGATCAACGAGGCAGCCGACCAGCTGGAGCGTCTGGCGGAGGGCTCGCGAGGCGGCAAGGTCTCAGCCAACGCCGTCAAGGTCAGCGCCGCAGCCGCGCGCCGCGAGCGCGAGGAGGCGGGCAGACGCGCCTACGAGGCCGAGCAGCGTGCGCGTGCGGCAGCCAAAGACCGCGCCGAGAACGACCCGTTCGGCTCGCGTGTGCCCGATCATTCGGTCGTTCATCGCTACGCCCGCTGTCTCACCTATCCCGAGTGGGGAGTGGGAACCGTCGCCGGCATCTACTTCTCTTCCGATCCCGTTGGGCCTGGTGAGGAGGTGCAGCAGTGGGCGCGCGTCAAGTTCAGCCATGGCATCCGCACTGTGCCCGCCGGCAGCATGAAATTCGTGGACTTCTCCAAGCCCGATCCCGGTGAGGAGCGCGTCGAGCGCTTCCTCATCGCCGCTCAGCGCGCGATGGCCGAAGGCGAGTACCTACTGGCGGCCCAGCGCCTGATCTACGCCCGTGATGCTGAGCCGCGCAATGTCGCAGTGCTGCGGCTGATGACGCTCGCCTTCTGGAACGCAGGCAAGCTCGACGAGGCCGGCCGTGCGGTCCGTGACTGGGCGCGCGTCGACGGCAGCCGCCCCGCCGCCCATCGCTTCGCTGCCAGGATCTACGAAGACATGGGTGCTGTGGATCTAGCCGAGGAGGCCGCCGAGCGCGCAGCTGTGCGTGGCCCGTCCGACGCCGGCGCCTGGGAGCGTTTGGGACGCCTGCGGCTGGAGCTAATGGATCGCGAGGGCGCGTTGGAGGCGCTCAGGCGGGCACTCGCGCTGGGTGCCAGCGGGGACGTGCATGCGCTGGTTGAGCAGGCTTTGGCGATTGAGCCCAGCCTCGCCGGCTAGAGGATGTTCACCGCCCGTGAGACCACCAGCCCGATCGTGACCAGCGAGACGACCGACTGCACGCCCATCACGCACTTGGCCATCGGCGTCAGCGGCATCGTGTCTGTGGGGGAGAAGGCGGTGGCGTTTGTCAGCGAGACGTACAGGTAGTCGATGAACTGCGGTCGCCAGTAGCGCGGCTCGATGCGGTCGTCTGACATCTGTGGAAACAGAAAATCCGGCGGTCCGTCATGGCCCGCCGCGCGACGGCCGGGGCCACCGCGGTCCATCTCCCAGTACCACAGCGCGAAGATCAGGAAGTTGGTCAGCCAGATCAGCATGCCCGAGACGATCAGCTCGGAGCCGTTAGACACGACGTGGTGCAGCAGCAGGTGCGTGAGCTCGACTAGCGAGAACACGTTGGCCGCGCTCACAAATGCCGTTAGCGCGATCGCCGTCAGCCGACGTCCACGGTGCTCGTGCTCAAGCTGACGCGGCGTGGCCATCGACAGGCCAAGCAGCAGTACGCCCTCCAGCGCCGGCACCAGCCACGCCGGTCCCACCGTCAAACGCTTGGACAGGCCGACCTGCAAGGCGATCGCCGTCAGTACTGTCGCCTGAACCGGCCAGAATGCCTCCGCGCCCGCCGGCGGTGGATAGGTACGTCCTGACGGCTCTGAGGATGCCTGGGCCACGACCCGAGAGGGTAGGGAGGCCGTCGGAGGTGATCGACGGGCACCCAGCGTGGGCTGGGGCCGCGCTAGTCTGGATCGTGATGGGCATCGAGAACCCCGTTCACCTGCTGTTCATCGCCGCAGTCGCTCTGATCGTGCTCGGCCCCAAACGCCTTCCCGAAGTAGCCAAAGCGCTTGGGCATGGGATCCGCGAGTTTCGCCAGGCCGTAAGCCAGCCGCCCGAGCCGCATGTGCCGCCCGCGCCGGTGCATGCGCCGTCGCCGGCCGCCGCGCCCGAAACGGCGACACAGCCCGAGCCGCCTGAAGCTCGGTAAGCGCTACGCGTGTGGTCCGCTGTGGCCGCTAGATTCGCGCGGTGCGCCTGATTGTTGCCCGCTGTGAGGTCTCCTATGCCGGTCGCCTCAACACCGTTCTGCCCGAGGCCGTCAGGCTGCTGATGCTCAAGGCCGACGGCACCTTCATGGTCTGGGCCGACGGTGGCGGCTCGAGCGTCAAGCCGCTGAACTGGATGGCTGCGCCAACTGTCATCGAAGAGCACGCCGACGAGGCCGGTCAGCTGCAGCGGCTGGTCGTACGCAAGCACGGCCAGGAGGACCGACTGGAGATCGCCGTTGCCGAGGTGATCGCCGACGCCCAGCACGAGCTCGACGCGATCGCGACGTTAGAGAAGGAGGGGCTCGAGCGCGAACTGCAGGAGCTGCTCGCCGACGCGCCGCAGTGGTGCGGCGAGGGCCTGCGGCTGGTGCGGCGGGAGTGGCCCACCGACATCGGGCCCGTCGACCTGATGTGCAGGGACAGCGATGACGAGTGGATCGCGGTGGAGATCAAGCGCATCGCCACAATCGACGCTGTCGAGCAGCTCACGCGCTACCTCGAGCGCATCCGCCTGGACCCCGCGCTCGGCTCCTGCCGTGGCGTGCTTGCCGCCCAGAGCATCAAGCCACAGGCACGCGTGCTCGCCGAGTCTCGCGGCATCGACTGCGTCGAGGTCGATCCCGCTGTGCTCCGCGGCGAGCGTGAGCCGGACCTGCGCCTGTTCGCCGCCTGAGCCGCTGGCGCGGATAGGCTTGCTGTCTTTCCCGAGCAAGCTGTCCGCTAGAGCAAGGAGTCGTATATGAGCACCGAGCAAGCCACCGAGGAGCCCGTTCTCAGCGAGCGGCGCGGCAACGTCCTGTTGATCACGCTCAACCGCCCTCAGGTGCGCAACGCCGTCAACGCTGCGCTCGCCGCCGGCGTCGCCGGCGCGCTGGATGAGCTCGACGGCGATGACAGCCTGTCCGTCGGCGTGCTCACCGGAGCCGGTGGCTTCTTCTGCGCCGGCATGGACCTCGGCGCCTTCGTCAAGGGCGAGTCGCCCTGGTTTGGCGATCGCGGCTTCGCCGGCATCGCCCAGCGCGCCGCGCGCAAGCCGCTGATCGCCGCCATCGAGGGCTTCGCCGTCGCAGGTGGCATGGAGATCGCGCTCGCCTGCGATCTCATCGTCGCCGCCAAAGGCGCCAAAATGGGGATCCCCGAGGCCAAGCGCTCGATCGTTGCAGCCGGCGGCGCGCTGTTGCGCCTGCCACAACGCATGCCCTACCACCTCGTGATGGAGCTCGCCCTCACCGGCGACCCGTTCCCAGCCGACCGCTTTTACGAGCTAGGCGTCGTCAATCGGCTCGTCGAGCCCGGATCCGCGGTTGACGCGGCGCTCGAGCTCGCCGCCCAGCTGAGCAAGAACGGGCCACTCGCGCTAGCCGCCTCCAAGCAGATCCTGCAGGAGCAGTTCGACTGGTCAAGCGCTGACATGTGGGCCAAGCAAGGCGCCATCACCGCACCCGTATTCACCTCCGAGGACTCCAAGGAGGGCGCCAGCGCCTTCAAGGAGAAGCGCGAGCCAGTCTGGAAAGGGCGCTAGGCGACCGTAGACGCGGCGCGAGGCTTTGTCCTCGGTCGCTCGCGTGCACAGCACGCCACGCTCCCTGCGTCCGCGCCTCGCTTGGTCTACGGTCGCCTAGACACTTGCTTGCGCGCGGATTCAGTACCCGCGGCGCTTGCGCTTGCGCTGCGCCATGATCTGGCGCAAGCGCCGCCACAGCGCGCCCATCAGCGCTCGCCAGGCGTCTTGCGCGGGTACTGCGAGATCGGCTGGCGCAGGTCGATGGCCGTCGTCACGATGCGATTCTGTTCGTCGATGTGTGCTGCCGGGTAGCCCTCGCCCGGACTCGCACGCTCAGGACGACCGATGTAGCCGAAGTGCATCTCCTCCGGCATGATTTGCATCAGGCGCGGGAACATGTGCGCTCGCGCGCCCATGTTGCGTGGCTCCTCTTGCACCCACAGCACCTCGCGCAGGTTCGGGTAACGGCCCATCAGCTCCAGGATCTGGCGTTCTGGGAAGGGATACAGCAGCTCCACGCGCGCCACCGCCAGGCCGGTGTGCGCCGGGCGTTCTGGGTGCCCCACTAGGTCGTAGTAGATCTTGCCTGTGCACAGCACCAAGCGCGTCACCTGCTCGTCCGTCACGCCTGGCTCGGGCAGCACCGGCTGGAAGCTCGAACCCTCCGCCATGTCCTCGATCGAGCTCGCAGCCTGCGCCAAGCGCAGTAGCGACTTCGGGGTCATTACCACCAGCGGGCGCTGCTTGGCCACGCGCGCCTGGCGGCGCAGCAGGTGGAAGTACTGCGCCGGCGTCGTCGGGCTCGCCACGCGGATGTTGCCCTCCGCTGCCGCGCGCAGGAAGCGCTCTAGGCGCGCCGAGGAGTGCTCGGGGCCTGAGCCCTCATAGCCGTGGGGCAGCAGCAGCGTCAGCCGCGAGGTCTGGCCCCACTTGGCCAGGCCGGAGGTGATGAACTGGTCGATGATCACCTGCGCTGAGTTCACGAAGTCGCCGAACTGCGCCTCCCACAGCACCAGCGTCTCGGGTGCCTCCTGGCTGTAGCCGTACTCAAAGCCCATGCACGCCAGCTCCGACAGCGGGCTGTTGTGCAGCTCCAGCGGTGCTAATGCGTCGGGCAAGCTCTGAATCGGGCACACCGTCTGACCGGTCTTGGCGTCATGCAGAACCATGTGGCGCTGGCTGAACGTGCCGCGCTCGGTGTCCTGCCCCGTCAGGCGCAGCGGCGTCGCCTCGGTCAGCAGCGACGCGAACGCCAGTGCCTCCGCATGCGCCCAGTCGATCTTCGCCACTGGCTCATCGCCCACCGCCAGCGCCTCCCGCCGACGCTCCAGCTGTTTGACCAGCTTCGGGTGGACCGTGAAGCCATCGGGCACGCGCAGTAGCTGCTCGCCCAGCTCACGCAGGCGCGCCGCCGGCACCGCTGTGTCGACCTCCGGGCTCGGTGAGCGGTCCAGTTGGTACTCGCCCGTCGTGTGCTCACCGTCATGCTCCGCCGCCGCCGCGATCTTCGCCTTCAGGCGTTGGTGCAGCAGCGTCAGGTTGTCCCACACCTCCTGCGCCTGATGCTCCACCTCGTCCGTGGAGACGATGCCCTCGGTCACCAGGCGGTCAGCCCAGAGTTCTGAGACGCGCTTCTTCGTCTTGATCTTCGCGTACATCTCCGGCTGCGTGTACGCCGGCTCATCAGACTCGTTGTGGCCGAAGCGCCGGTAGCCGATCAGGTCGATCAGGACGTCGTGACCGAACTCCTGGCGGAATGCAAACGCCAGGCGCACCGCTGAGATGCAGGCAGGGACATCGTCAGCGTTGACGTGGATGATCGGCACGTCAAAGCCCTTTGCCAGATCAGAAGCCCAGCGCGTCGAGCGCGCGTCGTCTGGGTCAGTTGTGAAGCCCACCTGGTTGTTGGTGATGATGTGGACCGTGCCGCCCACCTTGTAGCCGTCCAAGCCCTGCAGGTTGAACGTCTCCGACACCACCCCCTGGCCGGGGAACGACGCGTCTCCATGGATCACAATCGGCACCGCAGCATTCGTGTCCTGGTGCGCGTGCGGTCCCTTGCGCGTCGTTTGCGCCGCGCGCGTCGCGCCCTCCACAACCGGTGAGACGTACTCCAAGTGACTGGGGTTGGACTCCAGGTTGACCCGGATCGTGGTGTCGTCCGGCAGCTTGTATGTCCCCTGCGTGCCGTGGTGATACTTGACATCCCCCGTGCCGCCCTGGGGGATCGTGGTCACCGCCTCCAGCGTCGAGGCGCCCTCGAACTCAGCGAAGATCGTGTCGTAGGTGCGTCCCAGGTTGTGCGCCAGCACGTTCAGTCGCCCGCGGTGAGCCATGCCGATCACCACCTCCTGCCCGCCGTGCGCCGCCGACAGCTGGATCAGCTCGTCGAGCATCGGCACCGTCATGTCCAGCCCCTCGATCGAGAACTGATGCTGGCCCAGGTAGGCCTTGTGCATGAAGCGCTCCAGCGCATCCACCTTCACCAGGCGTCGCAGTAGCCGGCGGCGCTCATCGTTGGTCAGCTCCTGGCGGAAGGCACCCGACTCGATGTGCTCGCGCAGCCATACGCGCTGGCGGTGGGAGGCGATGTGCTCGATCTCGTACGCGATCGTGCCGCAGTAGGTCTCGCGCAAGTGCGGCAGCGCATCCGCCAGCGTCGCGCCCGGCACATACATCTGGAAGATCCTCGCCGGTAGCCGCGCCTGGATCTCCGGCGTCAGCCCCAGCGCCTCCGGATCAAGCCCCGGGTCGCCCTCAGGTTCTGAGCCCAACGGGTCAAGGCGCGCCGCCAGGTGCCCGTGGCTGCGCACGCGTCCAACAAACGTCGTCGCCGCCTGCACCGCCTGCAGCAGCTCTTCGCCACCCGTGTAAGGGGTGGGCCCCTCGCTGCTCGCCGCCGCCTCCGCGGCTGCCGATGCTGCCGCAGCCGGCGCCGGAAGCGCCGGCGCCGGGCCGAGCTCCACGCCAAGCGACGCGAACACTTCCTCATAGAAGCCGTGCTCGCCCTGTAGGTATTCCTCGATGCTCGCCAAGAAGCGACCCGACTCAGCTCCCTGGATCACACGATGGTCGTAGGTCGAGGTCATCGTCATGACCTTCTCCGCGCCAATCATCTCGCCGATGTTGCCCAGACCTACCGGGTAGGCGATCGAGCCTGTCGCCACAATCGTTCCCTGGCCCGGCATCAGCCGCGGCACCGAAGCGATCGTGCCGAGCCCGCCCGGGTTCGTCAGCGTCACGTTCGCACCCACCAGGTCATCCGCCGTGAGCGTGTTCGTGCGCGCCTTCTCCACCAGCGCGTCGTAAGCATCCAGGAACGCGTCAAACGACAGTGAGCCTGCGCCGGTGATCACCGGCACCATCAGCGTGCGCGAGCCGTCCTTCTTCGCCACGTCCACCGCCAGCCCCAGGTTCACGCCTCCGTCGATCAGCCTGTGGGGCTTGCCGTCTATCGACTCGAAGTGGTTGGCCATCACCGGCATGTCCTGCGCGGCGCGCACAATCGCGTAGGCGATCAGGTGCGTGAACGAGACCTTGCGCGCGCCTGCCTTCAGCTCGCGCCTGCGCGCGTCCAGCCTCGTCACCGTCAGCGTGCGAAAGCTCGTAGCCGTCGGTATCGAGCGCGACTCCTCCATGTAGCGCACCAGCGCCGCCGCCCCGCCTCGCATCGGCTGCGAGGTTGGCTCTGGCCCCGTCCCCGTGTGTCCATTGGCAGCTACGCCGTTCGTCGCGTGCGGGCCGTCGCTCGCCGCCGAGAGCACATCGGACTTCGTGATCCTTCCTGCCGGGCCGCTCCCTGAGACGCGCGCCAGGTCCACGCCCTCTACCGCTGCTGCACGTGCTGCAACCGGCGAGGCCTTCGTGCCCTCCGGTGCGCTCACCGCCGGCGTGCTCGCGCCAGCGCTGGCTGCTTGGCTCGCGCCGTTGGGCTGGCCGTCCGTCTGCGTCGCAGGCGGGCTCGCGGGAGCTGCGCTCGCCGCCACCGCACCGTTGACAGAGATGCGCGCGATCACCTGTCCGACGGTGACCGTCTCGCCCTCCTCGACCAGGATCTCGCTCACCGTTCCAGTTGCCGGAGCAGGCAGCTCCAAGTCGACCTTGTCAGTGGAGATCTCCACGATCGTGTCGTCGACCTTGATCGTCTCGCCAACCTTCACACGCCATTCGAGGATTGTTCCCTCGGTCACCGACTCGCCCGCAGCTGGGGTCAGCACGTCCACCGTCTGCGCCGCCGTGCCGTCTGGCGCCGGAGCCTGCGTGGTGGCGCCGTTTGGCGTCGGATCCTGCGCTGCCGGCTGCCCCTCATTGAGCTCCTCCGCAGGAGTCTCTGTGTCCAGCATCGCGGGCGGTGCGCCACCGTTTATAGAGATGCGCGCGATCACCTGTCCGACGGTCACCGTCTCGCCCTCCTCGACCAGGATCTCGCTAACCGTCCCGCTTCCCGGCGAGGGCAACTCGACGTCCACCTTATCCGTCGAGATCTCAACGATCGTGTCGTCGACCTTGATCGCGTCGCCGACCTTCACACGCCATTCGAGGATCGTTCCCTCGGTCACCGACTCTCCCGCAGCGGGGGTCACGACGTCTATCGTCTGCACTGCGGTGATGCCTGTGGCCATTGATCTCTCACTTTAGCGCGGCGTGTGCACGCACACGCTTGCGCTGCTCGCGGATGAACTCGTAGCTACCAAAGAATGGCCCGATACCGCCAAGCACTGCCACCGCAACGGCGAGCCGCAGCGAAACCACGCGCGTACGCGCGGCTGTGATGCAGGCCAGAGACATGAAGATCCACAACAGTCCATGTGTCCATCCCAGCACGAACGTCAGGGGTTCGGGCTTGCCTGCCGCAAAAGCGCTGATAAGCAGTGCCGTATACACGCACGAATGAGTGAACGAGGTCCACTTCAAGCGTGTGAACGTCAGCGGCCCGACTCCCGGGCGCAACTGCGCGGTCACTCTGACAGCCACTGCGCCATCCGTGGCAGAGTCTCGCCGGCCTCCGCAGGCCAATCCTCGATCGCGCGCGGCCACCACGCGAACTCGTCGTGCTCATGGTCCATCGTGAGCGTCTCCTCGTCACCCTCCGCCAGCCACGCCTGCCCCACAAACATCACCATCTTGTGCGGCAGTCGCAGCAGCGCCTCCCCGCGCACGCGGGCAGGCGACACAGCCCACTCCTCCTTCAGCTCCCTTACCAGCGTGTCCGCCGGGTTCTCTCCCAGGTCCACCGCGCCACCCGCCCCGAGCGCCCAGCGTCCCGCCCACGAGGACACCCACGATGCTCGGCGCCCTGCCAGCCAGCGCCCGTCCGCCGCGCGGGTCACGCACAGTGCCGCCATGCTCTGGGAGGCGTCGCCGTCGACCAGCCGCAGCGCCCAGCGCAGTGGCTGCAGCTCGATCTCAAGCCGCTGCTGGTCCTGGCTGTAGTCCACCAGGCGAGCAGCCACTCCGTCGTGGCTGGGCGAGCCTCGCTGTTGCAGCTCCAAGATTGCCGCGTCTGCTGCATCGCTTTGCTCCTGCGAGGGCTCGAACTGCGTGTCGTGCCAGCGCGCGGTCACGTGCTCGAGCTCCCACGGCCCACGGGCGAGGATCTCAGGTGCGTGAGTAGCTGGCTCCGGTCGATCGGACACTGAAGCGAAGGCTAGCGCCGGGTCGGCATAATCGCCCGCATGACCAGTGCCCGCCGCCCGTCGATCCCGCCCCGATGACATGAAAGTCGCCATCCTTGGTCCCGGCGGGGTGGGCGGGTTGCTCGCCGGCTTGCTCGATCGCGCCGGCAGCGAGGTGATCGTGGTGGCCCGCGACTCCACCGCCGCTGTAATCGCCGAGCACGGCGTACAAGTGCGGAGCGTGACGTTCGGCGAGTTCGTCGCGCACCCGCGCGCTGTCGCGCTTCTGCAGGAGCCCGTGGACGCGTTGATCGTGGCCACCAAGGCCGCTGGGCTCGAGCCCGCGCTGGAGCGGATCGCAGTCGAGCCCACAGTCGTGCTGCCGCTGCTCAACGGACTCGACCACATCGCCGTGCTGCGCCAGCGCTTCCCTGCTGGATCGGTGCTCGCGGGCTCGATCCGCGTCGAGGCCGACCGGCCACAGCCAGGCGTCGTCGTCCACACCAGCCCGTTCCTGCTCGTCAGCATGGCCAGCGGTGAGGCGGCCG